>ENA-UEQH01001124-UEQH01001124.1-human-gut-metagenome-genome-assembly--contig:-NODE-1124-length-11477-cov-492.111053_pt1 | contig 11477 bp, 8 predicted proteins | sample MGYA00242945_ERZ507943 | MGnify/ENA primary metagenome ERZ507943 (study PRJEB26167, sample SAMN06115418) | human gut metagenome | host: Homo sapiens | place: China:Hubei | collected 2015-03-06... | reverse complement strand
CTAAAGGTCTGCTTAGTTTTTCCATCTTCATCTGTCTCTTCCAACATAGAAAGGGATTTGGCTGCATAATAGCCATTTTCCTCTAAAGTACCCGACCCACTCACTTGATAACGTTTTACGCTATTCGATTCATTCGAACTGTAGCGTTGGTTTACAGACTTCTTCGCCTTGTGCCATGACTCACCTGCCCCTAATGTGGAGATTTGTCTATCCAAGACATCATAACGATTCAATGAGTACGGATTTTGGTCGTTATGAAAAGCTATGAGAGAGGAAGACAGTTCAGAGGGGGACACGAAGGAGCAACCTGACTGCGCTGTTCCAGGAAGCCAGCTCTGCTTTTCCCTGCCAAGCGCATCATGTTCCTGTAATGTATAGGCATACTTTCCTGTACCACCAAGCCCATTGGTTGCAGTCTCCACAGGATTCCCCAAACCATCATAATACGTAACAGTCGTTATGGCGTGAGTTCCGCCCACGTCAAGCACCTCCTTACTCATCACATAGTTTTGAGTAGGACTTTGTGCCTTGGAAGAAATGGTCAAGGCACAAAGAAGAAGCAACATACTTATAGTTCTTACTATTCTCATCTTTGTTTGAAATTATATGAATATCCATGCAAAACACCAATATGATCTCTAACGCTTTCCAACCTGCCTTCCGAGTCGTAGGAATAACTCGTTTCGTATCCATTTGGATTGATGACAGACGATATATTCAAACGTTCATCATACACATAAGCAGTCGTTTGGCATCCCTTATTTCGCGCAGCCTCATAAATAGACAGCAGCATACTTTTTGATAAGTAATTCCGACCACCCAATGATGCGACATAACTTGAGAGACCTTTCATTTCTGCATAGGTCACCCCTACGATTTTCATAACAGGACATTGATAATTATAAGACCATAGCAATGTTACAGGCACACCATCCTTTCCCTCATATTGCAATATATTACCATGCTCATCATAGGCATCTATAGTAGCTTCCAATACTAATGATCTGTCTGAAATTATCGAATAGCACTTATTTATTACAGGCAATCCATTTGATTGTGTAAAATCATATCGTCCGCCTCCAGTAAAAGTACCATTACGATAGAACTCTTGCCCTGTGATTTTGCTCATGCAATGCTTGTCAACAAGTAAAGCCGAGCCTGCTGATTTATCATCACACGGATACCAATAATACGTAGCAGCCGTTTGTTTCCCATACTCATCTGCAATATTTTCTAACGATATTTGCATATTTTGTTGATTATACGAATAGTTTATGTCTTTGGCGAGCTTGACATTTCCCTGTTCATAATTGATTTCTTTTGCCCTTGTAAGATAACACCATTCTATAGGTTTCCTCAATATAGCTAAATCAAATTTTCCTACTGTTAGGGATTGACTTGGCAGATGAGTAGGCACACATTTTGGAAACAAAGCATATCCCAACTCTTTCTTATCATACGAATACTCCAACTTACGCAAAGGCATGCCATCTGTAGAAAACACCGTTTCACTTTTTATTTTTCCATTCAAATAACCCTTCGGATTATAAAAGAAAGCATTATTAACCCTCGCATTGATACTATTGTCCAGACTATACCCTTGGTTATAATACTCTGTCAAAGTCTTTTTCAACAACATGCCAGAAGAATCTAAGTCATATTTAGTGACTTTAGAATAGCCAACCATTGCCGGATTACTCAACGAGCATATGTAAGAATAACTTGGTTCAGAACTTGCATAATCGAAAGCAACATTTACGGATTTTTCCACATGATCATTTACACCAATATATGAATAATCCACAAAATGTTTTTCCAATCTTTGTGTAGGTATCAACAACTTGCCGTTTTGATATTCATATCTGGTTTCACCAAGCAATTCATTAGTTGAATCATAATTTTTGATATTCTTAATTCGTAAACCTGCGCCAAGTGACATTCCTCCTTTTTCTCTTCCAGAAGTATCACTTACTTTTACTATCTGATAACTTAAGGAACATTCTGCCACAGGTATCGAAGAACCTTTGCACTCCGGCACCTCAACCTCCAAAGAGTATTTTCCTGGAGCCAATGTCAATCGCATGGTGTTGCCATACGGACTTCCAATCGAAAAATCAGAAGTTGAATAGCTTTTAATAATCTCACCTGTATCCTCATTTTTCAAACAAGCTTTTGCTGTATATCTTTGCAAGTCTGGGGTATACAAAGAAACACGAAAGCTATATTCTGTTGTTTCCGTCACTGTGATTTCCTTCTTTTGATGACTAACTCCTCCAGTACCATAAGCATTGGCACTACACCCAACAACAGAAACAACAAACCTATCGGCTGCATCCGGATAGTAATATTCGTCATCAAAACGATTAGGCTCATATTCAAAACATGAATAGCCGCCTGTTGGATATGTGAGTTTAGTCAACACTCCTACCTTAGAATATTTTTCCGATGCATAACGATTGGCATTACCCAGATAAGATACGGGGTTCACCAATTCACCTTGTAAGCTATACCTTGGCGAGCCACATAATGTACGACCATTATCAATACCATTAAAATACCCCCAGTAATCCTGAGAAAGGCTTCTAGGAGAAGGCAGTTCTGAATTTTCATAAGCCAGCTCATATATTTTAGAGTTAACCTTTACCCCTGTAAGTTTCAGACGTTTACCAGAAGTTCCATTCTGAGGAGAAGATTCTTTAAAATAATCATAACTAAAAGATATTCTGTCAAGAACATTGCCCCTAACAGTAGATTTTCTTACAATGCCGGCAATTGATTTTGCACCATCTAAATCCATTCTATCTGCTATGCTAAAACTGACAGAATCACGACAAGTGATTATCTTGGAAGGATATACTTTGTAAAAAAATCCAGAAGGATCACCTGTTGTATTAATATACGTTTTATTCTCACCCATAAGCGACATCATTTGGCCTCCTATATCATTGGGATAATTGCTTTTTTCATCAAGCTTTGCTTCTGAATAAAAGGTCTTTACGCCTCCCATACCTTTACTATAATTCATAAAATGCTGAACATACTGGAGTTCTATATGGCTCTTACCATTTTTTCCATCCAATCCGTATATATAAGTCAAAAAATATGAATCCTTATTCGAATATTCCTTAAAAGCCTCAAACTCATAGGTGACGCCATGTTCATCCGTCAATATAATATTTGCAGGATAATGATATTGAAAATCAGAAATAACAATTTTATACTTGCTAGTGTTCTCATCCAATGGGATTGCCACATTCCTTTCCCTGTCAATATAGAACGATACTGAGTTTCCACAAAAATTACCTTGGAAAACATCTGGAGTATAAAATCCCCTGACTAGATCAGAATACATTAAATACTGCTTTTCATTTCCTGGTGGCAAACAAATATCAACAGATGAGCCCGACACAACCATACCCATATTAGCTATATAATGGGCATAAAAAGGACTATAAGCCGAGTACACATGAAAATTGCTTTCAAAATAACTTTGAGGACTATTAGGTGTTTGCAGAAAATCATCGCGTCCACAAACAATATGTTTTATATAGCCACCACAACTTAAGTTCCATCCTAAGCCTACGAAAGTCGCATTTTGCTCCACTTTTATTCCAGAGGCATCATAATATAGTTCTATTGGATATGATACGTCACCAGACTTCACCTCAAGCAATGGTATTCTAATGTTCGGGGTACCTGTATATTCTGTCATCGCAATCGTTCCATATTTTCCTAATGAAGCTGCCTCTGGAGTCAGATGATTAAAATCTGGTAACAGCTTATCTATGCTCAAAGAGTTTTCTTGGGAAAATGAAAATGGAACATTGCAACAAACAACAAACAACAAACAGAGTATATTTTTACAACTCCTCTGCTGCATTGAATAGAAATCATAGAAAATAAAACTTTTCATAAGAAACGCATTATTATAGTTAAATTACTCAACGGAGACTTTCTCTGAAAGCATCTGATTGTTTACATTAATATATAAGACATATTCACCTCGTGGCAAATTGCCAAAATCTATTACTTGCTCATATCCATCACCTGCTGGTTGATACTGGTTGAATGACTTCAAGAGCATACCTGATGTGTTACTGAGCACGAACCGCAGCTGACTGTCTGAGGACAAGGAATATGCTATGTGCAATTGCTTACCCGAAATCGTTACGTGATAGGTGATATGAGAAGACGTCTTCGGCTCTTGAGTTTCCTTACCTTGCTGCCCAGCTCGCAACTTTTCATTTTCAGAATCTTCCAACTTTTCGAAGCACTCAACATTGGCCACGCAAGCATATTTTCTCTGCAAGATTTCTCGATTGGCATTTTTCAAAGATGCCAGCAATATCTTGAACACAGGATAGCGATAACCTTGGGCATACCAATCATAAGAATTAACCTCCAACTGCATCTTTTCGGCATTAGGCATTACTTCCGTGCTATCATTCAAAGGAATAATGACTCCATTAACACTCCTCTTGATTAATAAGGTATTGGACAAAGATTCATTGTCTGGAAGGATGATTTTTCCAATATCAATAGCCTTAGTGTTACTTATTCCCCTCAGAACAAAATTTATCTTTGAACTATAAGTTCCGTGCCCTTTGATGTTACACACTAAGGAGTCATTAGCAACAAAGGGATAGCGAAGATACTCAAAAGTATCAACGAAATCTATCTTCACAAGGGATGTCTGTATCTGAGACAAGTACAAGCCTGCTGTAGTTTGCACGAAATCCAGCATCTCGTCTTGCCCTATCATCCTAACCTTTGCAGAATCCTTACCATAGAAGGACACTTCTCTCTCCTTTCCCAAATACTTAAGATTTGAGAAATCCCATGTCGATTCATCATTCTCTGGGATACAGAGCTTTTCTATATCCACTAAGTCATAACGGATACTATCACCAACTATAAGATTATTGGTGAAGCAAGAAAGTTTGGCTTGTTGTGATATAGCCATTACACTACAGCATAACATCAAGCTTGTAAAAAGCAGGTTTCTATTCATTGTAAACATCATTTTTTGTAATATTTTCTAATCAATAAAATTAAAATAATTGATGACAAAATACTATAATACATACCAAACATAATCTGGTTATATAAGCTCTCCACCGCATCATATCCTATCTTAGTACGACTAAACAATGATTCGCCTATATAGTATAAATCTCCATAGTTTATATCCAGCATCCAATATACCAATTGGGAAAATAACATATAAAAATGTATACATAACAAAAGTATTAAAACATATTTTTTTCATCATTTCGATAATTGTTTTTGCAAATTAAATATAGCAATAACCACCATCAAAGAGATACTTATCCAGTTTGCCATCTTCGAATATAAAATTACTGATGTAGTCAGTCGTATTTGTTACGGCTGATTCATGGATGGTTCTTAGCTTGTATCCAGCGGCATCATAGATATATTCCGTCTTGAAGCCATTAGAGAAAGTGATGCACTTCAAGTTACCAAGAATATCATATTCTATATTGCTGATGCCCTTGTTCAAGTCCTTGACCAATGCGCCATTGGCATCATAGAAATACTCCACGTCCGCATTTGCTCCATCCTTGAATACTACAAGTATTATAAATCTTTTCATAAGACGATAAACTATATTATTTTTCTATTAATGTATCTCGTTTAATTTTAGGCATTACAAGCGTATCGGGTTGATAATTAACCCAAACACTATCTCGATGTCTTTTATACATCCTTGCTCTTTTGGTATAATTAATAAATGGAGTTTTATTGATAAACATCGTATCACTAGCATTTTCAGAATTAACAATTGGTACAGAATCCCGAACAGCATAACAAATCGAGATAGTATCTTTGCTTTTCATATGTTTATCAAACATATATACATTCTCACTAGCTGCAATTTTGTATACATTTCCACTAGAAAAAGAGAATCCAAAAGGAGATTGTATCAAATCCTCATAAAAAGGACCTACCCAATATGAACCTTTAATGCGATTATACCATATTGGTACATCTTTAGAATTTACAATCAAATAAGAATTCTTACCCATTGGATATCTTTCCAAGTCTTTAACTATAAAAGAAACCATATGTCGTTCTCTTCTCTCCTGTGTACAAGAAAGCATACAAAACAACAGCATAAATACAATTAAATTTTTCATTATTCTAATGATCCATGTTTTCATATGTAAATTCCTTTAAAGAAGAAAAAAAGGGAGTGTTTTTTTTCAAAACACCCCCTAATTGTCAAACAATCTATAGTTCTTTAAACTAAAAACACTATATTAACAAAACAACTTCATGATTACCAACCAGGATTCTGCTTCAGGTTAGGGTTCTTATCCAACACGGTCTGTGGATAAGGGAAGAACTCATGCTTGCCCTCCTTGAAACCTACCTTGAAATTAGTCTCAGGAGTGTTGGTCGTATAGAAACGGCTGTTTGCTTCTGATCCATGCTCCCAAGTTACATCCTGGTCGTCTGCCTTTGGAGCTCTGAAAACCTTATCAAACAAATGTGGCACGACTGTACCAGCCTTAGTCAAACGCTCCTTGGCCTTTGTATCATTCCATCGCATGATATCGAACCAACGACAGCCTTCAAGCCAAAGTTCATATGACTTTTCTTTCATCAACACATCCATATCAACAGTTTCACTTACTGTCTTGGAACCAGCACGTTCCTGAATCTTATTGATATATTTCTTAGCTTCATCCAGATCGCCTGTCTGAATACAAGCCTCTGCATAATTGAGCAAAACCTCAGCGTAACGCATGACAAGATAATTATTCAAGCGAATGTTATCACCATATTTCTTGCCTTGAGTATCAGGAGCTCTCATTATTTGCTTGAACGCCAACCAGGTAGAGTTGCCGTAGAGTCCCTGAACAGGGTCATTGATGCCAATCTTGTCACTGGTTTTCTTCTGCTCGTCAGTCATATTATCGATTTCTTTCTTGCCGTAAGGCATATGATAAACCGCATCATCAATATGCTTTAAAGTAGCATTCAAGCGATAAGAGTGATCACCATCATTTTTATAGAACTCGTCACCAAACCACTGAGGCACGCCAAGGCCACCCCAGCCATCAACGCCGCCACAATAAACCTTGTTAGGAGAAACCACAAAGTAATCAGCACGCCAATCCCAATAGTTGGTCTCCATCCAGCTAGAACGCTGAATCATACCACCCCAATTGGACTTACCTGTATTATACTCGAAGTTGACTTCAAATACCTTCTCCTCGTTGGCATCACCCTCGATATGGAAGTTGTCGGCATATTTCTCACCAGGAACAAGATCATACTTCTCCGAGTCTATAACCTTTTTAAGGGCAGTTTTAGCCTCTTCATATTTACCGGCGAAGAGGTAAGCCTTACCAGCCAGAGCATATGCAAAGCCCTTGGTTACCTTCACTGCTCCATCCTTGTCATCCTTACTTTTACGCTCATCCAAATCATTGGCAGCATTCTCACATTCCTGCGCAATCCACTCTATCAACTGTTGGTGATTCATAGGATGCTCAGGATCCTTATCACAATTAAAAGGCTGTGCAGTAGGATCCAGAGCTTTAGTTACCAATGGTGGAGTACCCCAGAGATTAGCCAACAGGAAATAATCATAAGCACGAAGCACACGAGCCTCTGCGGCGCAACGTTTCTGCACAGCGGTAGTACCCTTGGCAAAGTGATCGAGTACAAGGTTACAGTCATATACAGAGTGATAGAGTCCTGTGTACATAAACTTTGGCACCTCAGCCTCAGCATCATAATAGAACTGATTGAGCATGATACCAAACGTATTATCACCAGAGTTGGCACCTGCTGCCAACACATCGTCTCCACACTCATTGACTATCAGTTTCAATGGAGTATAAATACCTGGGCCACCACCATCGTGGTTACGTCCCATCACATTACACATAAAGCTTTCGTATGCAGCAACGAGGGCCGCCTCTGCATCAGCATCGGTCTTATAGAAGTTCTCGGTAAGTATTACACCCTTCTGCTCAATGTCAAGCTGATCCTCACAAGATGTAGTGAGCGTCATTGTTCCTGTGGCAGCAAGAGTCAATATTGTTGAAAATAATATTTTCTTCATTGTTTTTGAATATTAAAGGTTAGAATGTTACATTGATACCAAATACCACCTTCTTGGAAGTTGGATAAGTACCATTATCAAAACCACGAGAGGCACCACTATTCATAGAAGCGGTCTCTGGGTCTGCGCCAGGATACTTGGTAATGGTGAAGAAATCATCCAGTGAGCAATATACACGAAGATTGCTGATACCTGCCACGCTAGAGATAGCCTTTGGCAATGTATAGCCCAACTGAATCTGCTTGATCTTGAAATACGAGCCACTGAACACAGCTGCATCAGAACTGAAGAACTTCCAGTCTGTAGCAACCTTTTTCATATCAGGATATTTAGCATTGGTGCGGTCTGCTCTCCAAGAATCCTTCCAGTAGGTATCAATTCCATTGATCAACGGACGGTCTGCAGAAACCATCAAGTTGTAAATCTTGTTGCCAGCAGAGCCTGTTCCAAATACGGTGAGGTCAAAGCCCTTATATTCTGCATTAAGAGTAATACCATAAGTAAACTTAGGAATACCTGAGCCCAAATCCTGCTTATCTTCATCGGTTGGAGCTGAAGTTGTTTCGCCATTCTTATTATAATAGAGAGCGCTACCATCTTCGGCTACACCTGCATACTTGTAACCACGGAAATACCATACCTGATGGCCAGCCTCGAATGTAGGCTTAAGCTGGTTATTGAATCCATCGATACCTACTTCGGTCAAACGGCTTACAAGGTTAGAAACCTCCTTCACCTCATTCTTCAGAGTTGAACCATTTACGGTCACACTATACTTAAAGTCCTTGATGTGATCTCTCCAACCCAACTCGAAATCAAGACCAGAGTTAAGTACCTTACCTGTATTAACAACTCTCTTGTTTACACCAATCTCTGGAATAGGAGTGATTTCAATCAAGAGGTCCTTGGTTGTCTTACGATACCAGTCTAAGCCCAAAGTTAAACGGTCGTTAAGGAATCGCGCATCAAGTCCAAGGTCAACCTGCTCTGAAGTTTCCCACTTCAAGTCTGGGTTAGCAAGTCCGGAAGGCTTAGAACCTAAAGTCAGCTTACCATCTCCGATAGAAGGATTATACTGATAGAAACTCTGATTAAGAGCTATGGTAGAAGCATAACGATAATCGCTCAAGATATTGACGTTACCATTCTGACCCCAAGAACCACGAAGTTTCAAGAAAGAAATGGCATCACGGCTTATATTGTCCTTGAAGAACTTCTCATTGCTGATAGCCCATCCTGCTGAAACTGATGGGAAGTTACCCCAACGTGCCTTCTTTGAAAGTTTTGATGTATCGAAAGCATCACGACGGAAGTTAACCTGCATGAAGTAACGGTTGTCATAGCTGTAAGATACACGGCCAAAGTAAGATAACTCTGTGGCATCTGAAGGAGCGTTACCTACATTCTTGGTTGCATCAGCCAACAAGTAGTTGATGTAATGGAAGTTTGGCTCATAAGATGTGAGTATGTTACCTCCTGTAGAACTGATGGAACTGTTATCCCAATGATTCTTGGTAAACGACATACCTGCCATGGCACCAATAGTGTGCTTGCCGATTGTTGTCAAATAGTTGGCAAAGTTCTCCCACTGATAGTACAAACCATTATTGGTATTCGCTTCAATGGTATAGTTTTCACTATGTGCCATAGATGTTAACCAATATGGAGTCTCGTAGTTATGATAGTTACTCTGAGTGATACGATAACCTAAGCGAGAAGTAAATGTAAAGCCCTTGAATGGCTTGATATTGGCAGCAACGGTACCACGTACATTGATACCAGAATTCCATGTGTCATGACGGTCGCGCTGATAGAGAGGGTTACCAGTAGCATCTTCTACATATTTAGAAGTACCATAGTAGTCATTGTTATGGCTTGGATCTCTTGGAACTGGGCCACCGGCTTCTACCTTTGCCTTCATGCCAGGAGCCAAATCCTCCACATTACTGATATAAGCTGGAGTCAAAGGATCGATAGAAACCACAGAGTTCAGCAATGAACCATAACCCTTGGTCACACCTTTGGTCTTCCACTTTTCAAAAGATGTATTAGTAGTCACGTTCAACCACTTATAGATATCATAGTCGGCATTGATCTGACCAGTGAAACGCTTATAAGTATCCTTGCTACCTTTAACGATACCATCATTGTTCAGGATATTCAAGCTGGCGAGGAAACGTCCCTTACCGTTACTTGCCTGCAAGGTGAGACTATGCTGGTGAGCCAGACTGTTCTCAAACACCTCGTCATACCAGTTGGTGTTCTGACCATTATAGTTGTTCTTCTTCAGAAGATCATCGTTCAAGTCGCCCAAATACTTGTGATACTCTATATACTCAGGAGCATCAAAGATATCAGCCCTCTTTCCCAACGACTGGATAGTGAACTTGCTGCTGTAAGAAATCTGAGCCTTACCGCCATTGGCAGCACCCGTCTTGGTAGTAATGATAACGACACCATTACCCGCCTGCGCACCATAGATGGCAGCAGAAGCGGCATCCTTCAATACCTCCATGCTTTCAATCATAGATGGATCCAGGTACTGGATATTATCCACCTTCAGACCATCGACAATGAGCAACGGACCGATATTACCACTATTGGAAGAATAACCACGGATACGGATATCGGCAGCCTCACCCGGACCACCCGAGTTGATAATCTGCACACCGGCAGCCTTACCCTGGAGGGCAGCACCGGCATCGGTAGCTGACAAACCCTTGATGTCATCGCTCTTGATAGATGCAACTGCACCAGTCAGGTCGCTCTTCTTCTGAACGCCATAACCGATGACAACGACATCATTAAGAACTTTAGAATCATCCTTCAAGGTAATGGAAAGGGTTTTACCAGCCTCAGCTTTCACGGTCTTAGGCTCCATACCCACATAGGTAATTGTCAATGTTGCATCAGGTGCAGCATCAATGCTAAACTTACCATCCAAGTCGGTAATAACACCCAGCTTGCTACCATCTACTTTAACAGTAGCACCAATCACAGGTTCTCCACTTGGATCAGTCACTATACCTTTTACTATGCTCTGAGCCGAAACTCCCAAAGGAAGCAAACAGAGCAGGAATAGCAAAACAAACGGCTTTTCAATCATTTTTAAATTCTTCATCTTAAAAATAGATTAATAGTTATACTTACTTGTCAGTTGCTAAATATTACATTATTATATTCTACATCCTAAATTCTCAAAAAAATCATTAAGGATGCTGAAACACGTCGCAAAAATAGATAAAAACATTAAAACGCATTTTACCTCAAGTAACAAATACTTTATCAAACATAACATCTACCTCAGTTCGGGATAAGAAATAGTGCCTAAAAAAGTTGGTAATCTCCGATATTTTTTGTATCTTTGTAGTTGAAATCC
>ENA-UEQH01001123-UEQH01001123.1-human-gut-metagenome-genome-assembly--contig:-NODE-1123-length-11481-cov-5.128639_pt1 | contig 11481 bp, 7 predicted proteins | sample MGYA00242945_ERZ507943 | MGnify/ENA primary metagenome ERZ507943 (study PRJEB26167, sample SAMN06115418) | human gut metagenome | host: Homo sapiens | place: China:Hubei | collected 2015-03-06 | study... | reverse complement strand
TGTTGTCATCTCGGCCGGAGTTTTATTAGGGTTGATTTTTACTTTTATATTCAAATTGCCGATACTCGATTCGATAACGGGATTGATAATCAGCCTCTTTATCATCAAGTCGTCCATCGGTATTTTTCTCGACTCGAATGTGGAGCTTATGGATGGCGTGAAGGATGTCAATGTGTATAATAAGATATTTGAAGCTGTCGAGAAAGTGCCGGGAGCAAGTAATCCGCACCGGGTCAGGTCGAGAATGATAGGAAACCGGTATATCATTACGCTCGATATAGAGGTGAATCCGCAGATAACGATTACACAAGCGCATGAGATTGCCGGGGCGGTGGAGAAAAGTATTGAAAGTTCGATAGATAATGTCTATGATATTTTGGTGCATGTGGAACCTGCCGGGGAGTGTCAGACGGATGAGAAATTCGGGGTAGACAAGGATATGGTGTGACACGTGAAAATCTTCGGCAACAAAGAAAGCTATTCCGCTTCTTTTTCTTAACTTTGCGTTCATCGTTCACATTTTAATAAAAATTTGATATGGAAGAAGGAACATTCAGGCGCTATCCTATCGGGATACAGGATTTTGAAGATTTGCGCAATAATGATTACATATATGTTGATAAGACTGCACTGATTTATCAACTCGTCAATACAAATAAGATTTATTTCCTGAGTCGTCCCCGTCGTTTCGGAAAGAGCCTGCTCATCTCTACGCTCGAAGCCTATTTTCTGGGAAAGAAAGAACTTTTCAACGGACTTGACATGGAGCAGTTAGAGAAAGACTGGACAGTGTATCCGGTGCTACATATCGACTTTAGTGGCAGTAAATATATGGAAGCAGAGTCACTTCGCGCATCTATCAATGTTCAGCTGTTACTTTGGGAAAACGTCTACGGACGTCAGGAAGGCGAAGACACATTTAGTTTACGTCTGGAAGGTATCATTCGCCGCGCTTATGAGCAAACCGGGCAGCAGGTTGTCGTATTAGTGGACGAATATGATGCCCCGATGCTGGACAGTAACAATAACCATGAGTTGCAGCATGAGATTCGTGGTATCATGCGCGACTTCTTCAGCCCCTTAAAAAAGTCAGGTAAATATCTTCGCTTCCTCTTCCTGACGGGCATCAGCAAATTCAGCCAGATGAGCATTTTCAGCGAACTTAACAATCTTCAGAACGTCAGCATGAGCGACAATTACAGCACTATCTGCGGTATCACCGAACAGGAGCTGCTGACACAGATGAAAATTGATGTCGAACAGATGGCACAAGCCAACGATGAAACGTATGAAGAGGCGTGTGCCCACTTGAAGAAGCAATATGACGGATATCATTTCAGTAAATCCTGTGTGGATGTGTACAATCCTTTCAGCCTGATTAATGCTTTTGCCCAAAAGAGTTATGAGAACTACTGGTTTTCTACCGGTACCCCTACCTTTCTGATAGAACTCCTGCAACAAATGAACTTTGACATCCGGCTGCTCGACCGTATGGACGCCAAGCCGGAAGACTTCGACAAGGCTACGGATTGTCTCACCGACCCAATTCCGGTGCTCTACCAAAGCGGTTATCTCACAATCAAGTCGTACGATGCTTTCTTTCGTACCTATACATTAGGCTACCCGAACGAGGAAGTAAGAATCGGCTTTATCGAGTCGCTCATCCCTTCTTATCTTTACCAACCTACGCGCGAAAGCAACTTTTATGTAGTGTCCTTTGTGCGTGATTTAATGAAAGGAAACCTTGAATCTTGCCTTGAACGCACCCGGTCTTTCTTCGCCTCTATTCCGAACGACCTAAACAACAAAGAGGAAAAACATTATCAAACTATATTCTATCTTCTGTTCCGCTTGATGGGACAATATGTGGATACCGAAGTCAAAAGTGCTGTCGGACGAGCGGACGTGGTTATCAAAATGCAGGATGCCATTTATGTACTTGAATTTAAAATGGACGGCACCGCGGAAGAGGCTTTGGCACAAATTAACAGCAAAGGGTATGCGATTCCTTATGAGGCAGACCACCGGAAAGTGGTGAAGGTCGGCATCAACTTCGACAGTACCACGAGAACGATTGGAGACTGGAAAATCGAAACGGATTAACAGCGTACGCCACTTGCTTGAAGTAGACAAGGATATGATGTGACACATGAAAAAGGCAGCAGTTGCTCTCGTCTGTGAGTAACTGCTGCCTTTTTGCGTGTTCTGTGCTGTCGTAGCCGGGAAATTAGGGTGTATTGCCACAGCTTGCTGTGGTGCGTTTCCCTAACTTGTTGTGGCATGCTCCCCTTGCCTGCTGTGGCATGCTTCCCTAGCCTGCTGCGGCACGTCTCCCCAGCCTACTGCGGCACACATCCCTTTCCGCCGTTCCGGTTTTACGTATTCAATAGGCTGTTGCTTTGATACGCAGCTTGATGGCATTTTCGGCTGTATCCAGTACCAGTTCGCAGTTTTCAGAGGTTACAGAACTACCGGTGACGTCCATTTCCAATGAGGTGATTTTCTCAAGATCGAGTTGGGTTAAGGTGTATCCGTCTCCTTTCACCACCGTGAATCCACCTTCGGGAAAATGGGATGGCCGCATCTTCCATTGAGCCACAAACGTCAGTTTGTCCTTGTCAAGGGTGATTTTCTCTACCGGTGTAGAGTTGTCTTTGTCGTCGCCGCCGCAGGCGGTTACCAACGTTGCTGCCACAAGGCAGAGGAAAAAGATTCTTAGTTGTTTCATGCGTCTTTCTGTTTTCTTTAAAAGGGTAAATTATGAAAGGCTGCCGCTTTTTTGTTTGCCATGAGGGCGGATGCGCTGTCTGCAGCCGGACTGTCCGTCCTCATTCGTGACCTGCTTCTTTATGCAGCCGGGTCGGGGGCTTCACCTCCTCCGGGGATTTCAGGGTCGGGCGCTTCGCCACCGCCACCGCCACCACCCGCGTTTTCGTCACCCAGCAGAATCGGGAAACGGTAAGAGCGTGGCGTTTTCAATGCCTTGTTGCTTCCGCTATATTGTGTCGTGATGCTTAGCGCATAGAGCTTTCCGGCTTCTATGGCAGGTAGCATGATGGTGAGTTGTGACGGTGCGTTGTGAACGATGACGGACACTTTCAACGGGACGGCTCCCTCTTCGTCTTTGGTGAGATAGATGCCGACCGAAGGGTCGTCACCGAGGATTTTAATGTTGCTTCCGCTGATAACGGCAGGACCGCCGGAAGTGATGACCTGGCTGATACTCTTCGTCACGGAGTCGGTGATGGAGTTGATGACCGGCCCCGTCTGTGCCAGCCCGTTGCAGATTACTTTTACGGCTTTGAGCTGGTCGCGCAGCAGTTGTCCCGGTGTGTAGGACACACCGAGCGAGTGCTTCGTGGCGTCAAACTGGGCGTTCTCCCCGAGGAACGAACCGCGTACGGTGACGATGTACTGTCCCACACCGTCTACCACGCTCTTCCCTTCGGCGATGGCTTCCACCTTCTTCTGGTCGGCAAGGTCGAGGATGTTCTCGATGGTTTCCTGCCGGTACTCGGTACGCTCCTTGATGATGCGTGCTGCGATTTCTTTGTTGTGCAGACTGCCTGTGATGCGTGCGCGTCCGGTGTAGTCGCCTTTTTGTTCGGTCATGATGTTGTCGTAAAGGTCAACATTGAGCGTGATTTTTTCGTTTGTTGCCATGATAATGATTGTTTTAAGGAAAGTGAATATCTATTTATTAGTTACGTTCTGTGCTGCTTGTCATTTCGCACGTATCTTGATAGCATTACCGTCCAGATAAAGTTCGAGATAACTGTCATATGTCATGCCCCCAGTAGTATTAGTCATCAGATGGAACTTCATAAGATCACTGTCAGTCAAGGTGTAGCTGTCGGTTCCCTTAACAACGGTTTCGGCTCCTGGCCGGACAGTGGAACGACTCAACACGTAATCATATAGATCTAATTTAAAATCAGAATCCGCCGGAAGTTCGTTTTCAACCGTAACGGTGGGGATGGTCACTTGATTGCCATTAATCGCAGCTTGCAGACAGAGGCTCCGTTCACTCCCATACGTTCCCTCCTCCCTTGCTTTTATTTTTCCGCCTTTCAGTTGCAGTATTCCTGTAGGGGCAACAAGCACTTCCTGCCCCTTTATGCTTTTGGAGATTTCAGCATCGCCTTCCATAATGAGCGTGGCATTATCACCGACAGAGATACCAATTAGCTGGTCATTATCATTCCCATTGCCGGAATATAGTTCGAAGCCGTTACCCAGCGTTAGTTTGCAAGACGCCCTAACAAATATGCAGGCGACTTCAGCTAAATGGGCATCAGCATTTCCATAAATGTTGAGGTTGGTCAGCTTCAATGACGCGCCGTTTGTAAGCTCAAAAAGGCTTTTGTCGCTAGCGGTACGGGAAATACTATAATTATCGCCGCTGATAGGATTATTTCCGTCGTCAATAGCAATGTGTTTGCCGTCTATTGAAAAGGCAAAATGCTCTGCATCCGCAGCAACCTCAAAACTTCCACCGAGGATGATTTGTGTTGGTGCATCCGCAGTGCCGTCTGCCGTTTCAATAGCGGTTTTCAGTTCGGCTGCGGTAGTGACAAGCGTCTTGTTGCTGACCGTCACAAGGCAGGTGGCGGACTTTTCGCGTGCGGTGGCGGTGATGGTAGCTGTTCCTTCAGCTACGGCGGTCACCAGTCCGTCTTTACTTACGGTGGCTACGGAAGTTTTGTCACTGCTCCATACTACGGATTCGGCAGTCACCCGGTCGGGGACAATGGTGGGAACCAGCGTTTCGGTCGCTCCCGATTTCAGGGTCAGAGTCTCATGATTGAGGGTGATGCTCTCTACGGGCACGGAGTTGTCGTCATTGTTGTCGTCGCCACAGGCGGTTGCCAACGTTGCTGCCATAAGGCAGAGGAAAAAGATTCTTAGTTGTTTCATACTTCTTTTGTCTTTCTAAAAGGGTGAATAAATCGTGTTCTCTTTTCGGACAAAAGTAATATGCAACAACGAAAAGGTATAGCCAAAATCCTGCATTGTATAGCCAAAATCCTGCAAATCTTGCAGGATTGCCGGAAATTCCATTGTTCGGAGAAACTTCTACCTATGCATTGATGGAAACAACAGCATTTGATGATAAAAGAGTATCGCCTTCTCCTTTAAAGTACAGACTTTTGTTGGCGGAACTCAGTAGGAGTCATTTTTACCAATTCGCGGAAATTGCGGTTGAAGGTGCGCATTGCCTTGAAGCCCGACGCTCCGGCAATGTCTTCGATTGTGTGGTTCGCGTAGTCCGGAAGCAGGAGCAAGTCCATGGCATGACGGATGCGCAGGCGGAGAAGATAATTTTGCAAGGTCAGTCCTGTGGCACGCCCCACAGCGGCGGAGAGATTACGCTCGTTTGTGCCAAGAGCTTTAATCAGGTCGTCACGCTTGAAGTTGTAGTCGAGGTACGGTTGTTCTTTCTGCAGATAGGCTTCGAGCTCTTCAAACAAGTGGTTGCTATCGCCGGATTGCAGGTAACAGATGAGGTCGCCCATATCGGCTTCGAGCGGTGGTTGGGGCAGTTTCCCATCCTGTTCGACGATAAAACGGCGTAGCATCTCGTAAGTGTAATGATAGTTAGTGTACAGCCATGCAAAAGCAGGATAGAAAACCACGATAAGGAAACTGAAACTAAACTCGGGTATCGGTCCCGGACAGACAAGTAAAACCCATGCGCCAATGCCGATACTCAACGCATAAAGGAAAGCGCGCATCGTCCACCGGAGTTCCAGTTTTGAGATACACTCTCCGGTCAATTCTTTTAAATGCGTGATGTAGCGGTGTTTTTTACGGAAAAAGAGGCGGACGTAAACGAACAGTTGTACGGTATAGGTGACACCGAACAAGGTCCGCACTGCCAACGGGAGATTGTGAACGACACACGCACGCCATTCTGCTAAAGAATATACACAGACGTCCGCTTCAATGCAGCAACTCACCACATACAGCAGAATGAAAACGAGCGAAGGCGCCGCATGCTTCATCACATTGGCAAAAGTGACGTATCTGCTGTCGAACAGCAATATCAACATAAACGTGAACATCAACGCCTGCGAAGAAGCAAGCACCAACACCAATATTGAGAATAAGTCCAACGACCGGTATACGCCGAACCCGTCAACCAGCAACTCCGCCAAATGACCGGCAGCGATAATGAGAGAAGCAGCGATGAAGAAATGGCATGCACGCCTGTATTTGGGATTAATGGCGTGCGCCATCTGCTTGAAGCAGACAAGACCGAAAGATATAGACAGACATATTCCGATAATAATGCCGTTTGTTAGTGTGTGTAAAGCCGGTATATCCATTGCTTAGCATTTATTTTCCCGACAAAGTTAATGAATCTTGACGAGAAACCGACTAGTTACACCCTGTAAAACTCGACAAGTCTGCAAAATCGTATAGAAACAACCTAATAGCTAATCTTCACTCCGGCAAAGAAACTTCTCGGCAGAGAAGGCCCGTAAATATAGCCGGAATCCCGATTAGCTCCTCTATCAAAGTCCTTCTGATAAGACTCAAAGAGGTTCTGAACTCCGCCGTTTAGTTGCAAATCGACTGTTTTGTATAGCTTGAAGTCATAAGCCAGTTTCACTCCCAAATCGAAGAAACGGGGTGTACGGATGGCTTCCGCCTTTCGTTCGGGCATTGCGCCCAGTTCGGCGTTCTCGGCGGTGATATCCATGCGTTGCACTAACATTCTCCCGGTATAAGTTCCTGACAGGGCAATGGATAAAGGTTTGATGGGAGTATAAGTAGCTGTGAAGTAACCATATGTATCGGGAGTACGGAAAATTTTCTTTTCTGCCGGTGCGTCGTCATGCCATTTATGAGGTTCATCGTATCGGCTGCGTTGCAAAGTGAGTCCCGCTTGTATTTGCAGGATGGAAAGATAAGCCACTTTGCCCTCCAGCGTTAGCCCCATCACTTTCGCGCCGGGACCGTTACTGCGTGGTTTTACCAATATCCCATCGCCACGGTCATAAGGTTCGCCCAACACGAAGACATCTGTCAGTCTTGTATAAAAGCCCTCGATCAAGAAATTCGTCTGGAATACTCCGAAACGGTGATACATATCTGCGGACGCACTGAAACTTTGGGATTTCTCTTCTTTCAAGTTCTTCGCACGCTCAATCATTGCCACTGTTCCGCCCACATTTTCAATATGCATATCTTCATCAAAAGCCTGCGGAGCACGGAATCCGGATGAATAGCTCAAACGCAGGTTTATATTCTGTGTCGGGTTGAAACGCAAGTTGGCACGGGGGCTAAAGATGACATTATCTACCATGTTATGCTTATCCAGACGACCACCGATCAGAATGCCCCAACGGTCGTTCTTCCACTCGTTCTGCAGAAAAGCACTGTAAATATTTACCGTCTGATCCGTGTGGCGGTCATATCCCCACATATTATCTTTCAGACGATCACGGTTATATTCAAGTCCTGCCGTGAGGTCAGAAGGCATAAAAAAACACTTATCAAACGTATGTACATACTGCGCGCCGCCCATAGCGGTTAAATCCGTTGTTTTTCCATAGGCTTTCAGAGGATCGTTACCCGGTCCGTAATAACTGTCCCGATCTGTATTGGCGGCTGACGCAAAGATACTTAGACGGTTCTTTTCATCTGGCGAGAAATAATCGAACTTCAAACTTCCACCATCAATCGAATGTTGCAACTGCTCTGCAATATGGGCTTCGTGAGGAGGACGGTCCAACATATCCCCTCCCCGACGGAATTCCTGCATGTGGTGATATTCGAAGGTTAGTTTGGAGTAAGTGCTTGTTTTCAGATAAGAGCGGAAGCCCACTGTCTGATTCTTCAATTTAGGTAGTTCGGTGAATCCGTCTCCGTCATAATCATATCCGGACCGGTGACGGTTCTGACCAAAGATATACAGTCCGGCACGATGATCGTCCGTCACTAATGAAGCATTCAGGGAGGTATTGTTATCGAATGAGGAGCCGCCCCCTAAAGCAGTAAGGGTGTGCGACAGCTGGCCGGAATTGCGCAAAGGCTCTTTGGTGATTATATTGATGGTTCCTGCAATGGCCGAAGAGCCGAACAAGGCGGAACCTCCCCCACGCATCACTTCTACGCGTTCAATCATGCTGGCGGGAATCTGTTCCAGGCCATACACTCCGGAAAGGGCACTGAATACGGGACGGGAATCTATCAAAATCTGCGTATACGGTCCGTCCAGTCCATTGATGCGGACTTGCTGGAAACCACAATTCTGGCAGTTTGTCTCTACACGTACACCGGGCTGAAAGTTCAGCCCTTGCGATAAAGTGGAAGAGTTAGTCGTTTCAAATAGCTTCAGATCGACGACATTTACCAAAGTAGGAGCCAAACGGCGCGTCGTTTCACTGCGGTTGGCGGAAACCACTACCCCATCCAAAGCAATCGCGTCCTCTTCTATTTCAAAATCCTCTTCCAGTGTCTTTCCTTTTTTCAGAGTCACGTTGCGGGTCACGGTCTTGTAGCCGACCGAGCTAACCTCCAGTATAAAGTTACCTTCCGGCAAATTCTTCAAAAAATAATGTCCGGTAGCGTCGGTCACGGTTCCTATCGTTGTTCCTTTCAGTGCAATGGTGATGTAAGGAAGGTGCTCTTTCGTTTTCTTATCCAGTACATGGCCTATGATGTTCGCATCGGATTTTTTCAGTTCAGGGTAGTCCGGATGTTCAGCCAATGCGTATGACAGGACACAATACAGGCCGGCCAGGACTAAAAGATATTTCTTCATTGTCGTTAGTCTTTTAATGTTTAAAATCAAAAATAATAATAAGGGAAAGGGAAGCAGCGATCATTAATCGTTGTTCCTAACTGATGAATACTGTTCCCGAAAAGATAGACTAAGCGACAGGAGGTGCTCTAAGAGATATGACGCCCGGACAAGAACGGTGATATGGCTCAACTTGCGGGCGGATAAACAGGATACATAATAGAGATAAAGCAGCGACCGCGAATGTAGGTATTAATCCGCTGTCTGTCACCAATACATGATTCAACAGGTGAATGAGTTGGAATTCAACCGTCGTATGGCTATGTTCACTGCCTTTTTTAAATGGATGCGAATGGACAATCGTTACCCCGTTTACTACATGGGAGTGAGTAAATAAAGTGATTCCTGCCATGTACGAGATAAACAGTACAGGCAAAAACCACTTCATTATATGTAGGTACAATTGTTTCATCCGGTAATCTTGCACATCTATTCTGTGCAGTAAAGTCAGGGTTTAGTTTGTTTTTTTGCAAAGATAAGGATTGTCTCCATGCAAAACAATCCCTATTTATAACGATTTTAAATCTTAACCGAATCTTAATAACTGATCTTCACCCCGGCAAAGAAGCTTCTCGGAAGTGACGGACCATAGATATAGCCGGAGTCACGGTCAGCTCCTTTATCGAAGTCGTCCTGATAGGCATTGAAAATATTCTGTATGCCGGCATTCAACTGGAGGTTCATCGACTTGTAAAGTTTGAAGTCATAAGCAGCTTTCAAACCGATATCGAAAAAGTCTTTGGTATTCACCGTTATCGGATTTTCAAGGAATCCCGGAACCGGCTCGTGGGGAACCAGCATCGAACCGGTATAGGTACCGGAAAGAGCGATAGATAACGGTTTTATCGGGGTGTAGGTTGCTGTAAAATAGCCGTAAGTATTTGGCGTACGCATCATTTTCTTCACCGCCGGAGCTTCTTTGTTCCAGATGTGCGGTTTGCTGTAATGGCTCTGTTGCAGAGTGACTCCCGCCTGAACTTGGATTTTATTCAGGTAAGCCATCTTTCCTTCCAGTGTCAATCCCAGAACTTGCGCTCCTGATGCATTGTGACGGGTACGTGTCAGAATTCCATCCACTACCTCTCCGTCGGTAAGGGCAAAAACATCCGACAACTTTGTATAGAATCCTTCTACCAGGAAGTTAACCTGAAACGCACCAAAACGATGATAAATATCTGCCGAAGCACTCAAGCTCTGTGATCTTTCTTCTTTCAGATTATCCGCCAGTTCAACCATCGCTACATTACCGCCTACATTTTCCACATGCAAATCTTCGTCGAAAGCCTGCGGAGCACGGAAGCCGGATGAGTAACTAAAACGAAGATTGATGTTTTCTGTCGGATTATAACGCAAGTTGGCACGCGGACTGAATATCACATGGTCAATCAGATTATGCTTATCCAAACGGCCGCCAATCAGGAATCCCCAATGATCATTTTTCCATTCGTTCTGAAGGAAAGCACTACCGATATTCACTTTCTGGTCTACCGTGCGGTTGTATCCCCACATGTTATCTTCCAGTTTGTCCTGATTGAACTCTATTCCGGCAGTCAGGTCGGAAGGCATGAAGATGCATTTGCCGAAGCTGTAGACATACTGTGAGCCTGCCATCCAGTTCAAGTCAGTGGTGTTTCCGTAAGCATCCAAAGGGTCTCTGTCACCTGGACCATAATAGCTGTCGCGATTGATATGCTGTGCAGATGCAAACACATTGAAACGATGGTTCTCGTTAGGGGAGAAATAATCGAACTTCAGTCCTCCGCCATTGATTGAGTGTTCGGTCTGCTCCGCCACATTCGCTTCATGAGGCGGGCGGTTCAATAAGTCTCCTCCCCTGCGGAATTCTTCCATGTGGTGATATTCAAAAGTAAGTTTCGAATAAGTCGTTGTTTTCAGGAACGAACGGAAACCAATTGTCTGACCGTGCAATTTGGGTATTTCGGAATATCCGTCGCCGTCATGGTCATACGCAGAACGGTGGCGGTTCTGACCGAAGATATACAGACCTGCACGCTGGTCGTCCGTCACGAGAGACGCATTCAATGCCGTACTGTTGTCGAAAACGTCGCCATCGCCAATTCCCGTAATCGTATGAGATAACATACCAGAGTTGCGCATCGGTTCTTTGGTGATGATATTGATTGTACCGGCAATGGCAGATGAGCCGAACAGTGCCGAGCCGCCTCCACGCATCACTTCCACACGTTCTATCATGCTGGCAGGAATCTGTTCGATACCATACACACCGGAAAGCGCACTAAAAATGGGACGGGAATCGAGCAGGATTTGCGTATAAGGGCCATCCAGTCCATTGATACGCACTTGCTGGAAACCGCAATTCTGACAATTGGACTCTACACGAACACCCGGCTGAAAGCTCAAGCCTTGCGCCAAAGTCGTAGAATTGGTATTCTCAAAGATTTTCAAATCTACTACATTCACCAGTGTCGGAGCCAGACGGCGGGTGGTTTCATTACGATTGGCAGATACGACTACGCCATCCAAAGCAACCGCATCTTCTTCTATCTCGAAATCTTCTTCCAATGTACGCCCTTTCTTCAGCGTCACATTCCGTCTGACGGTTTTATATCCCACCGAACTGACCTCCAGCACAAAATTACCTTCGGGAAGATTCTTCAAAAAATAATGCCCGGTAGCATCGGTCACAG
>ENA-UEQH01001117-UEQH01001117.1-human-gut-metagenome-genome-assembly--contig:-NODE-1117-length-11531-cov-39.991619_pt1 | contig 11531 bp, 9 predicted proteins | sample MGYA00242945_ERZ507943 | MGnify/ENA primary metagenome ERZ507943 (study PRJEB26167, sample SAMN06115418) | human gut metagenome | host: Homo sapiens | place: China:Hubei | collected 2015-03-06... | reverse complement strand
TCCTCCAAAGGCCGGACGGATTTGTTGCAGCAGTCCTTTTTCGGTATCAATGTCAAGTTCGGTACAGTCGGCGGTCAGTCCTGTGTGGAGCAAGGCTGCCAGACGGGCAGAGAGTCCTCTACCACGCTGGGTCGCACCGACGAGCAGGATATCGGGATGCTGTTTTTTCACCAGATGAGCTACTACGGCTGCATAATCTTCTTCCAGATAATATTGCAGTCTTTGTGACTCTACCAAGTGGATATGCTGTGCGCCGAAAGCTGCCAGCTCATTGCAGAAAGCAGAAACTTCATTGCCTATCAGTACCGCTTCTACCGGTTGTCCGTTTTTCTTGGATAATGAGCAGGCCTTTGTCAGCAATTCACGGGTAACATTGGCCAGTTGTCCGTTTTCTGTTTCGGCCAGTACCCATATTCCGTGCGTGTTTTTCGGTGTTTCCGCATCCGTTTCAGGCATTTCCAGTGTCAACGCTTCGGACGGACATTGCTGGACACAACTTCCGCACAAGCGGCAAGCCAGCGGGTCTATAACCGGAAAATCTTCCATTGTCAGCGCATTGAAGCTGCATTGCTCTACACAGATTCCGCAACTGATGCATTTTTCTTTGTTCAGCTGGAGTGCGAATGGTATATTTTTATTCATAACGATAGCTTGTTTATGCGTGGATGAGTGAATTAATAAGCTGTTTGGCAGCATTTCCGTCGTTCAGCCATTCAATGACTTTCTGACTTTGGGGAATCTCGGTTGAAACCACATGGGTAGGCGAAGCCTGAAGTCCGGTTTCAGCAGGTTCTACTTCCAGGTCCTGCTCGTTCCAGCGGGTAACCGCTTGTTGCTGGGCATGTCTCCAGCCTTCCAGTGTGGGATAGTCCAGTGCATTGTTTTCCTTGCTGACCATCAGTGCACATGGCATGGCCACTTCCAGTCTCTGGTATACGTTCCCGGCTTTTTTGATTACCTCAATAGAAGATGCAGAAACCTTTTCGATGCTTTCCAGATGTGTAATTTGCGGAATATCCAGCTGTCCGGCCACTTCGGGACCCACCTGAGCTGTATCACCGTCAATAGCCATACGGCCGAAGAAGAGCAAATCGTAGTCGCCTATTTTCTTAACGGCTGCCGAAAGAATCAGACTGGTACACCAGGTGTCGCTTCCGGCGAAGGCCGGAGAAGAAAGCAGGATTGCTCTGTCGGCTCCCCGCTGCAACGCTTCGCGCAACACCTCCTCAGCCTGCGGAGGTCCCATACTTACAGCTACAATCTCTGCGCCGGTCAGTTGTTTCAGTTGCACGGCAGCCTGCAAGGCATGCAGGTCATCCGGATTGGCCTGGCAACGTGCCGACGATCTTTTCAATGTTTTCCGAACCGGGTCCATTTCTACTTTGGTAGAAAGAGGAACTTGCTTTATAAAAACAATATATCTTTTCATTTTCATTCTAACTTCTGTCCGTTTAATTCAGTAATTAACCTCCCTTTTTATTGGAACGTGCGTCGGCACATCTGCGCTGGAATTCCAGTGAGAACGGGTCGATAACTCCGAAGCGTTCCGGTGCAAAAAGATCTGCATTTACAAAAGGTGTCTGCTTTAGTATCAGCTCGGCAGCCAGTCGTCCCATACCGCCTCCGGCAGCCACACCGCCTCCGCAGCATCCGGTTACGGTAAAGAGTCCGTTCAGCGCTTTTACCGGACCTACGATAAACATCGCATCGGGCACATAGCAAGACGGTCCTGCCATATAGTGCGCGATACCCAGGGTATCAATATCGGGAAGATAGTTTTTCAGCAATGGTGCGCATTCGTCCAGCACTTTCCATTTGGCAGTGTGGTTAAAGTCAAAGTCTTCCAGTTGGCGGGTAAGTGTAGAGGGATCGAATGCCTGACATTCGCTCTCGCGCAGACCGATAATCAAAGCGCCTACATCCGAGCGGGTAAAGGCACGTGCGTCTGGAATGACCGTGAAGGGGTGATTGACAGGGAAACGTTCCTTATCTGTTCCGCTGATCCAGAAATGACTGCGAACAGGCGTAAAAGGCAGTCCGATGTGCAGAGGGCGCATCAGCAAATTGGCCCAGGAACCCGCAGCATTTACGACGATAGGAGCTGTTATTTTCTGTCCGTCTGCCAGTTGGATACCGGTTACCGCCTCATTCTCAGTTGTAATGGCCGATACTTGTGTGTTGCAGCGGATTTCTACTCCCAGCGCCTGGGCTGCCCGTGCATAGCCACTGCAAAGCGATGCCGAATCAATAAATGCATCGGTCGGCATGTACAGTGCCGTGTCAACGTGTGTAGTATCTATCCACGGAAGCAGTTCACGAGTCTTGGCTTTGTCAATACGCTCATTGGGGATACCGAAGCGGTTGGCTGCTTCTTCCAGCGCAATCAGTCCTTTCAGAGAAGCATCCGATGATGCAATTGTGATGCTTCCGCACTGCTGCAGGCCCAGGCTGTCGTTCAGCAGCTGTTCAATCTCTTCAATACAGTCGTATGTTTCCTGCACCATTTCCATAAGTGCCGGTTTGGTACGTGCGCGGGTAAGCAGGCAAGCTGCACGCGCAGAAGCCTGCGAGGCTATTTCATTGCTTTCCAGCAAAAGAATATTTCCGGCTTTTCGCTTGGCCAGCTGATAGGCCGTAGCGCATCCCAGCAAGCCTCCTCCTATGATGATAATGTCGTAATTGTTCTGCATGAATCAAATGGTATTATATTGTGTGTTTAGAAATAAATCGTATGGTTTTTCGGTATCAGGCTTATTGTGAATCTGTGTCAGGTATTTCCGATAAATCAGAATACCTGCCACAGTAAACAGTACCGTACAGAAGATACCTACCACGCAAGCCATGTGGTTATAGAGTGCAAACCATTCCAGTTCAACACTGAGCAGTTCCTTGACAGAAAGCAGTGATACGGTTCCCACATACCCGATGAAATCAATGATGGCGATAAAGAATCCCACATTGCCGTTGATGCGGAAACAGGCGATGAAACGGTCGAAGAAGATGGTCTGGAAAGTCAGGTAGGCAATGTACAGCGACAGACTTTGTACAAAGAGCCAGACAATGGGCTGCAGATTGAGCGTCTTGTAGTTGAAGGATACAAAAGTCATAATCATGCATCCGCATACCACCATCGCTATCAGCCATAGCAAAGCCTTGATGTTGTTTCGGCAGCGTGTGAAGAGACAGAAAATACCCAGGATAACCAGTGTCACGATGCTGTCTATGCGGGCGAAGAGCCAGGACGACTGGCCGCTCATATCCAGAATATTCACCAGAAAGTCTTCTTTGATGTCGCGCAATACAAGGAGCATGAAGTTACCTATAAACAGAACGGACAGGATAGGAGCATACTTCTTGAACAGCCTTACACGTCCGTTGTGGTCCAGTACGACACGCTCGTTGCGCAAGGCAATGTCTTCGGCAGTAGGAGCCGGCAGTCTTTTCAGCAGATATCCCATCAATATCAGCAACGGGAGTGCTACACCGCCGATGGCTGCCGGCATCCAGAATTGGTCGATGTGCAATTCGTTCATGGCGAACAGACCGAAACTCTTGGCCAGTCCTGAACTGAACACGATGCTCACACCAAGCAGGCTGGCCAGCATGTCGGTTACTTTCCGTCCTTCTATGAAACTGAAAATTACTCCCCACATACATCCTAATGACAGTCCGTTCACCAGCATGGCAATCACATTGTAAGGAACACTTAATAGCCCGAATGCTATCAGTGAGACCTCAGCCAGTATTGCCGAATAAAGGAAGAAGCGGAAACGGTTTTCGCGTTTAAGCTCGGAGATAATCTTGATTCCGAAAAACTTGGCAATGAGATAACCCAATATCTGGATTGTAGTGACAGCCACTTTATAGTCTGTCCCAAATATCGTGAATCCATCAAACGATGCTGCCGTATAAGGTTTGCGCAAGGCGTAAACCAGCGAATAGGATAGTAATGCAGCTCCACCTGCCCAAAGGATAAGCAGCAGGTCGGATACTTTGCGGTTTTCTGTCTGTTTTGCCATATCTGTTTCTGTTGTAGTAGAACTTACTTCAAATTACATAGGGTATACTTCTTTGATAGCTTCCACCAGATTCTCGAAATCTGCAGGATATACATCTCCGATATTTCCGATTCTGAACGTATCAGCCTGTGAAATCTTTCCCGGATAGATGACAAAGCCTTTTTCTTTCAGCTTCTGATAGAATGCCTTGAAATTGAAACCGGCAGCAGGGTAGTAGAACGATGTGATTACGGGTGACTGTTCTTCATCGGTCAGCAAAGTCTTGAATCCCAGCTTGCGCATTCCGTTCACCAGGGTATCATGGTTCTGCTGATAGCGTGCGTAGCGAGCCTCGATGCCGCCTTCTTCTTTCAGCTCGGTCAGTGCCTGCATAAATGCGCGTACCACATGCGTAGGCGATGTAAAGCGCCATTTGCCATGTCCTTTTTCCATGGTCTCCCACTGGTCGTACAGGTCGAGTGACAACGAGCGGGCCACTCCCTTGCACTGTTCCAGCAGTGATCTTCTGGCCAGAATAAATCCGAATCCCGGTACACCCTGAATACATTTGTTTGCACTGCTTATCATGAAGTCGATACCCAGTTTTGCCATGTCGATGGGGACACCGCCAAAGCTGCTCATCGCATCTACAATCAGTATCTTGTTATGCTTTTTAACGACCGCAGCAATGGCTTCCAGCGGATTCAGTACACCGGTTGTGGTTTCGCAGTGTACCACAGATACGTGGGTCACTTCCGGATGCGCTGTCAGATAAGCATCAATCTGTGCCGGATTCACCTGTTCAGTTTCTTCAAATTTCATCAGGTGATAATTCAGGTGATAGTAGTCGGCTATCACACCCATACGTTTGCCATACGCACCGTTGGCTGCAATCAGCAGGTGGTCATCGTTGCGAACCACCGAACCCAAAGTAGCCTCTACACAGAAGCTGCCGCTTCCCTGCATCAGTACGGCTGTATATGCTTCCGGACAGCTGCTGGCCAGTTCGGTCAATTCTTTGCGGATAACTTCAACAATTCCTATATTGTAATCTTCATCCCAGGTACACCAGTCACTCATCATGGCTGCTTTTACACTTTCGCTGGTTGTCAGCGGGCCGGGGGTCAGTAATAAGTAAGGTCTCATATGCTTAAAAATTATTTTCTTTGATGTTCATACGGTTGTTAATACTCTCGATCAGTGCAGGCAATTCTTCGATGGTGTCGAGCACATAGTGGGCTCCGGCAGCATACATACGCATTCTGACTTCCTGCATGCAGCGTTTCAATTCAGCTTCGGGCATTGCCTTCACTTCATCTTCGGTCAGTCCCAGTTCGTTGCTTCCCAGGATAACGCCTACAGTCCATACGCCTGCGTTAAGACCTTCCTTGATGTCGGCAATCGTATCTCCGTATTTCAATACAGAGTAGCGTGAAGGAACTGCCAGGTCGCACATGTTTTTATAAATCATATATGGGTAAGGGCGTCCTGCAGGAAGATTGTCGGCTGTTACACAGTTGTCGGGCTGGTAGCCTTTGCGTGCTGCCTCGGCCATTACAATATCCATCATCTCGCGGGTATATCCGGTTGTCGAACCGATTTTGATATCTTGCTGGCGAAGTATATTGATGGTTTCGATAACTCCCGAGATAGGGCCTGTATACTCACGCAATGTAGCAAACAGCAGACGCTGGAATTCATTGTAACGTCCCACTACATCATTTTCATTATAGGGTCTTCCGTATTTTTCCTGAAAGGCTTCGCCGATTCTTTTCATGTTGAACAGCGCCCGGATATGGTCTATTTTGCTCAGTCCCATCGGCTCTCTGGCTTCGCGTGCAGTAACGTTAATGCCGATTGACTTGAAACTTTCGATGAAGGCTGACACCGGTGCAAAGCATCCGTAGTCGATAGCAGTTCCGGCCCAGTCCATGATTACACATTCAATTCTTTTCATGATATATTCGTTTTTTGTTTGATTATTATAAATTGTTTTTACTCGTTGTCTGATTGACGATGCAAATGTATAGCTCTTGTTTGGCTCTGAAAATGAATAAAATATGAATCATAAACCTGAAATAATTCAGTAATATTTATGTCACTGAATTATCATCTGTTGTAACAGAAAAGAATAATTCCTGTAATTGCATTGTAATATTGTTTTTGTTGGTAGGTTACAATATTTTATGTACTTTTACCTTCCGAATGAAAATATGAGAAGCATGTGGAATGATGTGAAGCGGATATACGACAGGATTACGTTCCTGCGTCAGAAAGGGGTTAGAATGAAAGAGATGGCCGAGCGTTCGGCTACCTCTCCAAGTGTGTTGTCGGCTATTTATTCTACGGTCTTTCCCGCCTATTTCAGTGGACTGGAAAAAGGCAAGACCTGCGACGAAGCACTCGAAGAAGCCCTGATATGGGTGAATAATGTATCGAAAAAGAAGTTCTTCAATACACTGGCTGCCCTGAACGAAACCCTGTTTACAACCGATTTTGTGCAGAAACCCGTACTCACGGATGGCAGGCCTCCTTTTATCTCGTTGCTGGAAAACGGAATCAAGGAGACAGGTGACAAGATGAAGCGCTATCAGGGAATCTATCTGAGTTACAGCATATCTTCTTCCAGTAATTCCATGAAGATAGAACCTTATCTCATCACCCAGTCGGCCGACGGTGCGTATATCGAAGTAGGGCACAACAATGCGTACGGTACCTCGCACTGGGGAGTGGCGCTGATGAACGGAATCAATCACCTGTATCTGATATTCAATGAGTTGCAGGCACCCCAACTGGCGCTTTTCCAGATTTGCCTGAAAGTGCCCATGTACGACAATCCTCCTTTCTTGTGTGGACTATATACCTGCTTCGACTATTATTACAACCCGATAGCACGTCGTATCCTGTTGGTAAAATATTCCGATAGTACGGACCGTGAAGAGTTTGCCGCTATGAAAGGCCGGCTGAAGGCATTCGACGAGTTGGACGAAAAAGAGAAGATTTACCACCAGTATACGTGCAGGCAGGAGGATGTCATCCGCATGTGTAACGTCCCTTCTCCGCAGATGTCCGAGCACGACTTGCTGGTGGAGAAAGAACTGCTGGCTATTGTGAATGGTATGAAGTCCTGATGTCATATCGCCGAAAAGAATCACTTAATTTATTATGATATGAAAAAACTTTTATTGGCATGTATTTGCTGTCTGTTGATTTTGCCTACAGGCTTATGGGCAAAACGGATTATTAAGGTGGCGTGCGTGGGCAACAGCATCACGTACGGTGCAGGTATTTCCAACCGCGAGAAAAACTCTTATCCCGCCCAGTTGCAGTATTACTTGGGCGATGATTACGAAGTTCGCAACTTCGGTTCGAACGGAGCAACGGCGCAGTCGGACGGCGATTATCCGTATGTTCGTACTGGGGTGTACGGCGAATCGAAGAACTTTCTTCCGGACATTGTCCTGATTAAATTGGGAACCAACGATACCAAGCCGCAGAACTGGAAAGACGAAAAGCATTTTATGGAAGAGTATCAGATGCTTATCGATACCTATCGCTCGCTGGATTCACATCCGCAGGTGATTCTGCTCACTCCGGTGCGTTGCTTCCTTACCGAAAAGAACACCATCAGTCCGCGCATCATCGAAGAAAAGGTACGTCCGGTAGTCGAACAGTTGGCTTTTGATAACGGACTGGGTATCATTAATCTGCATAATCTGTTTGGCAACCAGTGGGATCAGGCCATTATGCCGGACCGTTTGCATCCGTCTTCTATCGGTGCGGGTGCGATGGCGCGTAAAATCGGTGATTACCTGCTGAATGCAGCTCAAAGCAAACCGGCAGCCTTTGTACCCGAAAATGCAACCTCCTTTAATTTTCACGGTTATCAGGGATACGATTTCCAGTTGGATGGGGTTCCTTGCAAAGTGGTACGTCCGGCTAAAGAAGCAGAGGGAAGACCCTGGATATGGCGGGCCCGTTTCTGGGGACATGAGCCGCAGACCGACATAGACTTGCTGGAGCAAGGTTTCCATGTGGTATACTGCGATGTGGCCGACTTGTATGGTGCCGATAAGGCAGTAAAACGCTGGAACAAGTTTTACAAATATCTGGTGAAGAACGGTTTTCATAAAAAGGCCGTACTGGAGGGAATGAGCCGTGGCGGACTGATTGTTTACAATTGGGCTGCACAGAACACTGATAAGGTGGCTTGCATTTATGCCGATGCCCCCGTTATGGACGTTAAGAGCTGGCCGATGGGAAAAGGTGCTTATGCAGGCTCGGCCGAGGATGTGACACGGATGCTGGCAGCCTACGGCTTTAAGAATGAAGAACAGGCTTTGCGCTGGAAAAAGAATCCGCTGAATCATGCGGCCAAGATAGCACGTGCCGGTATTCCGGTGCTGCACGTAGTGGGCGATGCCGACGACATTGTTCCGGTGGCAGAGAATACGGCCCTTTTCGAAGCAGAGATGAAACGTCTCGGTGCTCCGATTACCGTAATTCACAAACCGGGTATCGGCCATCATCCGCATTCACTGAACAATCCCGAATCTATTGTACGCTTCATTCTGAAAGCTACCGGCCGGTGGTCCAACAATTGTGCTCATGCTGTTCCCGGAAACGAGTACCGTTCGGCTGCCGGATGGGTGGAAGGCTCGGAGTGGCATTCGGTAGCACAGGACATCGAAACCACGCTGAACGGACGTAAACTGAAACTGCTGTTACTGGGCAATTCCATTACACAAGGCTGGGGCGGCATGCGTAAGCTCGTCAGCTACAAACCGGGCAAGCAAGCCATGGACAACGCTTTGGGCCAGGGCAACTGGGAGAGTGCCGGTATCTCGGGCGACCGTACGCAAAACTTGCTTTGGCGTGTCCGTTACGGAAACTATAACCGCTGTACACCGGAATATGTGGTGATTGCCATCGGAATCAATAATCTGATAGTTGGTCAGGACACAGCAGACGATACGGCTGAAGGTATCATTGCCGTTACGGAAGAAGCGTGCAAACAGTTCCCCGATTCAAAGATTATCCTGTTGGGACTTTTCCCTTCCGGAAAAGAGCAGGACAGTGCCGTGCGTAAACAGTGCGACCGCATTCACGAGCTGCTGGGTGCACATACCTTCGGAGCTCAGGTCAGCTATACCAATCCTACAGGCTGGTTCCTCGACGAGCAAGGAACAATACGCGACGGACTTTACAGCGGCGATTATATCCACTTCACAGACAAAGGTTATGCTTGTGTAGCCTCACATCTGATACAGTTGATGAAATAACACTAAAAGAAAAATAATTATGAAAACAACTTTCAAGTTTGCAGGATTGTCTGCTTTATTATTCGGGCAGTCGCTTTGTCTGCTTGCACAGACAGCCTGGTATAACCCGGCAGCCGATTCGCTGTTGCCCATTCAGGGAAGAGCCTGGAATGCGGAAACCGGAAAGGTCTACCAGCGTTTGCCGCAGCGGGCCGAACAACTGGTCCGTAAACCCGTGTGGGACCTGTCGTTGCAGACAGCAGGACTCTATGTAAAGTTTTACACCAATGCTCCGCAAATTCAGGTGAAGTATCAGGTTACGGGGGGATTCTCGATGCCCCACATGCCGGCAACAGGTGTCAGCGGAGTAGACCTTTACACGATGGACTGCAACGGACAGCAATACTGGTGCGCGGCCAACTATCAGTTCGGTGATACGGTGCGCTATACGTATAACGATCTGACGTACCGCAACACGCACGATAAGGGAAACGAATTTACTTTATATCTGCCTCTGTACAACGGCGTGAAGTCTTTGCAGATTGGTGTGCCCGAAGGCAGCCGCTTCGATTTCGTGCGTCCGTCGGCCGAGAAGCCGGTCGTGATATACGGAACGTCCATTGCGCAAGGGGCATGTGCCTCACGTCCCGGTATGGCCTGGACCAATATCCTGCAGCGTAAGCTGGATATGCCGGTCGTCAACCTGGGCTTTTCGGGCAACGGGCAATTGGACGAAGGTTTCTTCAAACTCCTGTCCGAAGTGGATGCGGCAATGTATGTGATAGACTGTATGCCGAATATGACGAACGACCGTACAGAGCTGATTCGTCCGCGTCTGGAGAAAGGTATCCGTATATTGCGCAGTAAAAGCAAAGCGCCGATTCTGCTGGTAGAGCACGATGGCTATATGGGCTTTTACAGTTCGGATAAAAAAGGGGAGGAATTCCGTAAAACCAACGAGCAGTTGCGTGCCGTATACGAATCGATGAAAGATGAAGCCGGAAATTTGCATTACATTACGTTTGATGAACTGGCACTGTCTATGGACAGCCAGGTGGACGGAGTGCATGCTACCGACCTGGGAATGCAGCAGTATGCCGATGCTTATTATAAGAAAATAAGCGGTATCCTTTTCCCGGAGCAGGCAGCATTATCGTTTACCCCAAGCAGACAGCATCGGGATTCTTTCACATACCAGTGGACAAAGCGGCATGAGGAAATTCTGGATTACAATGCGAAGGTTCAGCCACAGATTGTGATGCTGGGTAACTCCATCACTCACTTTTGGGGCGGACTGCCTTACGAAAAGCGCAGAGTGGCCGATGACGTATGGCAAAAGCTGTTCAAGGGTAAGTCGGTTGTGAATCTGGGTTACGGATGGGACCGGATAGACACAGATGGAGATCAAATTTTGACAGTCTATCATACAGCGTGGTACTGCCCGGCGTGCAGAAAAATGACCAGTGACGCCGCCGATCTGCGGACGCAGGCGGAGGAAAACGATCCCTTCAGCCAGCGCATAGATGAAACGGCGGAAAAACAGGAAACAACATAAGAGGGAGAAGGAAATGGCGCAGCTTTACTTCAAATACGGAGCCATGGGCTCCAGCAAAACGGCAAATGCCCTGATGGCCCGGTTCAACTATGAGGAGCGGGGGCAAAAGGCCCTGCTGGTCAAGCCCCGGATGGATACCCGGGATGGAGATCATCAGGTGGTCTCCCGGATCGGACTGACGTATCCGTGCATTTATTTTGATGAGATGCAGCAGCTGACGGTGATGGAATTGGAGCAGAATGCCTGCATCATCGTGGATGAGGCCCAGTTCCTCACCCGGGAAGAGGTCCTGTACCTGGTATATCTGGTGGATGACCTGGGGATTCCGGTGATGTGCTACGGCCTGCGGGCCGACTTCAAGGGCGATCTGTTCCCGGGCAGTGAGGCGCTGCTGGTCATGGCGGACAAGATTGAGGAGATCAAAACCGTGTGCTGGTGCGGCCGAAAGGCCACGTTCAACGCCCGGTTTGACCGTAACGGCAAGGTCCTCAAGGAAGGCGAACAGGTGGTGCTGGGCGCCAACGACCAGTACATCGGATTGTGCCGCCGCCACTGGATGACCGGGGATCTGGGACCGGACTTTGAGGTAGACCGGCGATGATCTGCAATCTCTGCCCCCGCCGCTGCGGCGCGGAGCGTACCGACACCCGCTCCGGCGGGGTTTGCGGCCAGCCGGCCATGCCGGTGGCGGCCCGGGCCATGCTCCACCTCTGGGAG
>ENA-UEQH01001114-UEQH01001114.1-human-gut-metagenome-genome-assembly--contig:-NODE-1114-length-11554-cov-35.427638_pt1 | contig 11554 bp, 10 predicted proteins | sample MGYA00242945_ERZ507943 | MGnify/ENA primary metagenome ERZ507943 (study PRJEB26167, sample SAMN06115418) | human gut metagenome | host: Homo sapiens | place: China:Hubei | collected 2015-03-06... | reverse complement strand
AAACTTTTCAAAGAACTCATTTTATTTACTGCCAGAGCCGCTTAGGCCGGGCTAATTTTTAACGAACTATTGATTTAAATAAAAACACAATAATGGAAGATTTCTTTTTAGACATCGTATATAAAGACAAAAAAGTAAGGTTCCGCATCATGAACCCACAGGCTCCTTTGAGTACCCTGATGAACAATCTGCGTCATGCTATCGGAAAAGACGGACGGCTCATCTTCGATTTTCCATCCATAGACGCGACGGGCGCTCCTTTGGACTATTTTTTCGGAAAAGAAGATACTACAACCCATGAAACACGTGTGCTCCGACCAAGAATCGGAAAAACAGACCAAACATTAGCTGATTACAATGTCAACAATGGAGATACTGTTTTTCTAATTCCTGACCCTTTTCCCGGATAAATAACCATATACAGTAACAGAATTCTACATGCAAACATACCCCATGAACTGGCAAGACTTTTCTTCTTCACAATTGAATGGAAGAAACCGAAGACTACTCCATGAATGGAGCCAATTGGATCGTACTCTTGAACAACGAAATGAAATTGAGTATCGAGTTATCAGACGTAATGAACAAGGACTGCCCACTATGTATCTGATAACCTACCATATCCACTCCATTTGCGGTGTAGAACAACTTGAGCGATTGAACGAGCCTGGCATAGCCAATAAACCTATTTTCGCATCGACCTTTGTCATGCATATTTATCTGCCGGAAAATTATCCTTGCGTGGACGCTCCTGCCGAGTTTTACTTCCTGACATATGATAAGGAAGGACAATCAGTCCCTCATCCATGGCATCCCAACATCCGATATTTCGGAAATTTCGCAGGAAGAGTATGTCTGAATGCCCCTGACACCTATTCCAGTCTGGCTTGGTGCGTAGAACGAATTGGACACTATTTGACATACGACCGCTATCATGCCATTCAAGAACCTCCCTACCCAGAAGATCTGAAAGTGGCAGAATGGGTAATCAAACAAGGAGAGCCTAAAGGATGGATTTATTTCGATCAGCAACCTGCTTTAAAATAAGGCAATAGAATAACTGTTTTTTAATTTAAATTCGTATTTTTGTCCATACATTACTTAAATGCTGAAACATGAAATTCCTAAATAATGTCATATATGTCCTCATTTTATTTTGCTTCAGCAGTAACCTGAAAGCACAAACAGTCAAGCAGATTGAAGTGGCTGGAAACGCTCCATACGTGGACCACATCTCGCTTATGCCGGGAACAACCGACATGGATCTTCTGGTAAAATTCAGCTTCAATGAGCCCAACAACAGCCTAACAATTAACCTAATATCCTATAGGAAGCTTTTCGTTTTCCAAGACAACGTACGCTACTCACATGCTGTCCGTTTTCATAAACTTCGCCCTAACAGACTGCCCTACGTAGTAGAATCGGACGAAAAAGCAAGATACAAAATGATGAAATCCTTGAGAAAATCCATCAAGCCCAAAAGGAAACACATCTTCAAGCACTGGATTGAATATGAGGGATTACAGCCACAGCCTACTGAATACAAAATGGTAAACGACTACATTGAACAAACATTTGATATTCTTCATAAATCAGCCGATGTATCTATCACCCTAAGAGATATACTCATCATGAGTGAACAAACAAGTCAAAAGAAAATTGCATACAATTTCTTTTTTCAAACAGATTTAAACCGCAAATACAATATTGCCATCAAAAGAGATCCTTGCTTCGGAAAAGAAAAGGAGATACAGGCCGCAGCTGCACAAGTAGAAAACATCAAAGCAGGATATACCACACTCTACCAAAAATTCGGTCAACACTCTAACATGAGTACTCCAGAAGGAGAAAAAATATTTAACGAAATGAAAGCGCTCCTATTAAAACAATACCCCAGAAAAGAAGCAACGAGCGCTTGTCCGGATATTCAATCAAACATAGAAACTTATAACTGCTATGTAGATTCTATTCAAGGTATGCAGTGTAACTTCCAAATTATAAGAGAGAAACAAACTGCAATGCTTGCCCTTAGTGCCGAGTATATTCTGACAACAGCCAGAAAAATTGATAACAACACCAACAAATGGCTACTCAGTTCAGACAACATTGAAAAAAAAGACTTGGAAGTCGCGTGCAAACAGGCTATAGACCTGGTTGAAACACACGTAAGACAAGCGACAGAAATAAACAATGAACAACAGGCTGCACTCGGCATATTCAACAAAGCGAAAGCTTATTTTCTCCAAACCTGTCTAAAGAAATAAAGCGTATGAAAGAATTGAGACATCACATGCAACTGCTATTCTGTCTATGCCTTTGGATGGTTCTGCCTTGTACCCAAGTCAGAGGGCAGGATGCATCAAATGAGTTTGTTGATGAGATACATCTACTGGAAATCGAAAGTCGCATGCTCAATTTTTATCAGGAGCTGAAAAAAATTTCCGCCCAAATAGGGCAATACACATCGGACGAACTCACAGAAGTTGACAAAAAGGTGACAACAATTGACACCAAGTGGAATGCTTACTACCAAGCACAGCAAATAATAATTGCCGAGGACGACTCTCTTTTACAAATCGTTGCCAACTACCAATTAACCAAACAGAGCTTACTGGATTCGATAGCCCTCCAAAAACGCATCTTTAAAAGCCAAAAGGAATTTGCTGAGGCTGAAACTTTTTTTCAGACACAGGACAATACTTATTCCCAACTTTACGAAACGGCATTTAAATATTCACTGGCAAAAGCATTAGCTACCGAACTAGAGAAAGTAAAAGGAAAAGAACAGTTATTATTCGCAGAAGTTCAAAACCACTATGACATTGCCAAGAGCCTGTCAGAAGAGTTCAACAACCTTCTTCCTCGTTTCCAGCCGATAGAAGAAAAGTATATCGAGCTGAAGAATATTTCAGAGAAAATACAAGCCATGGAATACAAGCCATGGCTACAGCGAATAAAAGACTATTTATATAGCCTGGCTGCAATAGCCATGATCCTACTATTTCTCAACATGCTGCAAGCCAAACTGAAGGCACTCAAGCAGGCACGAGAGAACGCTAAAAAACTCCGTGAGATGATGGATAAAGACAATAATGACTATCCTACTATTTAATATAAATATAATCCGAAAATACAAGCAACAATGAACAGTCACCACACCATATCATTTCTGTTAATATTGCTCCTCACCTTGTCTGGCTGCGAGCAATTTAATCTTAACAAAAAAGCATATAAAGAAAATTTGAACATCAATATCACAGATATAGAATTTGAGCCTGACTACAAACGCTTCCATCTGAATGTAGAGATAAACGACACCCTCACTACATTGTTACTGAGTAGCAATGCCGACAGTATTCATTTCAAGACAGAAGAATTTCTGAAAGACAACAGCTATAATCCGAAGACCCAACCTCAATTGGAAAGTTACGAAAATCTCAAGCTGAAGGAATTTAAGGAACTAAAAATTGACGCACTTTTTCTGGTTGACCTGACATTGGATTCCACTGCTATCAATCAGCAATATCAGACTATTAAGAACTTGAAAAAGCTCTTTGATTTGGATCATCTTCATGTATCCTTCATAAAAAACAACGAAGTTAGCCCAATCATGATTGCAACAGATTATGTCATGAATAATTATTTTAAATATGAACCTGGAAAAAAACACCTCTATCGCGCCATATCTTCCAAAATAGAAGAATTCAAAAAAGATTCATCTGAATATGCTGGAAAAGACAAAAAAAGTCTATCCCCAGATCTTCTTACCTCAGCACGAAAAGTCATGTTTATCTTCTCCGATGGAAAAGTCTACAACCATAACCAACCAATTGATACAAAACACTTCGAACTGCAACACCAGATTATCCAACAAATAGATACAGCACAAACATTACCCATCTTCTATTTCAACATGGGAAAACAAGACATGTTGGCCAGCCAGACAGACGAAGAATCCCAAAACTTCTTGACAGCTGTTTGCCACAAAAGTGGAGGTAAATTCATTAATGCTTCCAACCAACAATTAAAATTAAACGACATCCTACATTTGTTTAATAATGATTATATTAACTACACCTTCAACTACGTAAATCCCGATTATAAGATTTACAGGGGAATGGAGCGTAAACTTCAGATAACCTGCTACTCTGGTGACAGTTTGATTGCTTCCGACTACATTCTCTACAATGCAGGAAGTATTTACAATCCTATCATCATAAATGGCTCTACAACACTTCAAACCATTCTTCAGGGCTGTTTTATTGGCATAGTAACTATTCTTTTGCTCTATCTGATTTTTCAGTTCATTTTGCCAAGTATCAATTATTGGGTGTTCAAAAGAAAATACGTAACCCGATACACTGGTAAGAACATGAGTTACAACGGAATGTTGATTGAGCAATCTTGTTATTTCTGCAAAGCTCCCTTTGTAGAAGGTGACGAGATCGTTGCAAAATGCCAACATATACTTCATAAATCCTGTTGGGACGAAAACGAATACCAGTGCCCAGAATATGGAAGACATTGCAAACGAGGAAGTCACTATTACAACCTCAAAAACTTGTTTGATCCACACAATGCCTCATTTTACCTTGCATGGATCATATCCGGGGCCTTTGCAGGCCTTATTGCTTGGGTAAATTTTACAGCCAACGTTCATAACAATGAGAATTTGTTATTGGTAAAACTTATACACCTCATTTTTGGTGTAGATTCCGTTTCTCCACAAACGACCACACTCGTAGAAGAATATGGCAGCCATCTTCTGTTTCTGCCATTCTATGGCTTAAACATTGGCTTTTTTCTTACTTTTACTTTAAGCCTTCTGAACAGTCACGGTCGTTGGCTTTGGAAGAGGACACTGCAAATCATTGCTCGATCGCTAATTGGAGGCTTATTCAGCTACCTGTCTTTCTTCATCGGATGTGTCATATCTATAGCACTAAATTTCAAGGACAATTCCTTCCTCATCGATTGGATACCTTGGATGCTGAGTGGATTCGTCATCGCATCAGCTGTGGCTTATGGAACAGATATCAAATTAAAGAAGGCATTGATAGGAGCAGCCATCTCCATCATATTCGGACTAGGCTCCATGTATTTGTGGTCATTTTCATTCAACGCCCAAGTAGATACACATGAATTTCTACTACTAAGTTACATGATTTACTGTATCGGATTTGCCATCAGCGTAGCAGCTACCAGTCCAAAGTCAGAACGATACTTCCTCCGAGTAGAAGGACCTATAAAGGATATGGATATCGCAATTTATAAATGGATGAAAGCACCTGAACAATCGAAAAGGATATTGATTGGTAAATCTGTCAACTGCGACCTACAAATGACGTGGGACATCACCAGTCCCATAGCACCTGAACATGCTGAAGTGAAAATGATAAATGGCTATCTTTACCTGATTGCACTAGAAGAAGGTGTCCTATTCAACAAGAAACCGTTGAAAACAAACATCAGGAAAAAACTTTATCACGGGACAAAATTTATCATAGGAAAAACAACGTTCACCTATCTGGAAAAGGATTTGTAGTTACCATCTTCCATTTATCGAACCAAGAAAAAGGCTGTATCAAGAACCCTATCACTACTTGTTCTTGATACAGCCTTTTTAGTAATATAGTCGCAATCAGAATACTTAATCGTATTGTTAACTGTAAATTACCAACAATAGTTTATCCAGCCTGCTCCATACGGAATAGACGTTCGTGATAAGTTTTGGAGTTCTCCATGAAGTAGAATCAATTTTCACTTCGATACTTACAAATATCTGATGGATGCAATTATCTACGATAGCCATATTCTCAGAATACACAAAATCATCTGATATTCTTTAACTGTAAATATCATCTCTAACTCTTATTTTTATATTATGGAATGAAATTCACGAAACGGTTTTTAGACGGATATATACTTGGCTTTTTAGCTTATAATGGTTTCTTCAGTGCGGCTGCCTGGCTTTTATGTACAATTTTCGGATAAAGGTATTACAAAAAAAAGCAAGGACATGGAGATTCAACTCAACCAATGCCCACATTTTTAATACTCCGGCCTTACCCCTCCTTCTTCGTCTTTCTTTTATACGAAAAAGCCATCCACTTCTCTTCCGGCCACTGCTGTCGCTGCAACTCAAAGCGGGCCAGTACAAAAAGCAGGTCGGACAGGCGGTTCACGAAGCGGAGAATCGCTTCCGGCACGGCATCCGTACGGTTAAGCGTCCACAGTCTTCGTTCTGCCCTGCGTGTCACGGCTCTGGCATACTGCAACTGGGCAGCCAGCGGTGTTCCTCCCGGCAAGATGAAATAACCGTTGTCTTCCAGTTGCGACATCATCTCGTCCATCCACTCCTCGCAAAACTTGTCGAGGTCTTGGGGCAGCTCGTTCGGATTCTGCTCACGGATGGCAGAAGGCGTGGCCACATGGCTCATCACTACCATCAGACTGCGCTGTATGTAGCAGAGTTTTGTCTGCCACTCGTCTGTTTCAGAGAGCATGCTCCGTACGATGCCCAACAATGTATTCAACTCATCCAGACTGCCGTTTGCTTCGATGCGGATGTCGTCCTTGGGCACGCGGGTTCCTCCATGAATACCGGTCATTCCCTCATCTCCGGTCCGGGTATATATTTTTCTCATAATCCTAATCTTGTTTCAATCCCATAATTTAAAAAAGTCGTTCTCTCCCCAATACCAGTGGGTGTATCCGGCTATCACGTTCTTGTAGCGATACAGGGGTGTGTCTACCTGTGCTCCTTTCACATTGTACTGGCTTACCTCGGAAGGCAGCAGGTCGGGCCGGACGACCGACGAATAATGGAATTCGTGGCCTTTCAGGTGCATGCCCCGATAGTGTGCCGTACGGTAGCCCAGGTGCAAGCGCATTTTTTCCAGCGTACAAGTCAACGGCAAGACTCCTGCCATCGGATACGAGTCGCCATCACGGGAAATCAGTTCCTTACATAGGTACATCATCCCGCCGCACTCGGCAAAAAGCCGTCCTCCGTTCGCCGCAAAGTCCCTCAACTGTTCTCCGAGTTTTATATTGCGGCTCAGTTCTTCGACAAAGAACTCCGGATAGCCTCCCGGCAGATACACGTAATCGGTCTGAGGCAATTCGTCTCCTGCCAGCGGACTGAAGGTAACGATTTCTGCCTTGCGGGAAAGAACATCAAGGTTTTCTTTGTAGATGAAGTTGAAAGCGGCATCCTGCGCCACCGCGAGTCTTTTCCGGGCAGCTTCGCCGGAAGGGTGAAGCGATGGAGCAGAACAGTCATTATCCGTAGCCAGCGGACGTGTGGAAATCTCCAGCAGGCGCGACACATCTACATACTGCTCAATCCGGTCTGCTACCCTGTCGGCCAGTGCGTCTATCTCTGAGGCCTTGCCGATGGTCAGTCCCAAATGTCTGGAAGGGACTTCTATATCCGGCAGCTTGGGCAGATACCCCAAGTCGGCTATGCCTACATCGGCACAGGCTTCTTTCAAGTACGAATAGTGTGAGGCGGAGCCTACCTGATTGAATATCACTCCGGCGACTTCCACCTGCGGGGCAAAGTGTTTCAAGCCATACAGGATGGCTGCCACGGTATAGGCCGAGGAGCGTGCATTGAGGACGACTATCACGGGCAAATTCAGCAGGGCGGCTATCCCGGCACTGCTTCCTTTCATCCGGTCGTATCCGTCGAACAGTCCCATGACACCTTCGGCCACACATGCTGAAGCCTCCCTGGCATAACGGGCATATACCTGTCGCACATGATTTTCCGAAGCCAGCCAGGTATCCAGATTGACGGACTCGCGGCCTGCTGCGATGGCGTGAAATTTCCCGTCAATGTAATCGGGTCCGCACTTGAACGGCTGTACGGCTATTCCCCATCTTTTGAGAACCCGCAGCAGTCCCATCGTAAAGGTGGTCTTGCCGCTTCCGGATGCAGCGGCTCCTATCAGGAATTGGGGTTTGGCCAACGGCATAAGTTTTCGGTCTTCTCTTTCGCTCATAAATCAGTCTTTTGCATTCGCATAATCCTTCTTTTTCTTTACGATGTCAACCTGTCTGTGCTTGAGGATAAAGCGGATATGGTCGATGTAAATCTGCTGAATGGCGGGTTGCTCTCCCAGGCCTTCCAGCAGCGGGGTGACTTTGTATCCTTTCTTTTCCAGTGCTTCCTTCATGTCGCCTGCAATGTCGTTTTTGGCATGGTCGCCGGCTACAAACATAAAGGGGAGCAGTTGTACCTGCTTGATTTTCTTCTGCTCCTGCAGTCTGTCTACCGCATTGTCGAAGGTGGGATAGCCTTCTACCGTACCGACCGCAAAATCGGTATAACCTTCGGCCTGAAGCATGTAGTCCAACATGGCGTACTGGGCTGTAGCGGGTGTATAGGTGCCGTGTCCTACCAGTATAGTGAAGGTCTTCTCCTTGCTTTTTCCGGCCAGGCAACCGATGACCTGCTTGTAGTCCTCGGGAGTATAAAGCAGCGGCATACCCAGACGGATTTCCTTGAACAGCGGTCGCATCTGGTCGATGTCCTTGCGGAGCGACTCCATCTCGATACCGTCAATGATATTGGTCGACTGGACTATCACGTGCGTAAAACCTTCCGATTTCAGTTGGGCCAATGCCTCCACGGGATTCAGTTTGCGCACTCCGCGCTTGGCCAGCCGGCGCATGATGATGCGTGAGGTATATGCCTCGCGAAACTCCATCTGGGGAAATTCCTGCATGACTTTCCGGTTGATGGCGTCAATGGTAACAGCACGTGTGTCATCGTGTGTCGTACCGAAGTGCACCATCAGAAGGGCGATTTTATCTCCTTCCCGAAGGTTTTGCATCACGTCTTCGTGCACGAAATTTTCTTCACCGTGTGCATAAGCCGGCATGTACAGGCCCGACAAAGCGATGCAGCAAGAAACTAGAAAAGATTTTACCTTCATAAATTCAATATTTTTGTGAACAATAATCTGTCACAAAGATAATGCCATCTTCTCATTTCTCCGAAACAGACAATACTATAGATTGTTATAGTATGACAAAAAGTAATTATAGGGAGTTTGTTTTTGATTATATATTTTAACTTTGCAATAAGATTTTTCGTTAGGTAACGAAAGGTGCCAGGCACTTTTAAAGTAATAACACACAATTAATAGCTCATGAAACATCTAATTTGGCTGGTATGCCTCTTAATACCTGTCTTGTTCGGCTGTAAATCAAAAAAGAATTCGGATGCTGCCGATGCGTCCAATGCAGACAGTGCTCTTGTCGCAGATTCCAATGTATGTATTGTTCCTAAATACGCAAAAGGATTTCAGGTTACTTACACCGACAAGGGGTATTGCCTGCTCGACATCAAAGACCCTCAGAAAGAGGAAGGCGGAGAGTCTTATCACTTTGCGCTAAAGCCAAGAGGGGTAAACATTGACGAAACACCGGCTGGCTATACGGTGATAGAAACGCCTGTCAGAAGCACCATCTGCATGACTTCCCTGCAACTTTCCAATTTCATCAAGCTGGACGAGCTGGATGCTGTGGTCGGCATTACCAGTACGCGCCACCTTTTCAACGCCGACATGCAGAAAAGGCTGGATGAAGGAAAGACGCACAAGATTGGCATCGAGGGGAATTTCGACAACGAGATTATCATGGGTATCAATCCCGATGTCATCCTGATTTCTCCTTTCAAGCGCGGAGGCTATGATGCGCTGACGGAGGTGGGCATTCCTTTAATCCCGCACCTGGGATACAAGGAGATGACTCCGTTGGGACAGGCCGAATGGATTAAATTCATCGGACTGCTTATCGGGAAAGAGGAGAAAGCCAATCGGATTTTCGCTGAGATTGAGAACCGTTACCTGGAGCTGATCAAGCTCACGTCGGAGGTAAAGAAACGCCCGGTTGTCTTCAGCGGTGAGCTGAGGGGCGGCAACTGGTATGCTGTGGGAGGAAAGAGTTTTCTTGCCCAGCTGTTCAAGGATGCCGGTGCCGACTATTTTCTGAAGGATGATGTCCGTTCCGGCGGGGTGTCGCTCGACTTTGAAACCGTTTACAGTCAGGCGGCTTATGCGGACTACTGGCGAATCGTCAACAGCTACAAAGGAGAGTTTACTTACGATGCCTTGCAAGCCGAAGATGTGCGGTATGCCGATTTTCAGGCTTTCAAGAAAAAACAAGTGGTTTACTGCAACATGAGCCAGAAACCGTTTTACGAAAGTATGCCGGTAGAACCGGAAGTGGTTCTGGCAGACCTGATTGCGGTTTTCCATCCTCAGTTGCTGCCCAACCATACTCCACGCTATTATGAACTATTAAAGAAATAACCACACCAACCTCGCATGAAACGTCCGGTCGCACTTTATATGTTGTTTATCGTCCTATCGATTTTCATCTTCTTCCTGATGAACCTCCTTCTTGGGTCTGTACACATTCCGTTCAAGGATGTATGGCACATCTTGTGGGGAGATTACGACGGGAATGTGATATGGCAGAATATCGTATGGAAATCCCGTATCCCGCAGGCGCTGACGGCACTCGTGGCCGGAGCCGGACTGTCGGTTAGCGGACTCCAGATGCAGACGGTATTCCGCAATCCGCTGGCCGGACCTTCTGTTCTGGGTATCAGCTCGGGTGCCAGCATGGGGGTGGCATTCGTGGTGTTGCTGTCGGGTACCATCGGAGGTGTTGCTTTAAGTAAGGTGGGCATTATGGGCGAAATTGCCTTGACTATTTCGGCGATTATCGGCTCGCTGTCCATCATGGCGCTTATCATCTTCGTTTCGCAAAAGGTGAAGGGAAATGTCACGCTGCTGATTATCGGTGTGATGGTGGGCTATGTGGCCAATGCGGTGATTGGGGTACTGAAATATTTCAGTGTGGAAGAAGACATCCGGGCCTACGTCATTTGGGGCTTGGGAAGTTTTGCCCGCGTATCGGGCAACCAGATGACGCTGTTTGTCTCCATCATGCTTGTACTCCTGCCGCTCTCGTTCCTGCTGGTGAAGACGTTGAACCTGCTGTTGCTGGGGGATGCTTATGCACGCAACCTGGGACTGAATATCCGCAGGGCAAGGCTGCAGGTGATTACCTGCTCCGGAGTCCTGGTGGCCATCGTAACGGCCTACTGCGGTCCTATCATCTTCCTGGGACTGGCTGTCCCGCATCTGTGCCGCGGCATCTTCCGCACGTCAGACCACCGCATCCTGATGCCTGCCTCCCTGTTGATGGGAGGCGCCATGGCGCTCGTCTGCAACCTGATAGCGCGTATGCCGGGGTTCGAAGGGGCGCTTCCTGTCAATTCGGTAACGGCACTTGTGGGAGCTCCAGTGGTAATATCTGTTTTGTTCAACAAACGACGCAATGACATTCACGAATGATGGAAAATAATCACATACATATCAGTCATCTCACCATCGGATACAGGGAGAGAGGAAACTGCAAGGTGGTAGCTTCGGATATCAATGCCACGATTAAGAGTGGTGAACTGACTTGCCTTCTGGGGGCAAACGGAATCGGGAAATCCACCCTGCTCCGCACGTTGTCCGGCTTTCAG
>ENA-UEQH01001110-UEQH01001110.1-human-gut-metagenome-genome-assembly--contig:-NODE-1110-length-11597-cov-6.722222_pt1 | contig 11597 bp, 9 predicted proteins | sample MGYA00242945_ERZ507943 | MGnify/ENA primary metagenome ERZ507943 (study PRJEB26167, sample SAMN06115418) | human gut metagenome | host: Homo sapiens | place: China:Hubei | collected 2015-03-06 | study... | reverse complement strand
AGAGCCTTGCCAAAGCTGTCAACGACGGCAGCGACAAAGAAGCAAGAGAAGATGTGGCACTGGCAATCAGCATCGGCATAGGATACCCCAACGAAAGGAGGACTCACAATGTATGAAAATGACGGCGGCCTACTCTCTCCCAGAGATGCCTACCGATTGATGTTAAAAGACTACCCGGATGTGATGGACATTGGTCAAATGTGTGAGGCGCTTGGCGTCAGTACAAAAACCGGGTACAAGTTACTTAAAGATGGGAAAATTGAGTACCTTAAAATTGGACGGGCTTACCGCATCCCCAAAGCCCACATTCTTCGTTATTTGAAAATCACCTGCTCCACTTTTGCGGAGTAGCAGGCTATGGTGTCGATCTTCACCGGATAGACGCAGAAAGTTAACAATTCTGACGCGGATTTACCTGGAGTTTTGTTCTGTCCGATGATACAATAAAGGTGTCATTGGTAGGTGAACTCAATACCGCAAAAGGAGGAACAGATCAGTATGCCAGCGGTACACCTGCAAGAAAACAGCAAACTAATCTCCGGCCATGTGGCCGAGAAAAAAGGGTATCTCTATTGGGTTCTAAACCTTACCGATGAGAACGGTAAGAGAAAGCCCAAATGGATTCCCACCCATAAGAAAGTCAAGGGCAATAAGACCTGGGCAAACAATATGCTTCCCACCATCCGAAAAGAATGGACGGAAAAGCTGCTTCAGGAGGCTACGGCCTCACAGCAGTCGGCTTCTCCGTCTGGCCCGTCATCCGCAGCGATTTCCTTTGTGGATTTCCTGTACCAGTGGCTTGAGTACAAGTACAAGTCTGCTACCGGACGGGTGATGGACAGCAAGCCCATTGAACTCTCGACCTATTCGGGATACGAACAACAGCTTAACAACCCCATCGCCCCGTATTTCCGAGAGCATCCTGTCGCCCTTTGTGACCTTACCAAACAAGATATTCTCGCTTTTTATGAGAAAGAATTGGAACGGGTCAAGCCGACCACCGTTAAACATTACCACGCTCTGATTCATGGGGCGTTGAATTATGCGGTTGACAAAAATCTGATTCCAAGCAATCCGGCTGACCGGATTATCATTTCCAAGCCTGAACCCTTCAAGGGTGACTACTACCTGGATTCGGAAGTCCTGAATCTGTTTGAAGTTATCAAGGGGCATAAGATCGAGCTGGTAGTTCTACTGACTGCTTTTTACGGCCTGCGCCGCAGTGAGGTTATCGGTTTGAAATGGAGTGCCTTTGACTTCAACCATAACTGCTTCTCCATTCGGCATACGGTAACAACCTGCAATGTAAAGGGAGAGCGGGTCACGATTAAGAAGGACAAGGCAAAGAACAAATCCAGTCTGCGGACTTATCCATTGATTCCTTTTTTGAAAGAACGGTTGCTGGAGGCCAAGAAACAGCAGGAAGAAAATCGCAAGCTGTGCGGGCGCGCCTACAACAAAGAATATCTGGGATATGTCTGTGTCGATGTGATTGGCAATCTCATTAAACCCAACTATGTGTCCTCGACCTTTGGGAAGTTGCTTGCCAAGAACAATTTACGGCACATTCGTTTCCACGATCTTCGCCATACCTGTGCCTCGCTTTTGCTGGCCAACGGTGTTCCGATGGAACAGGTAAAAGAATGGCTGGGACACAGTGAGATTTCAACAACGGTGGATATTTACGGGCATCTGCAATATGCCACGAAAAAACAATCCGCCGCAGCCATTGAGCAGGACATTGTGGCGCCCATGCTGCAAAACCTATCGGCGGTTTCTCCATAAAAAGGAAAGAGGTCTACCAGCTTTTCGCTGGCAGACCTCATGGCGGAGATGGAGAGATTCGAACTCTCGCGCCGGTTTTGAGCCGACCTACCGCATTTCGAGTGCGGACCCTTCAACCGCTTGGGTACATCTCCAAATTTATGTTATATCCCTGGTCCCGACCCGCCGACCAATTCAGCCGGTGGAAATCGGGAAGAACAACAGGATAGAACAAGCAACATTATTCAATTTGAACTCGGCTGGAACCCGCATGGTTCCAAGGGTTTCAGCCGTTTGGCACTCCGCATAGGAAACCTGATTTCGAATCATTACACCAACTTGGATGATGACGGTAAATCAGGGACGATAGCGGTAACTACGGAACCCCAAAACATACCTCTCAAAGTGGCTGTCAGATGGCTGCTCTCATTATAGCCATTTTCCCGCAAAATTCAAGCCGTGGAAATTGGGAAGAACAACAGGATAGAACAGACCCCAATTCACAATTTGAACTTGCCCGCAAACCCGCATGGTTACTGGCTTTTCGGCAGTTTGGACTTCCAAAGTGGAAACATGATTTCGAGTCGTTCTCGTTATGACCTCTTCGATAGCCCTCCGAATATGTCGACCCCTATTCTATCCTAAATCCTTGAAAAAAACAAGGTCAGGAATAGGATAGAAAAACAGGATAGAACAAGCAAAAATATGAACTTCAATAAAAGCCGTTGAGTGCTTGAAACACAAGGGATTGGAGATTTTTTGGTGGCTCTAACGGGAGTAGATTTCGAGTCAGCCCCGTTATGACCACTTCGATACCGCTGCATATTCAGTTCGCTGTTATCAGCCAAACTATTATGCCATAACTTTTTGCGTCTTGCAAGGTCTTTTTTCGCATTCGGGGCATATTCTGTGCGTATGAAGACTGTCTATTTATCGGTACGCCTGAAAAATTACGAAAATGCGCTCGCGCTGGTCGGTGCGCCGCTCGCCGAAACGCCGGAGAACGCGGACGTTTTGCTGCTGCCCGGCGGGGGCGACATGCACCCGCGCTTTTACGGTCAAGCGCTGAACGGCTCGGAAGATCTCGACGAAGCACGCGACGCGCGTGAGCTCACGCTGATTGACAACTTCCTGTGCGCGGGAAAGCCTGTCATCGGCATCTGCCGCGGGCTGCAAGTCCTCAACGTCTATTTTGGCGGCACGCTGCGTCAGCACATCGAGGGCCACAGTCAAATTGACGGCGTTGACCGGCTGCATGCCATCAACACCGCGCCGGGCCTTCTGCGCGAGCTGTACGGCACGCGCTGCACGGTCAACAGTGCACACCATCAGGCCGTCTGGCGGCTGGGGACGGGGCTTCAGGTCTTCGCCTGCGCGGAGGACGGCACGGTCGAGGCCGTCGGCCACAGGACGCTCCCCGTCTTTGCCGTGCAGTGGCATCCTGAGCGGCTGTGCGGCGCGTTCGCGCGGCCGGAAAGTGCTGACGGTGCAAGGCTTTTGCGCGCTCTACTCAGATAACATAAAAAAGCGCAGAAAAATTCTGAAAAAACGTTGACAAAACGGGACACTGATGCTATTATAACAAAGCTGACGATTTTTGCGGAGGGCGCATGCAGGTGTAGCACAATGGCTAGGGCACCAGCCTTCCAAGCTGGGGATGCGGGTTCGATTCCCGTCACCTGCTCCATTCAATTCGCGCCAGTAGCTCAGTTGGATAGAGCAACTGCCTTCTAAGCAGTAGGCCGGGGGTTCGAATCCCTCCTGGCGTACCATTTACAAGGCGCCCCTCAGCAAAGCAGCAAATATCGCACGGATACAGAATATGTGGTGGGTGTAGCTCAGTTGGTTAGAGCACCGGATTGTGGTTCCGGGTGTCGAGGGTTCGAGTCCCTTTACCCACCCCACAAAAAGAGAGGGATGGGATTTGGCCCCAGCCCTCTCTTCCCAATAGGGGTGTAGCCAAGCGGTAAGGCAAGGGACTTTGACTCCCTCATTCGCTGGTTCGAGTCCAGCCATCCCTGCCAGATTTTTACCGCTTCGGTGGTTTGGAATAGAATATGCTTCGTTAGCTCAGTCGGCAGAGCACCTGCCTTTTAAGCAGGGTGTCCGGGGTTCGAATCCCCGACGAGGCACCAAAAAAGAGAGACAGCTTTTGAGCTGTCTCTTTTCATTTGCTCTTTCCCGGGGCCGTACGAATTGACGCGCTCTGAAAATCATGGTAAAATTCTCTTATCAATACTCAGGAGGAATGCCGTATGAAACGCTGCAAGTTTTTGACTCTTATGCTCGCCTTGCTTTTGCTGCTGCAGAGCTCCGCGCTGGCGGCGGACAAGGGCAAAACCGTCACTGTCACGCTCCCGACGTTTGCCGTTACGCTCAACGATACCAAGATCGACAGCGCGCACAGCGAATATCCGCTGATCGTCTACCGCGATATTACGTATTTCCCCATGACCTACCACGCCTCGCGCTTCCTGCACCTCAAGAGCAACTGGTATCAGACCGAGCCCAAGGGCACGCTGTTTGTCGGCTACAGCGACGCGAGCGAGGACACGTGGACCGACACGCCTGCGACCAGTAAAAATACCGTGACCGCCAAGGCGACCGTCGCTGACTATCAGATCGCCGTCAACACGGTGGACAAGGGCAAATGCCTCGACAATTCCGCCGAGCCGTACCCGCTGCTTAACTTCCGCGGCGTGACCTATTTCCCGCTCACGTGGCGCTTTGCCGTGGAGGAGTTTGGCTGGGAGTATCACTTTGACGCCAAAAGCGGCCTGAGCATCCGTTCGGCCGAGCAGTTCCGGCCCGAGCTCGAGGACGCGCTGCTTGCAAGCTCCGCGCCGTCTGCCGCGCTGGTGCAGAAGACGTATTTTTACGGCGCGGACAAGTCTGAGTACGCGGGCGTTCCCTATTCCAATCTGGCCGGTGCGACCTTCGTCTACCGCAGAAGCGGCGGGGCGGCGGTGACGATCAAGGCACAAGAGCTCTTTTCTGACGGCGAATACTACTTTGACTGTCAGGACAGCGAGAACGCGCCCATGCTCAGCGGCGGTGTGCTGACGCTCTCCGCCCGCCGGACGGACAGTGCCGGTCAGGCGACCGTCACGCTCAAGATCGACCTGCGCAGCGGAACGCTGCTGCCGTAATTTACCCCTAAGGAGACTCGCATTGAACATCACGACCATTTTATTCGACCTGGACGGGACACTGCTGCCGATGGATCAGGAGGCGTTCACGACCGGATACTTCAAGCTCCTCGCCAAAAAGCTCGCGCCCTACGGCTACGAGCCCAAATCCCTCGTCGACGCCATTTGGGCGGGCACGGCGGCCATGGTCAAAAACGACGGCAGCTGCACGAACGAGCAGGCCTTCTGGAAGAAGTTCGCGGCGATCTACGGCGAGGAAAAGTGCCAAAGCGACCAGGGCCTTTTCGAGGATTTCTACGCCAATGAGTTCAACGCCGCGCGCGACATCTGCGGCTTTAATCCCGCGTCGGTGGAGACGGTCCATAAGCTCAAAGAGTGCGGCTACCGCGTTGCGCTGGCGACGAATCCGATCTTTCCCCACATGGCGACGGAGAACCGCATCCGCTGGGCGGGCCTTGTGCCGGAGGATTTTGAAATTTACACGACCTACGAGGCCTCGACCTTCTGCAAGCCGAATCCTGCTTACTACCTCGAGGTCGCGCGCACGCTCGGCGTCAAGCCGGAGGAGTGCCTGATGGTCGGCAACGACGCGACCGAGGACATGGCTGCACGCGAGGTCGGGATGGATGTCTTTCTTTTGACCGACTGTCTCATCAACGCGAAAAACCGCGACCTGAACGCCTATCCCCGCGGCGATTTTGCCGCGCTGAACGCTTACATTGACGCACTGCAATAAAAAACTGCCGCCCAAACGGGCGGCAGTTTTTACTTTTCGAACACTACTTTCTGCTTTTCCCGTTCTGCGCGGTGACGAGGCGGAAGATCGTGGACACCAGCAGGATCGCCACGGCGATGCTGCCCGCGACGCCCGCGGTCTCAAGTCCTTTGTGCACCGCGGCCTGCACATCGCCGCCCAGGCCGAGGCTCATCGTGTAGTAAATGCCCGCGCCCGGCACCAGCGGCAGGAGCGAGATGACGAGGTACGACGTGACGGGGTATTTGCGCGAGCGCGCCAAGATTTCAGAGTAAAGCGCCGAAACGACGGCGGCGAAGAAATTCATGCTGTAAATGCTCATGCCCAGATCGCGGCAGAGCAGGTACGTCATCCATGTGAACACGCCGCCGAGCGCGCAGAGAATGCTGCCCCAGTCGTGCACATTGAAGAGGATGAAAAAGCCCGTACAGGCAACGAAGATCATCACGGCCTGTGCCCAGGCGGGATAGCTCGCTGAGCCGGACGCGACCGTCAGCCCGTATACGCCAGACGTGACGCGCCATGCCGCCGCCGTGCCGAGCGCGATGGCGAACGCCGAGAGAAGCACCTGCACGATGCGGTTGATGCCGGAGTTCGTATCGCCGTAAATGATGTCGCGCATGGAGGTCGTGATGAGAAGGCCGGGGACCAAGATCATTAAGGTGCCGATGATGACAAAGTCGATATAGTCGACCAGATGGAAGCCCGCGGCGAGATACGCCGGCACCGCCATGGCGAACGCCTCGACGATGGTGCTGAAAAACGGGTTCGTCTCGCGCCTGTCCATCTGGCGCGAGACAAAGCCGATGATGAGGCCAAGAAGGCCCGCGAACAGGCTGTCGCGCAGCGTGCCGCCAAACACCGGGCAAAAGCCCGCCGCGGCGCAGAAATTGCCCAGGTAATAAACGGGCACCGAGTAGTGCCGCCGCCCCTTGAGCGTTTCGTCGAGCCACTGCGCGGCGACGCTCGGGTCAGGCGTTTCGGCGCAGATGCGGCGCGAGAGCGCGTTGAGCTTTTCCACCGACTCGAGGTCATTGCCGTGAAAGCCGACTCGCTTCATCACCATCAAAGGCTTGCCGTTGGCCGCCTCGAGGCTGACCATCACGCAGTTGGGGATGGAAAAGGCCTCGCATTCAATGCCGTAGGCGCCGATGATGCGGCGTATCGTCTCTTCGACGCGGAACGTCTCCGCCCCGCTGAGCGCCAGATGATAGCCGACGCGCGCGGCCAGATCGGTCAAAAGGTAATAATCCATAAAAAATCCTCATATTTTTGGGAAATTTTCCGTCAGCGGGCCTTATATTACAGCGAAACGACCGTCCTGTCAATGCTGACAGGGCGGTCACGCAAAAAACATTTGCCATTTTGCCGCGGCGGCACTATACTGGTGCTCGGTCAAGCGGAAAACAGAAAGAAATGAGAGAGATCATGGGAACTACAGTCAAAAAGCATGAGATCGACATGCTGCACGGCTCCATCTGGAATAAGCTGCCGCTCTTTGCCCTGCCGGTCGCGGCTACGGCGATCTTGGAGCAGCTCTTCCACGCCTCGGACGTTGCCATCGTCGGCAACTTCACGGGCGATGCGCGCACAGTCGCCGTCGCGGCGGTGGGCGCAAACGGCCCGATCATCGGCCTCATCGTCAACCTTTTCATCGGCATCGCGCTCGGCGCGAACGTCGTCATCGCGAACGCCATCGGCTGCCGCGACGACAATGCCGTCAAGCGCGCGGTGCACACGGCCATTGTGTTCGCTGTGTGCGGCGGCGCGGCGGTCGCGCTGCTTGGTCAGCTCATCGCCTCGCCGCTTTTGAGTATTCTCAATGTGCCGGAGGACGTGTTCCCCTATGCGCTTTTGTATCTGCGCATTTATCTTCTCGGCATGCCGGTGATATTGCTCTACAACTTTGAGGCCGCGATCTTCCGCAGCATCGGCGACACAAAGGTGCCGCTCGCGGCGCTCGCGATCTCCGGTGTGCTGAACGTGCTGCTGAACCTCTTTTTTGTCATTGTGCTGCATATGACGGTCAACGGCGTCGCCATCGCCACGGTGGCGGCCAACGCCGTGAGCGCGGCACTGCTCTACGTCCGCCTGACGCGCACGGATAAATGCGTGCGCGTGGAGCGGAAAGCGCTGCGCATCGACGGCGCGAGCTTGAAGCGCATTTTGAGCATCGGCCTTCCCGCGGGCGTGCAGAGCGCGGTGTTCTCGTTCGCCAACATCGTCATCCAGTCGGCCATCAACACCCTCGGCACGGTGGCGATCGCGGCGTCGAGCGCGGCGTTCAATGTGGAAATTCTCGCCTACGACGTGCTCAACTCGTTTTCGCAGGCCTGCACGACCTTTGTCGGCCAGAACTACGGCGCAGGGCAGATCAAGCGCTGCAAGAAGACGATGCAGCTCAGCTTTTTGGAGGGAGCCATCGCGACATTTGTCTCGGTCGTTGTCCTGCTGCTGAGCGCAAGGTCGCTGCTCGCCATTTTCAACAGCGATCCCGAGGTCATTGCCATCGGCTATATTCGCCTTGCGACGATCCTGCCGGCGTATGTTTTCTGCCTGATCTACGAAATACTCTCCGGGTATCTGCGCGGCTTCGGCATTTCGCTCGCGCCCGCACTTTTGACGATGCTCGGCGTGTGCGGTATCCGCATCGCGTGGGTCAAGTTCGTCTTCCCGACGAGCATGACGTTCCAGACCGTCATGTGGGTCTATCCCATCAGCCTTGGCGCGACGGCGATGCTGATCCTCTGCGCCGTGCTGATCTACCGCCCGTCCAGACGCTTTGCGGGCCTTGAAACGGAAGAAGAGGACAAGTGAGGGGGAACCCTCACTTGTCAAAATGCTCCCAGAAGGCGCGCACGGCGGCCTCGTACGCGCCGCGGCCCATATAGTAGCTCATCGCGTGGTCCGCGCCGGGCACGACGAGCAGCTTGCAGGGCGCGGCGCAGGCGTCGCGGTTTTCAAACGCCATTTTGAGCGGGACGAAGTGGTCGTCCTCGCCGTGGATCAGTAAAATCGGAACATCGGTATTTTTGAGCGCCTCGACGGTGGAGTAGCTGCCGGACGAGGCGTTCAGTCTCTTCTGGCACAGAAGATCGGCGATGACGGTTGCTGCGCGGACAGGAAGATGCAGGTTCTTCCCCATCACGTGCTGCCAGATCGCACGCGGCGAGGTGTAGGCCGAGTCGGCAATCACGCCGTGCACCGCGGCGGGGAGAATATCGCCTGCGGCCATGAGCACCGTCGCCCCGCCGAGCGACACGCCCATAAGGTAAACGGGCAGGCCGGGGAAGCGTTCGGCTGCCCAGTTTGCCCAGTCGACGCAGTCGTAGCGCTCGGTCAGGCCGAAGCCGATGTAGTTGCCCTCGCTCTCGTTCTGCGCGCGCTGCTCCACATAGAGCACGCTGCACTGCTCGCGGTTTAAAAAGTCCGCGAGCAGGCCGAAATCGCGGTACCACGCTGAGCGCCAGCCGTGAAACGCGATCACAAGGCGCTTGGCCTTTTCGCATTCACGAAGATGGCCCACGAGCGTCAAGCCCTCGCGGTTTTCGAGCAGCACTGTCTCCGTTTCCGAAGACGCAAGCTTTTTCGCGGCGGCGCGCTGCGCCTCACGGTAGGGTTCGTCGCGCTTTTCGCCCGTGAGCTGGGCGCTGCCCTTATTTTTGAGCGCCTTGGGCGCTTCGCGCTTCATCGCGACGTCCATCAGCGTTCTCGTCACGCCGTAGGCCGCCGCGCCGTAGAGTGCCGCCGCAGCCGTGACGAATATAGCCGCCTTTGCCGCTTTTTTCATAACTGTGACCTCCTTGTATCCAAACTGTAAACTCTTATCTTGGGTACTGGACAGGGATATTTTCCCGTGTTATACTCCAAACTAATCTAAGTTCCGGGCGGTTTCGACCGCCCGTCTCTTCTTTCAGCGTAGCAAAAACTCCGGCTTTTTGCTATGTTCAGTTTTTCCCGTTTGTATGCACTTCCTGCCGGAAATTTCAATGATCGGAGGAACGCATTTTCATGAACGAAGTCAAGTCCCCGAAAAAGCCGCTGCTGTACTACTACTTTGTGGCGATGCTGCTTGTGATGCTCTTCAACTTCATTGCCATGCCGTGGATCTCTGAGCACCAGATCAAGGACGTCGACTACAACACTTTCGTCACCATGACAGAGCAGGGCGAGGTCGGCCGGGTCGAGATCCAGGAGCAGTCCAACCGCATTCTCTTCACCAGCAGCGATGAAAAGACCGTCTACAAGACGGCGATGGTGCCTGACGACGGTTTGGTGCAGCGCCTGCTGGACGCGGGCGTCTCCACCACGGGTGAGGAGATCGAGCAGACGTCCACGCTCGTCAGTATTCTCGCCTGGGTGCTGCCCATCATCATCTTTGTCGCGCTGGGACAGTATATGTCGCGCAAGATGATGGAGAAGATGGGCGGCGGAGGCAACTCCATGATGTTCAACATGGGCAAGTCCAACGCCAAGGTGTACGTCAAGTCTGCCGAGGGCATCAAGTTTGACGATGTCGCGGGCGAGGACGAGGCCAAGGAGAACCTCAACGAGGTCGTCAACTACCTGCACGACCCCAGCAAGTATCAGGAGATCGGCGCGTCGATGCCCAAGGGCATCCTGCTCGTCGGCCCTCCGGGAACCGGTAAAACGATGCTCGCCAAGGCGGTCGCCGGCGAGGCGAATGTGCCGTTCTTCTCGATGTCGGGCTCTGAATTTGTCGAAATGTTCGTCGGCATGGGCGCGAGCAAGGTGCGCGACCTCTTCAAGCAGGCCAAGGAAAAGGCCCCCTGCATCGTCTTCATCGACGAGATCGACGCCATCGGCCAGAAGCGCAGCGGCGGCCAGTACGGCGGCAACGACGAGCGCGAGCAGACCCTAAACCAGTTACTCACCGAAATGGACGGCTTTGAGGGCAACAACGGCGTCATCATTCTCGCCGCCACGAACCGCCCCGAATCCCTCGACCCCGCGCTCACGCGCCCCGGCCGCTTCGACCGCCGCGTGCCGGTGGAGCTGCCCGACCTCAAGGGACGCGAGGCCATCTTGCAGGTCCACGCCAAGAAGATCAAGGTCGCCGAGGACGTCGACTTCAACAAGATCGCGCGCATGGCCTCCGGCGCTTCCGGCGCGGAGCTTGCCAACATTGTGAACGAAGCGGCGCTGCGCGCCGTGCGCGACGGCCGCCGCTTTGCCACGCAGGCAGACCTGGAGGAAAGCATCGAGGTCGTCATCGCGGGCTACCAGAAGAAGAACGCCATCATGACCGACGAGGAGAAGAAGATCGTCTCCTACCACGAGATTGGCCACGCGCTCGTGGCGGCGATGCAGACGCACTCCGCCCCCGTGCAGAAGATCACCATTGTGCCGCGCACCTCGGGCGCGCTGGGCTACACGATGCAGGTCGAAGAGGGCAACCATTATCTCATGAGCAAAACCGAGATGGAGAACAAGATCGCCACGCTGACCGGCGGCCGCGCCGCGGAGGAGGTCGTGTTCCACTCCGTCACGACCGGCGCGTCGAACGATATTGAGCAGGCGACGAAGCTCGCCCACGCGATGATCACGCGCTACGGCATGAGCGACGACTTCGACATGGTCGCGCTTGAAACGGTCAACAATCAGTACCTCGGCGGCGACGCATCGCTCGCTTGCTCTGCCGAGACGCAGACGAGGATCGACCAGCGCGTTGTGGAGCTGGTGAAAGCGCAGCACGAAAAGGCTGTGAACATCCTCACCGAGAACCGCGCGAAGCTCGATGAGCTGGCGCAGTACCTCTACGAGAAGGAGACCATCACGGGCGAAGAGTTCATGAACATCGTGAACGCGAAGTAAACTCCATAAATAGAAAGAAGGCACAGCCGAGCGTCTGTGCCTTCCTTTTTGCCTACAGGTTGCTTTCTTTTCTACCCGTGCGGCTGCGCAGGTAG
>ENA-UEQH01001107-UEQH01001107.1-human-gut-metagenome-genome-assembly--contig:-NODE-1107-length-11633-cov-5.229664_pt1 | contig 11633 bp, 12 predicted proteins | sample MGYA00242945_ERZ507943 | MGnify/ENA primary metagenome ERZ507943 (study PRJEB26167, sample SAMN06115418) | human gut metagenome | host: Homo sapiens | place: China:Hubei | collected 2015-03-06... | reverse complement strand
AAACTTTGTATTTTCAGCGGCAGTACAGCCGCTCCAGACAAAACCGGACAGTCTTGAAAACATTCTGGAATACCAGAACCGGTTCTATTATGTAGGAGGGCAGGTTCCGGTGGTGGAAAGGGTGGACAAGACAGAGAATGAAGATTATTACCTGCTTACGCTGGCAGCACTGGCAAAGGAATTAAAGCATCGAAAAATGACCAGTGCCAAAGTGAAAATGGGTGCGGCACTTCCGCCCCGGCGATTCCAGCAGCAGAAAGACGGATTCAAGAAGTATCTGTTTAAGACGAAAGAGCTGCATTTTCGGTTTGAAGGAATCCACTACCATGTTACCCTTGAAAATATCTATGTATTTATGCAGGGGCATGTTGTGATCCATACTCTTTTAGAGGAAGCACCGGGTTTTTGTCTGTTAATTGATATTGGGGGCGGTACGGTGGACCTGGTAGGATTTGTGGACGGTATGCCGGATGGGAAATATGCGATCTCTGATAAAGCCACATTGTATTGCATCAATAAAGTAAATGATGAAATGGTGGCAAGGCTTGGAGCCAGTGTTCCTCCGTACTTTGTGGAATCCTTTATGAGAAATGGAGATTATGACTGCCCGGATAAGTACCGGACGGAGATTACAAGATGCCTGCGGGAGTATTCTTCTGATATTTACGATGTTATCCGGGCAAATCATTATAACCTTGACCTTACCAACATGGTGTTCATGGGCGGCGGTGCCTCCATCATCAAGCATTTTGGCAACAATAAAAACAAGAAAGTGCAGTTTGTGACAGATGTTTGTGCCAATGCAAAAGGGTGTGAAGCCGCAGTAAAAAGTATTATGAGGGCAAACCAGATGCGTAAAGAGGCCAGGGCATGACAGGGAGTGGGGATGTATGGACAATGAAAAGAAATATACAACTACCCTGCGGCTGTATAAAGAGCGCCCGGTTCATGCACAGGCATACCGGTGTCTGAAAAATTATAATACAGATATCTTCCGGACAAAGGATGATTTCATTGCGGAAGCAATCGTCCATTTCAGCAAGTATCTGAAGCAGGAAGAAGAAAAGAAACAGATAGAGGGATGGAACCGTTATCTGGAACAACAGAACGGACCGCTGCTTGAATTAGTAAAAAGAGCGGTCATGGAAGTACAGATGGAGAAGATTCCCGATATGATAAAAGGGATTGTCGGGGAAGCGGTACAAAAGATTCCTGCCGCTTCCGGGGACGATTCGGAACTTATTGAAAAAACAGAAGAAGACTATTCACAAAGAGATATACAGTTTGCTCAGTTTTATGACTTTGAGGATTAAGGAGGAAGCAGATATGGCAGTTTTACAGAAAATCTTATCTTTTATTTGGACGATTTTATTATTGGTTGAAAAATTGTTGTGTTTGACAGTAAGGTTGGTACTTAGTTTATTCCTGCTGGTATTGCAGTTGGTTCTTGTGATCTTCCATGCAGGAAGCAGCATATAAAGAAAGGAACTTATCAAAAGTGCATTGGATCAGGGACAGACCCCATCCAGTGCCATGCATGAAAACTACATATGGTGTCCATGACTGGAGTTTTTGTGTATGGCTGCGGTTGTGGAATGATAAGCAGGTTTGTGTTGAGCCTGCTTTTTTCTGACGAAAAAATAAGAAAAGGAGCAAAAGCATCGTGAAAATAAATAAAAATCGTTTTTTAGCGGGCGCAATGGCGTTACTGATTGGCTGCTCTACATTGTTTAATGCAGGCGTGACGGTATCAGCAGCGGAAACATCTGATGGAGTTACAGTGGAAACATCCATACAGGAAACAACAGTAGAAACAGAAGGCATGGCAGAAGAACTTCCGGAACTGTCTGATGTGCTGGATATGCTGGATGCGGATGAAATTGTAACAGCAGAGGATATTGTTTTGACAGTGGGGGATGTTTTCGATGAAGAAAGCGACCTTACCGGCATTATATTTGATGATTCCAAAGTTAAGGTTACATTTAAGGATGCCGAAGACCAGAACGGCCAGAAGTTCGATTCCAGTGTGGCAGGAACCTATCATGCAGTGTACTGTGTGGAACCGGCAAGCGGTCATCCGTCCTATCAGATCACGAGAAGAATCATTGTGAATGAGACGGAAGCAGAAACCCAGGGACAGCAGGACCAGGGCGGCAATGATAACACAAAAGAAGATGGCTCCGATGAGGACGGTGAGGCTGACCCTGACCCCGAAGCGGAGGAAATTATTGAAGAAATGATGGAGGATGGTGTATTCCTCTCTGTTGTTCCGGCTACGACAGCGTTAATGACAGCACGGAGCACAAGCCAGAGTGTATCTCTCCATAAAGGGGACCCTCTTTATTATCCGAGTGATTTGGGCAGCTATCTTACCTGCCAGTTTACGGTAAATGGGAAAGTAGCATATTGTATTGAATCCAATAAAACATCACCGCCGTCAGCAGATTATGTGGCGAATATTTATGAGTCAAATCTGAACCTGCAGAAAGTTCTTTATTACGGTTACGGCGGACCGGGGGACTTAACAGGAACCTATTTGAAGCAGTATGATACATCTGTCCGTTATATCCTGACACATCTGGCGGCTTCCTATGCGTATGCAGGGGAAAGCGTGGCATTTACCGGCTGTTATGAATCAGGTATTCAGAAATATGGTGTAAGGGAATATATCAGTTATCTTTTTGGACAGGATGCGCCTCCTACAGCAGCTATCTCATTATCGCCAACAACGACAAAGGCGTATGAAGATGGCGGGGTTCAAAGAACAGAAGTATTCAAACTTACTGGCGATACCAGAAACTATGTTACTTTAACACTTCCGAAAAATGTGACTTACCATAGTGGAAGCACGACAAAGACTGGAAGTGTTAAGATCTATGGCGGGACCAGTTTCTATTTCAGTGCTCCTATGACAGTGACGGGAACATGGAAGAGCGGCACATTGTCAGGGCAGATCGGAAGCCAGTGGAAAACGTTGGTTGTAAGTACAGGGAATGGCGACCAGGACATCGGCTATGGAGATTTCTATGAGGAGGCCAATGGCTCTGTCAATTTTACCGTCACATGGATGGAACTGGCAAAAGTAAAAGTGACTAAAAAGGATGATGCAACAGGCGTAAACCTCGCAGGGGCTGTTTTTGGTATTTATTCGGATAAAGGCTGCACGAACCTTATCACAAAAATGCCTGAAACAGATGCACAGGGTGCAACCGAAGTACAGATTCCAAAAACACAGAGTACGGTATACCTGAAAGAGATTTCCGTACCACAGGGTTATAAGCTGAATACATCGTCATTTAATGTTGCACTGGTGGCAGGGGAAACAACATCTGTAGCAGTTACCAATCAGGAGCAGAAGGGAAAAATTACGGTCCGTAAGAACGGAGAAGTTCTTAAAGGTGTGACTGGTACAGAAGGAAACTTAAATTTTGTTTATGAGAATGCTTCTTATGCAGGTGCAAAATATACGGTTTATGCGGCAGAAGATATTTACAGCCAGGATAAGGTTACAAAGATCCATAATGCAGGGGATGTGGTTACTCAGCTTGAAACAGGTACGGATGGCAGTTCCACAACAGCAGAGTTATATCTTGGTACTTATAAAATTGTAGAACAGCAGGCTCCGTATGGGCTGGTAATCGGAAAGACCGCAGAAGAACGTACACAGAACGTTACCCTTACTTATGCAGGCCAGACCGTGGAACTGGCAACAGGAGAGGCATCTTATACCAATGCCAGACCGGATATTTCGGTAAAAGTTGTAAAAAGATCGGCAAATGATGATGTTACGCTGGAAGGGGCAGTATTTGGCCTTTATGCGGAGAGTGATATTTCTTCTTATGATGGAAATGTCATTGTAAGCAAGGGAACACTGATCGAGCAGGCAGTTTCTGATGTGGATGGAAACGCTGTATTCAAGGCAGATATTCCTTTAGGATTCCAGTACAGTGTGCAGGAAATCCAGGCACCGGATCTTTATTATATGTCGGATGCAGTTTATAATTTTACCTATGAATATAAGGATGATTCCACTTACAAATATACTTTTGAGAATGAATTTAAGAATGAGGAAGTACGTGGGGAAATCCATGTAAATAAGATCGATAAGGATTCCCAGGATTTCATTGCACAGGGAGATGCCAAAATGGTAGGGGCTAAGTATGGTCTCTATGCCGCAGAGGATATCCAGTACCCGAACAAAAAGAGCGGAACTGTTTACAGAAAAGACCAGCTTGTTGCACAGGGACAGATTTCAGGGGAAGGAACCATTGACTTCACGGACCTTTACCTTGGCAGCTATTATGTGAAAGAGCTGGAGCCGGCAGAAGGGTATCTTCTGGATGAAACAGCATATCCGGTAACAGTTGATTATGAGGGGCAGGAAGTAAAGATCGTTCACAGATATGTGACTGTAAAAGAGACCGTGAAAAAGCAGGCGTTCCAGTTGATCAAAATCTCCGAAGATGGGGAACAGACCGAAACAGACCTGGTGGAAGGCGCTGGATTCAAGGTATTCCTGATCAGCAGTCTGGCCGGTGTGAAGGACGGAAACCTGAAACCTGGAAACGGAAGCACCTATTCTGCGGATGATTTTATCGGATATGATTACAGCGGGGATGAGACAGCTTCTTATTATGAAAATGGGAAGAAGGTAAACGTGCCGGAACTGTTCACTGACAGTACCGGATATCTGAGCAGCCCGGAGCTTCCTTACGGCGAATATGTAGTTTTTGAATCTACGACACCGGAAAATCTGAAGAATGTGAATCCGTTTATCGTACACATTACAGAGGACAGCCGTGAACCGCAGGTATGGCGCGTATTTGATGACCGTCCACTGCAGTTCTATTTTAAGATCGTAAAGAAAGACGCACAGACACAGGAAATCGTCCTGAACAACAGTGCATCCTACAAGATTTATGATGTGGACGCAGGCGAATATGTGGAAATGATCGTCCGTTATCCGAAAAAAGAGACTGTATCTGTATTCCAGACCAATGAAGAGGGATATCTGATCACGCCGGAACAGTTGAAGTGTGGCACTTACCGTATTGAGGAAGTACAGGCCCCTTCTTCTTATGTAGTTGCCGGGTTTGAAAATGCCCTTGTTTCAGATGGTATTGAAATCCCTCTGAATGAAGTAACTGCCGGAGGGGAATACCAGAGTGCAGGAAAAGCAGCAATCACGATCACGGTTGATTCCAATACCGTACATCAGGTAGAGGAAGAAACCGGGAAATTTATCGTTGTAGTGGAGCAGTATAACGATGAAGCAGTTGGAAGTTTGACGCTCAATAAACAGGGCGAAAAACTCAAAGAGGCAGTTAAGGTAGAAGACCAGTTCCTTTCAAAAGTAAAAAACAGCGTTGCATCTGTAGTAAATGCGGTATCTGAATTTATTACCGGTGAAGAAGCTATGGATATATCTTCTGGCTATGAGTTCTCCTATGAAATGGGAGGAATCAAGGGCGCAGAATTTGCAGTCTATGCAAAGGAGACCATTTATACACCGGACGGACAGACGGATGCAGAAGGTAATCGTATTGTAAGATACAATGAAAATGATCTGGTTGCAACATTGATTACAGGTACAGATGGGAAAGCGGTCCTGAACAACCTTCCGATTGGAAAATATTATCTGGTTGAAGAAAAAGCAGGACAGAACTGTATTCTTGATACGGAAGCAAAGGAATTTGAAATCAAATACAATGGACAGGAAGTTGCGGTTGATTATGTCACAATGGATTTGGTCAATGAAAGACAGCATATTACTGTCGAAATTCTGAAAAAGGATGCTGTTACAGGCGAACCGCTTGAGGGAGTAACCTTTGGACTTTATGCAGAGGAAGATATCCTGAATGCAGATGATGAAGTGATCGTGGAAAAGGATTCCCTGATCGAAGCCGGGAAAACAGATGCAGAAGGAAAACTGGCTTTTCAGGCAGACCTGCCGCATGGACTGTATTATGTGAAAGAAATAGAACATAAACCGGGATATCTGCCAAATGAGGAAATTTATCATCTGGACGCATCCTATACAGATTCCTCTATAGAGGTAATCGAGCTTTCCTGCGAGATCGAGAATCAGCCGACAATTACGGAATTTACCAAAACAGACTTGATCGGCGGACAGGAAGTGGAAGGTGCAAAGCTTCAGATTCTGAAAGATGGGGAAGTCGTTGAGGAATGGGTATCAGGAAAAGAACCACATACCGTGTATGCTTTGGAACCGGGAGAGTATGTACTCCATGAAGAGCAGGCTCCGACAGAAAAAGGTTATGTGCGTGCAGAGGATGTTGCTTTTGTTGTGGAAGAGACCGGGGAAGTCCAGAAAGTAGAAATGCAGGACGACCATACGAAGGTTTCTATTTCCAAAACAGACATTACAACCGGAGAAGAGATTGAAGGTGCAAAACTTCAAATCCTTGATGAAGAGGGAAATGTGGTCGAGGAATGGATTTCTGGAGAAGAACACTTGATTGAGTATCTCCCGACAGGAACCTATACCCTTCACGAAGAGGCTGCTATTGACGGATATGTAGTAGCAGAAGATGTGGAGTTTACCGTCCTTGAAACAGGAGAAATCCAGAAAGTGGAAATGAAGGATGTGCGTGTAATGGGCGTTCTGAAAATCCACAAAACAGATGCCGAAACTGGGGAAGCACTGGAAGGCGTAGAATTTACCCTGTATGAAAAGGAATCTGGAAAAGAAGCAGCAGTTCTTGTTACAGACAAGGATGGAAACGCGGAAACAGAGCAGCTCCCGATTGGCATATACGAAAATGGTGAGTTTAAAGAAACTACGGTTTATGTCCTGAAGGAAACGAAACCATTAGAGGGGTATGAAGAATCAGAGGAAGAATGGGAGATTACTTTTGAATATCAGGACGACCAGACACCGGTTATTGAAGTTGCGAAGGAGATTCAGAATAAGAAGGCTCCGGTTGTGACAACGGACACGCCAAAAACCGGTGATGATACAAACTGGATGCTGCCGCTTTTGGGAATCCTTGCAGGTGGTATCTGCGTGGCTTATGCAGTGTACCGTAAGAAAAAGATGAAAAAGGGTACTGCAAAGAAAGCGTAAAGTCTGAGAAGTGACGTATTAGAAACAGTTGGGGAGGGGCTGCTTTGTGCGGTCCCTTTTCAATTACATGACGCATGGAGCAGAGGACTATGAGCGGGTAATGTTGGATAGGATGCAGGACGGAAAGACTGGAGGCGTTTATGGAATTAGTGAATCGTATCACTGTTAAAAAAGATGGGGTATATGTATCGTCAAGGGACAGTGAGGAACCGGAGGCTTACCGTTCTCATTACAGTGAGATGCTTACGAGAGTATATGAGGATGGTGGACAGAGGGCATTAGATCAGAAAATCTTTGAAATGATAAATGAAATGGATATTGAAATGCGTGGAAACCATGCCAGTGTACGAAGGTATGAAGAGGCTGCGGAAAGTCCTGAAGGGATGGAGATACGAGACGCATATCGGGTAAACTGGGAAGCATGTTTTAACCGGTTAAGCGAAGAGGATAAACGGAACCGTTGGACCGGGCGGCTCACGCCGGGATTGAAGGAATTTTATGCTAAGAATAAGGAATATGAACAGATCATGTACCGGCAACTGGCTGAAATCTGTTCCCCAGTCCAAAAGAAAGTGAAGGAAATAAAGCAGATAAACAGATAGAAGTTTGATATAAAAGGCAGCGGTGTGCTGCTTTTTTTGATAAAGAAGCCGAGAGGAGATGGTTATTTATGGGGTTGAATTAGTCAATCGGATTACAGTTAAAAAGGATGGCGTTTATTTATCCACACATAGCAGAAATGATACCGCACCCTATTCTTCGCACCGGGTAGGCTTTCTGTCCGATGCATATGCGGAGGGCGGGCAAAAAGAACTGGATAAACAGATTTTCATGCTGCTTTACGACCATGTAGAACTGCGGGGTACGCATGAAAGCGTTGTACGTTACCGGAATGTTTGGGATGGAGCGGAGGGAATAGAAATTCACCATGATTATGAAGATAAAATAAGGGAAAGATTTTCAATGCTGAATCAGGAAGACCAGAAAAATCTCTATATTAACAACAATAGCCCGGGCATTCAGGAATTTTTGAAATATAAGAAAGAAATGCAGGAGATCATGTTCCGGCAATTGGCAGAGCTGTGTCCTCCTGTCAGTAAGCGTGGAACTGTAACTAAGAGCAGATAGTATAGAAAAGAGAGCGGTTTATGCTGCTTTTGAAAAAGGAGGGACCAGAATGGATAATGAAAAAAAGGAAATCCGCTTCATTGACAGCAAATATCGGGAATTGTTTCGGATTCAGGATGGTGATTCCATAGAAATATCTTATCCTGATAGGGAAGATGTGATACGGAAATGTACTTTTATTGATGAATACCATACGCAGGTTGGATTTTCGGTATTTCATATCTGTGAATTTGCAGAAAAAATGGAAGCAACCGGGGCAGTTTACAGGCCGGCAAAAGGACTAGACAGGCAGGAACCGATTCATTCAGGAAAGATGCCGTCTGTGACCGAAAGACAATACGGACAAAGAGATGGCAGTAGGAGGCGATAAGTTGAGTATTGAACGGATTACTACGGAAGACCTCCGCAGAATGGAAGGGCAGGAGGGCTTGATTCTACAGGGCTGTGATGGAGACCTGGAGGAATGGATGGAGGGTATAAACGAAATGCTTACTCAATCCGGCATCCTGCTCGAACAAAATTTGAACATATATTTGCATTTGAGCATGAAGAAGTGACCTGTCTGCTTTTTCCTTTCTGAGTATTGGACGTCTCGCAATATGGCGTATACAGACACATGATGCCTTTATGGGGAAATGGCTGTCTGATTTTGTACCAAATTCTTTGGGAGGATTTATCGCGGAAAAACCGCCGGAGCAGGAAAAGCCGGACTGTGCCTTGATCGGGCAGAATGGCAACACGCATAATCTGGCCTGGATCGCATCACGTACCCTTCGGGAGCATGGCAGGGAAGCGGAAGAGATGGTAAAACGGGTATTTGCTTCCGGTAGTTATGGAGAAGCACTGAATATTATTGGCGAGTATGTCAATATCACGGACTCACGGGAAGAAAAAAAACATACGCCACCGCACACCCGGCGGGGGAGGTAGTGGAATTATGAGAGTTGGAATCATTGATGCGGACCTTCTATACCGTCCGCGCCAGCGTTTCCCGAATCTGGCATGTATGAAAATTTCCGGGTTTTATAAGAGGGAAGGACACCGGACAGAACTTATACAAGACTATAAGGAAATCCGCAGGTATGACAGGCTGTTTCTGTTTAAAGTATTTACAGATACCTATGTCCCGAATGAAATCTTGCAGTTAGAGAATCTCACATATGGCGGTACAGGCTTTTATTATGACAAAGCGCCGCCCCTGCCAGAAGAGATGGAGCATGGTATGCCGGACTATGAACTGTATCAGGACTATATACAGGGAAAGATGCAGCCGGGAAAAAGTAAGGCGGCATATAAATTCTATACCGATTACTCCATAGGTTTTCTGACAAGAGGGTGTTTCCGGCAATGCGAGTTTTGCGTAAACAAGAACAGCAAAAGATCGGTTCCGGCAAGCCCGTTGGAGGAATTTATGGACAGCAGCAGAAAAAAACTGTGTTTCTTGGATGATAACTTCCTTGCGTGTCGGGAATGGGAAAGGCTTCTGGACAGTGTTTTGGAAACCGGAAAAAGATTCCAGTTCCGGCAGGGGCTGGATCTGAGGATTATGCAGGAGAGCCAGATGAAAAAGCTGTTTTCCGGAAAACTGGACGATACGGTACTCTTTGCGTTTGATGATATCCGGGACCGGGATGTGATTGAGAGAAAACTGGATTTACTGAATCGAGCGGTGCCGGTACATAAGCGAATCAAATTTTATGTACTTTGCGGATTTGACCGGGCAGGGTTATGGAAGCCGGATTTTTGGGGACAGGATATCCGGGACACACTGGAGCGTGCGAGGATTCTGATGCGCTATAAGTGTCTGGCTTATATCATGCGTTATGAAAAGTGCTGGCAGTCACCATACCGGGGAATGTATATCACGATCAGCCGTTGGTGTAACCAGCCGGCGCAGTATGCAAAAAAGAGCCTGCGGGAGTTTGCAGCAGAACAGGGGGAGAACAGCGCGGCGTGTCGGTATGTGCAGGAGTTTGAGAAGAAACATCCGGAATTATCGGAATATCTGGATATGAAATATGAAGAGGAGGCATCTCATGGGGCAGTTTACGGATACTGAAATAGATATTGCAAAATCGGTGGACCTTGTAGACCTGGCGGAAAGTGTGCAGATTCCGCTAAAACGCAAAGGCAGGTTTTATTATGTGGATGGAATGGATTCTGCAATGATCTTCAATCGGTCATCCTGGTACCGGTACAGCCGTGGTGTCGGAGGCAGTACGATTGATTTCCTGATGTATTTTAAAGATATGGAATTTAAGGAGGCGGTGTCTTATCTGTTGGATTTTGCCGGTTATATAAAGATGGATGTATCGATGGAGCAGACCCGGAACAGGAGGTTGGAGAAACCGTTTGAGAGTAAACCAAAAGAGAAGGAAAAAGTACCGTTCATTCTTCCTGAGAAGTCAAGGGGCTGCCGTGGGCTGTATGCGTATCTGACAAAGCGCAGGAAACTTTCACAGGATATTATAAACCACTGGTTGAAAAATGACCTGATGTATGAGAGTCAGAAGTACCACAATATTGTATTTCTAGGGAAAAGTGCAAATGGAGAAGTGAAGTTTGCAAGCCAGAGGGGAATCCATGATATGTATGGAAAACCCTTTAAGGGTGATGTGCCGGGAAATGATAAGAAATATGGAGTTAACCTGATTCCTTCGGAAAGTCAGGAGATCAATGTTTATGAAGCGGCGATTGATGCCATGTCGGATATGGATTTCAGAAAAGATTACAAAACGGGAATCCTTGCGTTGGGAATGGTATCGGATGGGCCGCTTCAAACTGTTTTAGAGGAGCATCCAGACATTAAAACTCTGAATTTCTGCTTGGATAATGACGGGCCGGGAAGAAAGGCTGCAAAAAAACTGGCAAGAAAATATGTGCTGGAGGAATATGAGGTTTTTGTCAGGCTGCCGCCTTTCGGAAAAGACTATAATTTCTTTCTTCAATGTGAGCGGGAGAACCGTTCGCTGTGGGAGCAGGTAAACCGTATAGGGACAAGAACGGGGAAGGACCTGCAAGAACCGGAACGCTTGAAAGAAGGGGAAAGGAAGTTTCTGCATATTCCGGAAAGCGTACCTGACGGGAAGCAAATCTTTGTGAACACCATGAATGTCATACCGCAGCGTGCGGCAGCAAGATAAATATGGAGGGCTGATTGTATGGATGATCTGTCATTACAGCAGTATTACCGATTACAAATAGAGGAAAAGCACAGGATAGATGAATATTCCGTTTTTTTGGAAGATACGGTACGGAATGTCCGGTATCTGAATCTCCAGGGAAAAAGCCAGCTTGCCTATTTACAGAGTGTGTACCGGGAGCATAGGAAAGGTGTCTGCCGGGTTTGAATCGTATAGCGGCGGGTCTTTTTTCCGGAATCGTGGCAAGGCACAAGTCCCGAATCCAGAAGGTATTT
>ENA-UEQH01001102-UEQH01001102.1-human-gut-metagenome-genome-assembly--contig:-NODE-1102-length-11696-cov-43.466994_pt1 | contig 11696 bp, 8 predicted proteins | sample MGYA00242945_ERZ507943 | MGnify/ENA primary metagenome ERZ507943 (study PRJEB26167, sample SAMN06115418) | human gut metagenome | host: Homo sapiens | place: China:Hubei | collected 2015-03-06... | reverse complement strand
TTTAATCAAATCAACGTGATTTTTCACCCAGCAATTTCTGCACCCTTTGTCGGATTTTGCAGCGAAAAGCACCCTCTGCACGTTTTGAAACCGTGCAAAATCCGTGCAGAAACCGTGCACTTACTCTCTGACAAACAAAAATCACACTATCCACCACCGACTTGACGGCAATGGTTTGAGTGACCGACCCAGATATCCTAAATTATCTCTCTATGTTTACAAAACATCTGTGATTCTCTCTTTCTATTACGTAAGGACGCAAATGAAGGGCCCCATAAACGTCCTACTAAAAAAAGGAGATTATTACTATGTTACTCAAAAATGGAAGTACTGGCAACTATGTTATGTACCTGCAGTATGGACTGCATATCATGTGCTGCCCTCCGGGTAGTTTTGACAGCAAATTTGGCTCTGGTACTGAAAATGCTGTTAAGAAGTATCAGGGCAAAAAAGGTCTTACCCAAGATGGCATTGTTGGCGATGGTACATGGAACGCACTGGTAAGCGACATTAAAACCATCCAGCAGCTCCTGAAGAACAAAGGTTATTACGCCAGTACAGTGGATGGCCTTGCAGGTTCAGGCACTTATAACGCTGTTATCAGTTTTCAGAAAGCATCCGGCTTGACTGCCGATGGTATGGTCGGCAGTGCCACCCTAAACGCATTGAACGCTTCTTCGGGCGGTACAAGTGGTCAATCTCATTCAATCACTCTGCCTACTGATAGAAACTATCTTTGGGCACAGAAGAATCCGGACATTGTTAAGCTTGTTGGAAATAGTGGTTGCTCTCTTGTTGCCGTGTTGAATACCGCTAATATCTATGGGCCTCGTGAATTCACCCCTAACGAAGTCCTGACTGCCTGTGGAAATTGGGGTGCAAACGGTCTGAATACTTGGGCTCTTCCCAGCAAGTGCAATGGTAAAATCGACACGAGCAACTACACTCATGGCGGTAAGGAGCAGGCGACAGCGACAGGCAGTAGGTGTCGGCGGGGATGCCGGTGACGAGACAGCCCAGCACGGTGCCGATCATCCCCAGCAGGAAGTAGAGGTTGAAGCGGAAATCACCCCATTCCTTTTCCAGCGCCGTGCCGATGAACCATGTGAAGTAGATGCCGAGGATGACGCTCAGCGGCCCGCCCCCCGAAAACGGGATAAAGACGAAGGTGATGAGCCGCCACACCTGCCCCATCAGCAGCAGGCTCCGGCTCAGGCCGAGATAGACTGAGATGAATTGGTTGACGAACAGCTCGATGGCGTAGACTAAGATCTGTCCGCCTACGATGATGGAGATGAGGTTGGGGATGCAAAAGCGGCCGTATTTCCGCTCAAGGCGGGAGATCCAGTTCATAGACAGAAGCCTCCGTGAAAAGAATTTTTGCGGCCCATGTCCGGGGCCGTTTTCTGTTTTTCATTGTATCATGTTTGCCCGGCCCATTCAAGAAAATCCGTGGGAAGTGCGGGGCTCCATTTTGGTGCGTTATCGGAAGAGTATCCCATCTGGAATGATTTTTTAACTTTTTCCACTGGGTTTTCCACCGATTTTGTGAAAAAGAAGCGGGGTTTCCCACAGTGTTTTCCACTTTTTCCACCGAGTTTTCCACAGAAAATTGAGCTTTGGGTTATACACGATGTATTCTAAAACGGGAAAAGAGGGAAAATCTGGGGAGAAAAGAAGTCACAGAGCCTTTTTTTGAAAAGAAAGTCGAGGCCGAAAATTTATTTTCTGCGGCGTTTCGCGCTTGGGGCAAAAGCGCCTCTCCCCTCTGGAATTTTTGGCGCAGGAGTTTTCCACAAACGCTGCCCGGCAAAACCATGTGTGGAAAACCATGGGAAAACCCGGGTTTTCCACAAACTTCGCAGGGAGGAGAGAAAAGCGCCCCCGGGGCCGGACGGCCCGCAGAGGCGCTGGAATGCTGGAGAATTTATACGGCCCCGTAGATGCCGTGGACGGAGACTTCGCCGGTGAAGACCTTCTCCTCACCGCTGTCGGTGCGGACGATGAGCTGGCCGTCGGCGTCCACGTCGATGGCTGTGCCGCTGCCTGTGCCGCCGCCCGGCAGATCGAAGGTGACGTGGCGGCCCAGGTTGACGCAGGCCGCCTTGTACTCGTCCCGGAAGGGAGCGAAGCCCTCCCGCGCGAAGGTGTAGAGCGGACGGTCAAAGCCGAAGTCTGTCAGCGCCTCGGCCAGCCACTGGGGGTCGGCGGCAAGGTCCACTTTCGCGCCCTGCAATTCGAGGGAGGTGCCGTTGGGCAGGTTTGCGGCGTCGAAATAGCTCTGGGGCTGTGCCAGATTGATGCCGATGCCGCAGACGATGCCCCGGCCCTGCATCTGGTAGCCGTAGCTGACGCTCTCGCAGAGGATGCCCACGACCTTCTTGCCGTTCAGCAGCAGGTCATTGGGCCATTTTATCTGGCAGTCCACGCCGTAGCGCTGGGCCAGCTGGTTTCGGACGGCAAGGCTTGCCAGCAGCGGCAGGGTGGCAGGCTGGGCCAGCGGCTCCCGGATGACCGCCGTATAATAGAGGGCGCAGCCCTCGGCGTTCACCCAGCTGCGGCCAAGACGGCCCCGACCGGCGGTCTGATTGGTGGTGTATACCGCGCCCACCGGGCCGAACTCTTCAAAATGCTCTTTTGCGTAAGCGTTGGTGCTGCCGCACTCGGACAGCCAGCGCACCTCGTTGATGCTCATGCTTTGGGTACCTCTTTGTGCTCGTGGCTGACCACCTTGCCGTCGGCAAGGGTCAGGATGCCGTAGGTGTTGGGGCCGGTATAGCACCGGCCGCAGGAGCCGGGGTTGAACAGGAACACCCCGCCCCGCTCTTCTGCCACCGGGATGTGGGTGTGACCGAAGAGAGCGACGTTCGCGCCCCGGGCTGCGGCTGCGTCAGCCAGCGTGTCGAGGTCGTATTTCACCCCGTACATATGGCCGTGGGTGTAGAAGACGACCACCCCGTCAAAGGCGGCAAGCCCGTCCAGCGGCTCCAGCGCACCGAAATCGCAGTTTCCGGCTACAGCATAGGCCCGCAGAGAGGGGTAAAAGGTGAGCGCCTGCTCGAGGTCGCGCAGGCCGTCGCCCAGAAAGATGAGCGCGTCGATGCTGTCCGCCTCGGCAGCCAGAATGTTTTCGATGGCCAGACGGCTGTTGTGGCTGTCGCTCAAAATCAGAAGTTTCGTCACGGGAAAAGGATCCTCCTCAAATTTTATTCCGGGTCGCGCTGCTGGATGGTCAGCAGTGCCTTATATACTTCGCTCTTGGAGTAGGGCGTCCCCTGGGCTGCGGCCTTGGCGGCGGCAGTTGGGCCGAAGCCCTGTCCGGTCAGCTCGAGGGCGCGCTGTGCGGCCTGCTCGAGGGTCAGTTCTGCTTCCGGCTCTGCGGAGGCCGGTGCGCCGGCCATGACCAGAACATACTCGCCTCTCGGCTCGTTGGCGGCGTAGTGGGCCTGCGCCTCCCCGAGGGTGGTCTTCCAGATCTCTTCGTGGAGCTTGGTCAGCTCACGGCAGAGGGTGATGCTCCGCTCCGGGCCGAAGGCGTTCACGAGGTCGTCCAGCGTCGTGCGCAGCTTGTGGGGTGCTTCGTAGAAGATGACGGTCCGCTTTTCCCCCAGAAGCTCAGCAAGACGCTCTTTTTTCTGCTTCCGGTTCACAGGCAGAAAGCCCTCGAACACCCAGCGGGAGGTGTCCTGGCCCGAGACGGCCAGCGCCGTCACGCAGGCGGACGCCGCCGGGACAGGCACGACTTTGATGCCCCGGGCCAGCGCGTCCCGCACGATGACCTCGCCCGGGTCAGAGACGCAGGGCATTCCGGCGTCAGAGCAGAGGGCGCAGTTCTCGCCCGCCTCAATGCGGCGCAGGATGCCCTCGCCCTTCTGCAATGCGTGCTCGTAGTAGCTGACCATCGGCTTTTTCAGGCCCAGATAGTTCAGCAGCCGCATGGTCACGCGGGTGTCCTCGGCAGCCACGAAGTCCGCCGCGCCGAAGGTGGCGGCCACGCGGGGCGGCATGTCGTCCAGATTGCCGATGGGGGTTGCCACGATATAAAGAATACCGGCCATGATTGACCTCCCTGATGTTATTATTTTACTTCTCCGTACATCGCCGCCCCGGCGGTAATGAGCACATCCGGTTCGATGCGCAGGCCGGTGCGGCGGTTTTTCTGGGCTTCCACAAGAAAAAGCCACGGCGCGGCGTCAGGCTTATTCTTCACAAAGGCCAGACGCTTCGGCTCGAGGCGATGCGCCCGCAGCACAGCCAGCACCTCGGCCAGGCGCTCGGGCCGATGGCAGAGGGAAAGCTTTCCGCCATCCTTCAGCAGGCGGAAACCGCAGGCGCAGACATCCTCGAGGGTGCAGTCCGTCTCGTGGCGGGCCGTGGCACGGCCCGCGTCGGTGCTCTGCGGCCCGGCGGTAAAATAGGGCGGGTTGCAGGCGCAGACATCGAACTGGCCCTCCCCTTCCCGGAAGGTGCGCAGGTCGGCGAGATAGGGCGTGATGTGCTCGATGCCCTGCGCGGCCACAGCCTCCTGTAAGAGCGCACTGGCCTCGGGCTGCAATTCCACGGCGGCGCAGGGGCCGCGATGGCCCCGGTCGTGCCACTCAAGGCTCACGATGCCGCAGCCGGAGCACAGGTCTGCCGCCTTCTGGCTGCGCCGCGGCTCGCAGAAGCGGGCCAGCAAAAGCGCGTCCGAGCCGAACCGGTGGACGGCGGAGCAGTATACTTCTGTTTTATTATACAAAATCTCGGTAGAATGTTCCATACGCCCAGCCGAAATCCTCCGACAAAATATTGTGTCCCGAAAGATGAAAAAATTATGCAAGAAAGAAAAGCAGCAGACCCGCCTGGCAGGTCTGCTGCTTCTGATGCGTTATTCGCGCGCTATCTGCTAAAAATTATTCAGCGGTGATAGCACCGGTGGGGCAAGCGCCCTCGCAAGCGCCGCAATCGATGCAAGCGTCTGCGTTCACAACTGCAACGCCGTTCTCAACAGCGACTGCACCAACAGGGCAAGCGCCCTCGCAAGCGCCGCAGCCAACACATGCGTCAGAAACCTTGTGTGCCATAATAGAACTCTCCTTTATCTCCCCGTGCTCAGTATTTATGAAGAAATCTGCCCCTGCACGGCTCTGGCAGACCCCTCGGAAATCGTATCCTTGACTGCATTTTAACAAAGCCGTTTCAAAAAGGCAAGACTAACCGTGCCCGCCCAAAAGCAATTTTTCGTTTTTTGGTGGGTTGCACAAAAGCACAGGCTAACTTTTGGAGAAATTTGAAGAGGTTTTTTGGCGAAAATCACGAAGCGAGGTTAGTTTTAACAGACTAACCACTCAGAGACTCCGCCAGTTCCAGCCTCTTATTTTTTATCTTTTCTGCCGCAGCCGGGGCAGGACGAGGTGCCGTCGGCGTTGGCCGAAGCCACCACCGGGGCGGGATTGCGCACACCGGAATAATCGTCGTCCGGGTCGGGGCGGCGGGGTGCGCGCTTGCCGCCGGAGATATACTCGCAGACGCTCACCTTATAGTACCGGGGCGCGAAGGCCTCGGTGCCGCAGCGCACCCGCAGATAGCCGGAGATGGGGTTGACCTCGAGCACGGTGCCGAGGCCGTCCGGCGTGCGGACGGTGCTGCCCACCATGGGCATGATGCTGTTCAGGTACTCGTAGGCGCTCTCCTCGTAGGCCAGGCAGCACATCAGGCGGCCGCAGGCACCACTGATCTTGGTCGGGTTGAGGGAAAGACCCTGCTCTTTTGCCATCTTGATGGAGACGGGCTGAAAGTCTTTCAGGAAGCGGCTGCAGCAGAAGGGCTGGCCGCAGATGCCCAGACCGCCTATCATCTTGCTCTCGTCGCGCACGCCGATCTGGCGCAGCTCGATGCGGGTGTGGAAGATGCCGGCCAGGTCCTTGACCAGCTCACGGAAGTCCACACGGCCGTCGGCGGTGAAATAGAACATGATCTTGGAGCGGTCGAGGGTGTATTCGGCCTCCACCAGCTTCATTTCCAGCCCGTGGCGGGCGATGCACTCCTGGCAGGTGTGGTAGGCGCGCTTTTCGTCCTCACGGTTCTGGCGCATCCGGCGCACGTCCACGCTGTCGGCCATCCGGGTGATGGGCTTGAGGGCCTTGGGGACAGCGGAGTCGGCGATCTCCTTCACGCCCTGCACCACTTCGCCGCACTCCACGCCCCGGGCCGTCTCGACGATAACATAGTCGCCGGTCTTGATGGGGGTGTCTGCGGGGTCAAAATAATAGGTCTTGCCGTTGTCCTTGAAACGGACGGATATAACTTTCTTCATAGCATTCCTCTTTGGGGTCGTATCGAACGTATATAAGCCCGGAACATGGGCCTTATGCAGTCTGGATAGGCGCTGTGCCTGAAATTGCGATAAAATTCCATTCTGCATTCTAGTATAGCATAATCCGGCCCGTATTTCCACGAAATATGGCAAGAAAGTAGCCGGGATCTTCCCATTGACTTCCTAAACCAAGGTGGATTAAGGAAAGTTTTGTTAAATATTAACTTCAGGACTATTGCAAGGGAGATTCCCTCGTGTATAATAGGAACGATAAGAAGTGTTCAGAGGGTGCTGCCGTGGTTGCGGCGTACCTCTTGCCGCGCGGCGGCATAAAAAAGAAATGGATAGGAAATCATGGAAAAATTCAGTGTCAAAAAGCCGTTCACCATCCTTGTTGCGGTCATCATGGTCCTGCTGCTGGGCTTCGTGTCCATCACGAACCTGCAGACGAACCTTCTGCCCGACATCAGCACACCATACCTCATGGTGGTCACTGTCTACCCCGGTGCCAGCCCGGAGCGTGTGGAGTCAGAAGTCTCCGATGTGATGGAGAACGCGCTGGGTACAGTGTCCGGCGTCGAGAGCATCACGGCGACCTCGGCAGAAAACTACAGTCTTCTGCTCATGAAATTTGCCGAAGGCACCGACATGAACAGTGCGATGGTCAAGACCTCCAACAAGGTGGACCAGACCGCGTCCAGTCTGCCCAGCACCTGTCTGACCCCCTCCATCATCGAGTACAGCCTGAACATGAACGCCTTTATGACGGTGGCTGTCAGCCGGGAGGGCAGCGATGTCTACGATCTGTCGGATTTTGTGGATAACACCCTCGTGCCCTATGTGGGCCGCACCGGCGGCGTTTCCAGTGTGTCGGCCAACGGCCTCATCGAAAAGATGGTGCAGGTGCAGCTGAATCAGGATAAGATAGACGAAGTGAACGCCCGCCTGCTGGAACTCATCGACACCCAGCTGGCCGATGCCCGCGCCCAGCTCGATGACGCCGAGGCCCAGATTGCCGCAGGCCGTGCCGAGTACGAAAAACAGCTGAAAAACTTTGGCGACACGGTCTCTGACACCGTCATGGCCCAGATGGGTACGGAGGTGGCCGACGCCGTCACCGTCGTGCGCGACCAGGCGCAGGCTTTGCTGAGCAGCATCAACCAGCTCATCGGCGTGGTCAATGAGCCGGAGATCCAGCAGGCCCTCATCGACGTCCGCGACGGCCTGCAGCGGGTCGTGGACCAGTTCAACCAGACCGGTATGCGGGACATCGACTCCCTCATCGAGATCGTCGGCGAGCTGCGCGACATCACCGATAAGCTCACCGCCGCTCTGCAGGAGCTGCAGGGCCGTCTGGGTACCAGCGACGGCACCGTCTCCGACCTTGCCGACGAGCTGGAAGTCTCCAACAGCCTGAGCACCATTTATAAGACTCTGGACGAGGTCATCAAAGCCATGGATAATGTCCCCGGCCTGATGAACCAGTTCTCCGTCGCTCTGGGCAGCTATTCCAGCCAGCAGCTCAGCGCCTATATGCAGTTCACCGAGGCCCGGGAGAAGCTGAAGGACTACGAAAACCAGCTGGAAGACGCCAAGCAGCTCTACGAGGAGAGCAAGGAAAAGGCCCTTGCCAGCGCCGATGTGGCCAAGCAGCTGGACATCAAGACCCTCGCCCAGCTCATCTACGCCCAGAACTTCTCGATGCCTGCCGGCTACGTCGCCGATAAGAGCGGCGAGTCCTGGCTGCTGAAGGTCGGCGAAGAGTACGACAGCGTTTCGGACATCGAGGGCGCACTTCTGCTCCACGTCGAGGGCTTCGGCGATGTCCGCCTCTCCGATGTGGCCGACGTGGCCGTCATCGACAACGCCGAGGCCAGCTACACCCGCCTGAACGGGGAGCGGGCCGTGGTGCTGAAAATTTTCCGCAACGCCAATTCCAGCGCCAGCAGCGTCTCGGACGGCTGTCTGAATGCCTTCAAGGAGCTGCAGGCCCAGTATTCTGACCTTCACGTCGTCGTCCTGTCCAACCAGGGCAACTACATCACCATCATCGTCAACAGCATCATCAGCAGTATGCTGGTGGGCGCTGCGCTGGCCATCATCGTGCTGGCCATCTTCCTGAAGGACATCAAGCCCACCCTCGTGGTCGGCGTCAGCATCCCGCTGTCCGTCCTGTTCGCCGTCGTGCTGATGTACTTCACCGGTCTCGACATGAACATCATGACGCTGGCGGGCCTGTCGCTGGGTGTCGGTATGCTGGTGGATAACTCGGTGGTCGTCATCGAGAACATCTACCGTCTGCGGGGCCGGGGCGTACCGGCGGCCCGCGCCGCCGTGCAGGGTGCTCGTCAGGTGGGCATGTCGGTGGTGGCCTCCACCCTTACTTCGGTCTGCGTCTTCCTGCCGGTGGTGTTCGCCTCCGGCACGGTGCGCAGCCTGCTGCAGCCCATGTCCATGTGCATCGGCTACTGCCTGATGGCCTCTCTCATCGTAGCCATCACCGTCGTGCCTGCCGCTGCTTCCACTGTCCTGAAAAAGGCTGAGCCGAAGCGTCTGGTCTGGTTCGAAAAGATCCAGGATAAGTATGCCCACAGCCTCGAGTGGTGCCTGAAGCACCGCGCTCTGCCGCTGCTGGCCGCTGTCGTGCTGCTGGCCTTCTGCGGCTGGAAGGTCTTCTCCATGGGCGTCGTCCTTCTGCCCGAAATTTCCAGCAATGAGGCCACCATCGCCCTCTCCACCGACGACGGCCTGACCAAAGAGGAATCCTACGGTGTGGCCGGACAGGTCGTCGAGGCCGTCATGGCCGTGGACGGTGTGGAAGAGGTGGGCGTCACCACCGATACCACTGTGGCCGGCATCGACATCGGCCAGCTGGGTCTGCCCAGCGCCATCACCGACCTGCTGAGCGCCGCCAACAGCTACGGCAGCTACCAGTTCAACGTCATGCTGGACGAGTCCCTCTCCTCCACTAAGATCGCCGCTGTGGAGCAGGCCCTGAACGATGCGGTGGCCAGCGTCGAGAACTGCACCGGCACCGTCGAGATCAGCGGTATGCAGGACCTGACCAGCCAGCTGAGCAGCGGCCTCTCGGTCAAGATCTACGGCCCCGACGCCGATACCATTACCGCACTGGGCGATAAGGTCGTCCAGATGGTCAACGACACCGAGGGCTTCGCCAATGCCGCCACCGGCCTCGGTCAGGGCGATGCGACCATCAATCTGGACATCGACCGCGACAAGGTCCGCGCCTATGGCCTGACGGTTGCGCAGGTCTACCAGCAGATCGCCGCCAAGCTCACTACCACCACGACGGCGGAGACCCCCGTCACCGTGGACGGCTCCACCATGAAAGTCCAGATCAGCGACAACCTTGACCCTGTGACCAAGGAAAACATGATGGACATGACCTTCACCACCAGCGTCATGGACGCCACCGGCACCATCACCACCGGTACCTGTACGCTGGGCGATATTGCTTCCTGGACGACGGGTACTGCCCCCGACTCCATCACCAGCGAGAACCAGACCCGCTACATCACGGTGTCTGCCGACACGCTGGACGGCTACAACACCACGGTCCAGTCCCGTGTGCTCCAGAAGACGCTGGACGACTTCGCTCTCTCCGATGAGATGCCCGAGGGCTGCTCCTTCTCGCTGGGCGGCGAGTCCTCCACCGTCAACCTGATGGTCGATGAGATGGTGCAGTGGATGGCTCTGGCCCTGCCCTTCGTCTATCTGGTCATGGTGGCTCAGTTCCAGAGCCTGCTGTCCCCCTTCATCGTCCTGTTCACGGTGCCGTTGGCCTTCACCGGCGGCCTGCTGGGTATGCTGGTCACCGGCCAGCAGCTGACCATGATCTCCCTGATGGGCTTCATCGTCCTGATGGGTACCGTCGTCAACAACGGTATCGTCTTCGTGGACTACGCCAACCAGCTGCGTCTGGGTGGTCTGGAGCGCCGTGCGGCCCTTGTCGCCACCGGCAAGACCCGTATGCGTCCTATCCTCATGACCACTCTGACCACCGTTCTGGCCATGCTGCAGATGGTGTTCAGCAACGATATGGCGAGCCAGCTCATGAGCGGCATGGCCATCGTCATCATCTGCGGCCTGAGCTACGCCACCCTGATGACCCGCATTGAACTACTGACAGCCTTCCGGACCGATCTGCAAACAGGACGGATCCACGGCTGTATCGCGGATATGGAGCAGCTGCCCATTCCTCCCTATCTCACCCTGACCTGCGACCCCAAATTCGGTGTCCACCTCTATGCCACCCAGGGCTTTATCGGAGGGGCATACGCCTGCAATCTGCACATTGAAGAGAGCGGCATCGGACAGGCCTTCTCCGCCTTTATCCGCGCTCTGCCGGAGAGCAAATATGTCTACCCCGCCCAGCGCACGGTGGAGCTGGTGGATGAATTGCTGCGGGAGCTGGAAGAAGAAAAGGAGTCGAGCCTGTCATGATAGACATCCATCACCTGTGTCCGGGGTGCATGGGGAACTGGCCGGATCCGGCTGTCCCCTGCCCCCGCTGCGGCTTCTCCTGGGAGGAGCTGCCTCCTCCGGGCCGCGCCCTGCCTCCCTTCACCATTCTGGCGGGGCGGTATCTGCTGGGCACCAGGCTGGGGGCCGGCGGCTTCGGTATTACCTATCTGGCCATGGATCTGAATGAGGAGACTCCAGTCGCCATCAAGGAGTTCTTCCCCAACAGCCTGGCCAGTCGGGAGGACAAGCAGGTCCTCCCCCTGCCCGGGGAGGAGGGCCGCACCTTCCGGGAAGCGCTGCGTTCCTTCCGCCGCGAGGGGGAGCTGATGGCCCGCTTCCGCGGAGTGAAGGGCATCGTGTCCTGGCGGGATACTTTGGAGGAGAACGGCACCGCCTATCTGGTCATGGACTATGTTCCCGGGGAGACCCTGATGCGCCGCATGCGCCGCACCGGGGCAGTGTTTTCCCAGCGGGAGGCCCTGGACCTGATGGGCCCCATTCTGCGGGCGGTGGACGCCATGCACCAGCAGCATGTGCTCCACCGGGACATCAGCCCGGAGAACCTGATCTTAAAGCCCGACGGCACCCTCACTCTCATCGACTTCGGTGCTGCCCGGGAATTTGACCTGGAGGAAGAGGAGAATCTCACCGTTATTCTCAAGCGCGGCTACGCCCCGGAGGAGCAATACCGCTCCGGAAGCCGCCAGGGGCCCTGGACCGACCTGTATGCCTGCTGCGCCGTCCTCTACCAGATGGTCAGCGGCTACAGACGTCATCTGCATATTCCGACCGAATGGCAGGGCAAGCGGATCCTGCTCACCTTCGAAGGGGCCGGTCATGACAGTACCGTCTATCTCAACGGCAATAAGGTGGGAGAGCACCATTGCGGCTACACCGCCTTTACTGTAGATCTGTC
>ENA-UEQH01001092-UEQH01001092.1-human-gut-metagenome-genome-assembly--contig:-NODE-1092-length-11766-cov-5.454615_pt1 | contig 11766 bp, 8 predicted proteins | sample MGYA00242945_ERZ507943 | MGnify/ENA primary metagenome ERZ507943 (study PRJEB26167, sample SAMN06115418) | human gut metagenome | host: Homo sapiens | place: China:Hubei | collected 2015-03-06 | study... | reverse complement strand
TCTACCTCTGTTTGCTCGGTAGCGGCCAGTCAAGACGGACAGACGATTTTTGTGAAAGAAGATTTGAAAGGCCCTTCACACGCCGTGTCTTTAGGAGTTTTTGTAGATGAAGCGTTGTCTTTCATAGACAGTCATGCCATCCCTTTGGATGCAGTCGCAGTGAGCTGCGGGCCAGGTTCTTACACCGGACTTCGAATCGGGGTTTCTATGGCGAAAGGAGTTTGTTACGGACGTAACGTCCCATTGATCGGTATTCCGACGCTGGAAGTATTGACTGTTCCGGTGTTGTTGTATCACGACTTGCCCGAGGACGCTTTGCTTTGTCCGATGATCGACGCCCGCCGCATGGAAGTATACGCAGCCGTTTATGACCGCAGACTTCAGGTGAAACGTGCAGTAGCTGCCGATATTGTAGACGAAAACTCTTACTTGGAGTTTCTGAACGAGCAGCCGGTTTATTTCTTTGGAAACGGGGCCGACAAATGCCGCGAACAGATCACGCATCCGAACGCACATTTTATCGACAATATTCACCCGTTGGCTAAAATGATGTTCCCGCTGGCAGAAAAAGCAATAGCCGACGAAGATTATAAAGACGTGGCTTATTTCGAACCTTTCTACCTGAAAGAATTCGTTGCTTCCATGCCAAAAAAACTTCTTTAATTTTTAATTTTAAACTTTCAATTAAATAAATGCAATACAATACTCAACAGAAAAGAATGCCGCTTCCCGAATACGGGCGTAGCATCCAGAACATGGTAGATTATGCGTTGACCATTCAGGATCGTGCAGAACGTCAGCGTTGTGCCAACACCATCATCAACATTATGGGAAATATGTTCCCCCATTTGCGTGATGTGCCCGACTTCAAGCACAAGCTCTGGGATCACCTGGCTATCATGTCCGGTTTTGAGCTGGATATTGACTACCCGTATGAAATCATCCGTAAGGATAACTTGGTGACCCGTCCGGATCCGATCCCCTACTCCACTGCCCGTATGCGTTATCGCCACTACGGACGCACACTGGAAGTGCTGATAAAGAAAGCAATCGAATTCCCCGAAGGAAACGAAAAGAGAAACCTGATTGCCCTCATCTGCAACCACATGAAGAAGGACTACCTGGCATGGAACAAAGATACAGTGGACGACAAAAAGATCGCCGAAGACCTGTACGAACTCTCCAACGGGGAACTCCAAATGACTGACGATATCGTCCGGCTAATGGCAGAACGCCTGAACCAGAACTATCGTCCGAAGACGAACTATACCAATAATCGTCAGAACAACAAAAGAAGATACTAAGAAAATAGGAAATTAAGTATTAAGTATAAAGTATTAAGTATTAATCGCAGCCATTTGTTGGCACTGGTTGGATTTCTTTTACTTATTTACTTAGCGTGCGATACCGTACGGTTAATACTTAATACTTGATACTTAATACTTTAATCACACTTAATACTTTAATTAATGGCTTCATTTGTAATCGAAGGAGGACATCGGCTTTGCGGAGAGATTCACCCGCAAGGAGCTAAAAACGAAGTTTTGCAGATAATCTGTGCCACATTGCTAACCGCTGAGGAGGTAACAGTGAACAATATACCTGACATTCTTGATGTCAACAACTTGATTCAGCTCTTGCGCGAGATGGGAGTGACGGTTGCAAAGAAAGGCATTGATTCTTATAGTTTTAAAGCAGAGAATGTAGACTTGGCTTATCTGGAAAGCGATGAGTTTTTAAAGAAATGCTCCAGTCTGCGAGGCTCTGTCATGCTGATTGGCCCTATGGTGGCACGTTTCGGCAAAGCGTTGATATCCAAGCCGGGAGGAGATAAAATCGGTCGCCGCCGTTTGGACACCCACTTTGTAGGTATTCAGAATTTAGGAGCGGACTTCCGTTATGATGAAGGACGGGGCATTTATGAAATAACAGCCGACAGACTTCAAGGAAGCTATATGCTGCTGGACGAAGCATCCGTCACCGGAACAGCCAATATCGTAATGGCTGCCGTGCTTGCCAAAGGCACTACTACCATCTACAACGCTGCCTGCGAACCTTACGTGCAACAACTCTGCCGGTTGCTCAACCGGATGGGAGCGAAAATCAGCGGAATTGCCTCCAACCTGCTTACTATTGAAGGTGTGGAAGAATTGCATGGCGCGCAACACACCGTATTGCCCGATATGATTGAAGTCGGCAGTTTTATCGGTATGGCAGCCATGACAAAAAGCGAAATCACCATCAAGAACGTTTCTTACGAGAACCTTGGAATCATCCCCGAGAGCTTCCGCCGCCTGGGCATCAAGCTCGAACAGAGAGGAGATGACATTTATGTTCCCGCACAGGAAACCTACCAGATAGAATCATTCATCGACGGCTCCATCATGACGATAGCCGACGCCACCTGGCCGGGACTGACTCCCGACTTGCTTAGTGTGATGCTCGTTGTAGCCACACAAGCCAAAGGCAGCGTACTGATCCATCAGAAGATGTTCGAAAGCCGCCTGTTCTTTGTGGACAAGCTAATCGATATGGGTGCACAGATCATCCTCTGCGACCCTCACCGTGCCGTAGTCATCGGACACAATCATGGCTTCAAGTTGCGTGGTGCCCGCCTGACTTCACCGGATATACGTGCCGGTATCGCCCTTCTGATTGCCGCCATGAGCGCCGAAGGAACCAGTACCATTAGTAACATCGAACAGATAGACCGTGGTTATCAGAACATCGAAGGACGTCTGAACGCTATCGGAGCCAGAATCACCCGAATATGATAAAGAAAGAAGAAGTATATAAGATAGGATTATTCAATAAACCGCATGGTATTCACGGCGAATTGCAGTTTACGTTTACCGACGACATTTTCGACCGCGTGGACTGCGATTATCTGATATGCCTGCTCGACGGTATTTTCGTGCCCTTCTTCATTGAAGAGTACCGTTTCCGTTCCGACTCCACCGCTTTGGTAAAACTGGAAGGAATAGACACCGCCGAACGTGCCCGAATGTTCACCAACATCGAAGTTTACTTCCCCGTAAAGCATGCGGAAGAAGCGGAAGACGGCGAATTGTCCTGGAACTTCTTTATCGGTTTCCAAATGGAAGACATTCATCACGGACCTCTAGGAGAAGTGATAGATGTAGATAACACTACGGTAAACACCCTTTTTGTGGTTGAAAGAGAAGAAGAGGAACTACTCGTTCCCGCCCAAGAGGAATTTATCGTAGGAATAGATCAGAAACAGAAACTCATCACCGTGGAGCTTCCCGAAGGGTTGCTCAATCTGGAAGAGTTGGAAGATGACCGATGAGAACAAATAAAACGATGAGTCACTCATCAACTGAAAATAGTAAATAGTAAATCGTAAAATAGTAAATATCCGAGATGCCAAAGAGAAGACGAAGTAAAGCTTTCTGGAAAAATTTCAAGTTCAAGTATAAACTAACGATCGTTAATGAAAATACACTTGAAGAAATTGTCGGACTTCGTGTATCCAAGCTCAATGGACTATCCGTTTTACTTTGCGTGCTGGCAGTGCTTTTCCTGATTGCTTCCTGCATCATTACTTTCACCCCGTTGCGCAATTATCTTCCGGGATATATGAACAGTGAAGTCCGTACACAGATTGTAGACAATGCGCTGCGTGTAGACTCTTTGCAACAAGTGCTCAACAAGCAGAACCTCTACATCATGAACATTCAGGACATTTTCAGCGGGAAAGTGCCTATCGACAGCGTGCAAACGCTTGATTCGCTGACTGCTGCCCGTGAAGACACGTTGATGGAACGAACCAAGCGGGAAGAAGAATTCCGCCGCCAATATGAGGAGAATGAAAAATACAATCTGACCTCCATCACTTCCCAACCGGACGTGACCGGATTGATATTATACCGTCCGACACGAGGCATGGTGTCCGACCACTTCAATGCCGAAAAGAAACATTACGGCACTGACATTGCCGCCAATCCCAACGAAAGCGTACTGGCAACCATGGACGGAACCGTCATCCTTAGTACATACACCGCTGAAACCGGTTATCTGATTGGCGTGCAACACAACCAGGATTTAATTTCGATCTACAAACACTGCGGCTCTCTCCTGAAAAAGGAAGGTGAACGGGTGAAAGGAGGCGAAGCCATCGCCCTGGTAGGAAATAGCGGAACACTTAGTACAGGGCCGCACCTGCACTTCGAACTTTGGTATAAAGGTCACCCGGTAAATCCGGAAAAATACATTGTTTTTTAGGTTGTCAATGATGAATGATAAGATATGGCGAGTGATGAGATATAAGTGATAATCAGCGATGATATGTTTGTCAACAAAATAGGAAGAAATAGATAAAATGAATATAGAGACTAATAAAAAGAAAAAACAAATAGCTATTCTAGGCTCCACAGGTTCTATCGGGACGCAGGCTTTGCAAGTCATCGAAGAGCATCCCGACCTGTACGAAGCATACGCACTGACAGCCAACAATCGTGTGGAACTACTGATTGCCCAGGCACGGAAGTTCCAGCCGGAAGTGGTAGTGATAGCCAACGAAGAAAAGTATTCCGAACTGAAAGAAGCATTGAGCGACCTGCCTATCAAGGTGTATGCAGGGACCGACGCTATCTGTCAGATTGTGGAAGCGGGTCCTATTGATATGGTATTGACAGCCATGGTCGGTTATGCCGGACTGAAGCCGACAATCAACGCGATCCGTGCCAAGAAAGCGATTGCGTTGGCAAATAAAGAAACATTGGTAGTAGCAGGTGAACTGATTAACCAGCTGGCACAACAATATCGCACTCCAATTCTGCCGGTAGACTCTGAACACTCCGCCGTTTTTCAGTGTTTAGCGGGAGAAGTGGGCAATCCGATTGAGAAAGTGATATTGACTGCCTCCGGAGGTCCGTTCCGCACTTACACTTTGGAACAATTGAAGTCCGTGACTAAGACACAGGCCTTAAAACATCCCAATTGGGAAATGGGAGCAAAAATCACGATTGATTCTGCTTCTATGATGAATAAAGGTTTTGAAGTGATCGAAGCCAAATGGCTGTTCGGTGTTCAACCCAGTCAGATTGAGGTGGTTGTGCATCCGCAATCAGTCATTCACTCGATGGTGCAGTTTGAAGACGGAGCTGTAAAAGCACAGTTGGGCATGCCCGATATGCGCCTGCCCATCCAGTATGCATTCTCCTATCCCGACCGTATCAGTTCTTCTTTCGACAGGCTCGATTTCTCCAAATGCACGAACCTGACGTTTGAGCAACCCGACACGAAACGTTTCCGCAATCTGGCACTCGCTTACGAAGCGATGTATCGCGGAGGGAACATGCCTTGCATCGTTAATGCCGCCAATGAAGTAGTGGTAGCCTCTTTCCTGAAAGACGGCATCAGCTTCCTCGGCATGAGCGACGTGATAGAAAAAACAATGGAACGGGCCACCTTCATTGCCAACCCGACCTACGATGATTATGTGGCTACCGATGCGGAAGCAAGAAAGATAGCAGCAAGTCTGATATAATTCATTTCGTAGAGGAATAAAGAAAATAGAGAAATTGATTAGTATTAATATAAATTGAAAATAGCCTTTATCTTCTCTTTGGCAGAGAATCCAGTGAAGGCTTTAAATTGTAAATAGACTATATGGAAACATTTTTGATTCGTGCCCTGCAATTGATTATGAGCTTATCTTTGCTCGTTATCGTTCATGAAGGCGGGCATTTTCTTTTTGCCCGTTTGTTTAAGGTGCGTGTAGAAAAATTCTGCTTATTTTTTGACCCCTGGTTCACCCTGTTTAAATTCAAGCCCAAGAAAAGTGACACAGAATATGCAGTAGGTTGGCTGCCATTGGGCGGTTATGTCAAGATAGCCGGTATGATTGACGAGTCGATGGATACCGAGCAGATGAAACAGCCCGAACAAGCGTGGGAGTTCCGTTCCAAACCGGCGTGGCAACGCCTGCTAATCATGGTGGGTGGCGTACTGTTCAATTTCCTGTTGGCCCTGTTCATCTACTCGATGATTCTATTTGCGTGGGGCGACCAATATATAAAGGTGCAGGAAGCTCCTCTCGGTATGGATTTCAACGAAACGGCCAAATCCGTAGGTTTTCAGGACGGCGACATCCTTCTTTCTGCCGACGGCGTTCCTTTTGAACGTTATGACGGCGATATGTTGAGCCAGATTGCCGACGCCCGCGAAGTAAGCGTTATCCGCAACGGCGCGAAAGCCTCCGTTTATATCCCTGAAGACTTGATGCAACGCCTTCTGGCAGACAGCATCCGTTTTGCCTCCTACCGTTTCCCGTATGTGATAGACAGTGTGATGGTGAATTCTCCTGCCGCACAAGCAGGCATCCAACCGGGTGACAGCATTATCGCCCTGAACGGAACACCGATTTCTTTCTCCGACTTCAAAGAAGCGATGGCAGAACGTAAGAAAAACGCGGAAACCCTGCTCAAAGACAGCATAGATCCGCGCCTGATTACACTGACCTATGTGCGTGGCGGCGTAACCGACACATTGAATATGCGTGTAGACTCCGCCTACCTGATGGGTGTAACCGCCTGTCTCGTCACAGACCGCCTGCTCCCTATGGTGAAAAAAGAATATACTTTCTTCGAATCCTTCCCGGCAGGTGTCTCCCTCGGCGTAAAGACCCTGAAAGGATATGTAGGAAACATGAAATACCTCTTCTCGAAAGAAGGAGCCAAACAGCTAGGTGGCTTCGGGACGATCGGCAGTATCTTCCCTGCTACATGGGATTGGCACCAGTTCTGGTATATGACAGCCTTCCTTTCCATCATTCTGGCTTTCATGAATATCCTCCCTATCCCCGCATTGGACGGCGGCCACGTGCTCTTCCTCTTCTACGAGATGATAGCTCGCCGCAAACCGAGCGACAAATTTATGGAATACGCTCAAATGACCGGTATGATTCTACTCTTCGGTCTGTTGATATGGGCTAACTTCAACGATATTCTAAGGTTCTTCTTCTAACAGACCAAACGACAGAAGAAAAACATAAAAAACAATCCCGGATAAGAACAGGTATTCACTCCTCTCTCATCCGGGATACTTTTTTTTCAGAGTGGAAGGCTGCGATAGTCTCAAGCTGCTGACGATAGCCGCCACAACAGCAAATCCACTTCCTACCATAAGGCAGACAGCTGTACTCCGGTCATGAGCGACAAAGCTGAAAAGCAATGCGACCAATGTTGTCCCGGTGGTCTGTCCCAACAGGCGGGCCATTCCCAACATACCACTGGCTCCGCCCGAACGTTGCGTAGGAGCGGAAGAGATAATCGTACTGTTGTTCGGTGTCTGGAACAATCCGAAGCCTGCCCCACACAGCATCAAACGCAGAATGATACTAATATCGGACGACTCCGCAGTCAGACTGGAAAGCGAGAAAAGCCCGACGGCAAACAGAGCCATCCCGACACTTCCCAAGATACCGGGGTGGATGCGCTCGACAAGATATCCTGCCAACGGAGCCGTGACAAGCGTAGCCAACGGCCACGGTGTGAGTAGAAGTCCGGTCATGACTTCGCTGTGTCCCAAAGTGTTCTGGAGGAAAAAAGGCAAAGAAACCATCGCTGTCATTTGTGCTATGAAAGAACAGATGGAAGTCAGGATGGACAGCCGGAAAATCGGAATCCGCAGCAGATCAAGAGGGAGCAGCGGAGTGGTCTGCGTCAGTTGTCGGCGCACGTAGTAGGTACCGACCACTGCCAACACAATCAGTTGAATGAAAAGGAAGTCCATTTTCTCATGGTGGGCAAATCCGTCCAGCGTGTAAATGAGCAGACCGAAAGTGACCGCATTCGCGATGGCACTGATATAATCGAATTTACGTTTCGTACGCTCCTCCTGTCGTGGCAGGTGTTTGATGCCGAGAAGCAATGCAGTGAGTCCCAACGGCACATTGATGGCAAACAACCAGTGCCAACTGGCAATGGAAAGAATACCGCTCGCCACAGATGGTCCGGCGGCAGCCGATATGGCGACTACCATTGCATTGATCCCCATCCCCCGCCCGATCTGGCTCTTCGGATAGATGTAACGCAGCTGTGCCGTATTCACACTAGTGATGGCGGAAGCGCTGAACCCTTGAAAGATACGGGCAACCGTCAAAGTCCAAAACGAATCGGACAAGGCACAGATCAATGAAGTGACGCAAAACAGTCCGATGCCCGAAAGAAAGACTTTCCGGTAACCGATGATTTCACCCAAAGCGGAAAAAGACAGTAGCGATATAACGATGGCCAGCTGATAGCCGTTGATAATCCAGGTGGTTACAGCGGGAGAAGTCCCAAAATCATGCGAAAGTGTAGGTAGTACGATATTGACGATGTTAATATCCAGTACTGACATACAAAGAGCGAAGCCGACAGACACCACCGCCCAAATACGTTTAGGCATTGGCAAGCCATCGGTCTCATCGTTTTTTTGAGTTGGATTTATTGATTGTACCATAAAAACTTATTCTTGTAAGTAGTCGTTTATTTCTTCACCATCAAGCAGACACAAACACAGACGCAAGCCCCACCGGCTACAAAAAAGCACCGCGTTACTCTGTGATGAAAAATGATTCACTTGGTTTCGTAAAGGTAAACAAAACAACGGTACAGGTGTTTTTGTTTCCTTTGAAAAATAAGTTTTTTTAGTGCTCAACTACTGGATTCAACTTACTCTAAATGTCGAATTACATTTACTTCAGCTTCAAAATCCGCTGATTACTGCTTCCCCTGAACTCCAGATATGGAGAGAAAAGAGCCTGTTCGAAGCGTCCGTCCACCAATACATCAATATAATCAAGAGCGGCACTCAAACGAGGCTGCGCCTTAATTTCTTCGTATGTGTATCCGGTGTAGCACCACACGTTCATCCCTGTTTCCTCTTTCACCCGTTTCAGTAAAAGCAGGAACGCTTCCGGATGAAAAAACGGATCACCGCCGGAAAAAGTAACGCCGTCCAACAAAGGATTCGCTTTGATTTCACGAATGATGGACTGTATTTTCTCCTCCGTCAGTTCTTCTCCTGCCCGCGGATTCCAGCTCTCCGGATTGTGACAGCCGACGCAGTGATGAGAACACCCCGCAAGATAAATCGAATACCGGATGCCTTCACCGTCAACAATCGTTTCAGAATAAGTTCCTAGTAAATTCACTTCTTTAATAGCTAATGAAAAATGAAGATTTGAGAATGGATGATAACCATATAAATGTGGAATAAATACTCGTTACAGAACAGTACAAGATGAGAGTAACGTGCTGCAAGTAATAACCGAATAATGGATAATGAACCGTAACGCTTTCATCAAGCACCGTTCATTATCCATTCATCAATTATCAAACATTTATTCTACAAATGTTTTACACGGTCCTTCTCTTCTGCCCGCTTGGCAGAGTTCCAAGAGCTTAAATCGCCCGTCAGATAACCGGTGATACGGCGCATACGGAGAATACTTTCACTCTGGCATACAGGGCATTTATCGAAGATAACTCCCTTGTAACCACAGTTATGGCAAGTGTCTACCGGGTGATTGATAGAGCCGTATCCAATTCCTTCGTCGTGCATCACTTTCACAATCTTGGCAATGGCACGCACATTCTTCTGCGCTTCACCGTCCAGCTCCACATACGTGATGTGTCCGCCGCGCGTAATAGCGTGGAACGGAGCTTCACGCTTGATTTTCTCAACGATGCTGATCGGTTCTTTCACGTCTACGTGGAAAGAGTTGACATAATAGTCGCGATCTGTCACTCCGGGGATTTTTCCATATTTCCGGCGGTCCATTTTCGTGAAACGTCCCGAAAGTCCTTCGGCAGGAGTAGCCAGAACGGAGTAGTTCAGGTTATATTTCTCTTTATATTCGTCTACCACTTTATTCATTTCCATCACCGCTTCATACAGCGTGTCCCATGCTTTCTGGCTGTGTCCGTGACCTTGTCCGTAGAGAGCCACCATCGCGTTATGCCCGCCGATAAATCCGATCCCCAGTGTACCGCTGCGCAAGGCGTCTCCTACCTGTTCGTTCGGATTCAGTTCGCCACCGCCTTTCCACACATTATTTCCCATCATGAACGGGAACTGGCGTGCCAGGGCCGTACGCTGATACTGATAACGTTCGTAAAGCTGGTCGGCCACGAGCGCAGACATTTGGTGTACGGATTCGATGAAAATTTCTTTTGCTTTTTGTTCGATGGCGTCCTTGTTGCGTTCATCCTCTACCAGATTTTCCGCTTTGATACGGGCTTCGATAGCCAGTCTTGGCATATTCAGTGTGGTGAACGAAAGATTGCCACGTCCTAAAGAAGATTTTTCTCCGGCCACATTTTCAAAAACACGGGTACGGCAACCCATTGTTGCCAGTTCGTAAATGTAACGCTGCGGATCGTCGGCTTTCCATTTCTCGTTCTTGTTGAAAGGTGTGTCGAGGAACATGAAGTTCGGGAACAACGCTTTCGCAGTAGTCTGGCAAGCCTTTAATAACAAGTCGAAGTTGGGAGCCTCGTAACTGTCGGTCATTGCCGCTTCGATGTTCTCCGCTTTCATTGCTTTCTCAAAGTCTTTCTCCGAGTAAGAAACGCCGTCTTTCACCTTGAATATCTGGATAGGGAATACGGGCACTTCTCCTCTGGTGCCGAGGCCTTCAATGGTAGCTTTCAGCAGTTCTTCGATCACCATGCGGCCTTCGGCAGAAGTGTCCGTTCCGTAGTTGATGGAACTGAATACCACTTGGTTACCGCCACGAGAATGCATCGTGTTCAGGTTGTGGATGAATCCTTCCATTGCCTGATGTGTATCTTTACGGGTCTGCTGGTAGGCTTTTTCGACGATGCGGGCAAGGTGTTCCTTATCTATAATGATCTGTAAAGCGACCAGAGCGATGCGCAATGTTTCGCGTTCGGCCTCGGTGGACTTGATAGACGGAAGGTATTCTTTAATCAACGTGCGGATGGATTTTTCATCGGCCTGATTTCCGTTTTCCATAGCCACATAGAAGTTGATGAACGATGCCAGATGCTTGCGGAAAGATTTGGCCACTCCTTTTGCCATGAAGAAGTCAAAAGCCGGAATCGCCTGTCCGCCATGCTGCTCATTTTGGTTGGTCTGAAAGATGATGGTAGCCAGCGTAGCATAGCTTTGGATGCTTTGCGGGGTGCGGATGCTACCGTTCTTTGTGCGGAAACCGCGTTCAAAGAGGTCATCCATATCATATTGAATGCAGGTTGTCGTCTTTGTCGGATAATAATCCAGGTCGTGGATGTGAATGTCTCCCAACTGGTGTGCTTCGGCAAAACGTTTCGGCAACAAGTATTTATAGGTATAATCTTTAGTTACTTCGGAAGCGAACGTCATCATCTGTCCGGCAGGCGTGTGACTGCTCATGTTGGCGTTGCTCAAATTGACATCGTTCTTGTCGATAGCCACAATGCCGTCCATCACCTGTTTCATCTGGGTTTTCTTATCACGCTCCGTATTCCGCCATTCGCGATAGATGATGTATTTCTTCGCTACTTCCGGCCGCACTTTCATCAACGACTTTTCTACCAAGTCTTGAATCTCTTCTACGGTGATCGTGGGGGTTGAAAACTGACTGATAACATTCATGGTGATGTCAGCAACCAACTGCTGCTCATCCTGAATTCCACTTGCACTGAATGCTTTACTGATTGCATTCTTAATCTTACTGATAGAGAAATCTTCTCTTTTACCATCACGTTTGATGATACAAATTTCCGCGTAGTTCATAACTTTAACTCCCGA
>ENA-UEQH01001091-UEQH01001091.1-human-gut-metagenome-genome-assembly--contig:-NODE-1091-length-11773-cov-4.045058_pt1 | contig 11773 bp, 9 predicted proteins | sample MGYA00242945_ERZ507943 | MGnify/ENA primary metagenome ERZ507943 (study PRJEB26167, sample SAMN06115418) | human gut metagenome | host: Homo sapiens | place: China:Hubei | collected 2015-03-06 | study... | reverse complement strand
TGGTAGGCGGTGGGGACACCGCTCTCCAGGAGGCCCTGTTCCTCTCCGCCCGGTGCTCCAAGGTGACCGTCATCCACCGCCGGGACCTGTTTCGGGGGGAGAGCCGCCTGGTGCAGCAGCTGCGGGAGAAAAACAATGTGGAATTCCGGCTCAGCTGCACGGTGGAGGCCCTCCAAAGCGGCCCCGAGGGCCTCACCGGCCTGACCCTGCGGGATTTGAAGCAGGACAAGACCCTGGACCTCCCTGTGGACGGTCTCTTCGTGGCTGTGGGCCAGGAGCCCCACAGCCAGGTCTTTGCCAACCTGGTGATGACCGACGACCAGGGCTACTTCCTAGCCGGGGAGAACTGCGCCACCAGCCTGCCCGGCGTCTTTGCCGCCGGGGACTGCCGGGTCAAGTCGGTGCGGCAGCTCACCACTGCCGTTGGCGACGGGGCCGTGGCCGGTCTGGCCGCCAGCGCCTACGTGGATGGCCGGCAGAAGTGAGTCCATCCGCAGCCTGTGCCGCCGGACGGCAGTGTGCGGGCTGTGCGCCGGGCTGTCCGTGGTGCTGATGGCGGTGGGCAGCGCCTTCGGCGTGCTGACCTATGTGTGCCCCATGCTGGCGGGCATCCCGGTCTATCTGGTGCGCCGGGCCTGGGGGACCCGTACCGCCCTGTGCCTGTGGGCGGCTTCGGGCCTTTTAGGGCTGATGCTGGTGCCCGACCGGGAGATGGCTGCCCTGTTTCTGGGTCTTGTGGGCTGGTACCCGGCGGTCAAGCCCGCACTGGACCGTCTGCCCAGCCTGGTACGCCGCCTGGCCAAGGGGGCCTGCTTCGGTGTGACCCTGCTGCTCCTCTACGCCGCCCTGCTGGCCCTCATGGGCCTGGACGCCCTGGGCCTGGGCCCGGCGTGGGAAAACCTGCTGCTCTGGCTCATGGGCGTGGGCACCCTGGCCCTCTACGACATGGCCCTTCTGCGCCTGGCTCCCGGACTGGAGCGGCGGCTGGGGCGCGTCCTTTTTCATCCATAACCCACAGGAGGGAACACCCACTTGGAATATTACTTTGCCCCCATGGAGGGGGTTACCGGCGCCCTGTACCGCCGCATCCACCACAAATACTTCCCCGGCGTGGACGCCTACTACATGCCCTTTCTCACCCCCACCCGGGACCGTGTGTTCACCCCCCGGGACCTGCGGGAGACCGCTCCTGAGCACAACCAGGGCTTCCGGGCGGTGCCCCAGCTCCTGACCCGGGACAGCGGGGATTTCTGCTGGGCGGCCAATGCCCTCTTTGACATGGGCTATGACGAGGTCAACCTGAACCTGGGCTGTCCCTCCGGCACCGTGGTGGCCAAGGTCAAGGGGGCCGGACTGCTTTCCGACCTCTCCGCCCTGGAGGAACTGCTGGACGGCATCTTTGCCGGGGTTCAGGGGCCGGTGTCGGTGAAGACCCGGCTGGGCCTGGAATCCCCGGAGGAGTTCGGACCCCTGCTGGAGCTCCTGTCCCGCTACCCCATCTCCCTGCTCATTGTCCATCCCCGGGTGCGGAAGGACTTTTACAAGGAGCCGGTGCGCCGGAAAGAATTTTCACTGGCCCACCGGGACTACCCCGGTCCCCTGTGCTACAATGGGGGGCTGTTCACCCCGGAGGACTGTGAAGCCCTTCTCCGGGACTATCCCCGGGTGCAGTCTCTCATGCTGGGTCAGGGGCTGCTGCGAAACCCCGCCCTCATCCGCCAGGCCAAGGGCGGACCACCTCCCACCGCGGAGGAGCTGCGGGCTTTCCACGACGAGCTCTACCACAGCTATCTGGAGGCCTTCCGCAGCGGGCGCAACACCATCTTCCATATGAAGGAGCTGTGGAGCTACCTGGGCACCCTGTTTGAGGGAAGTGAAAAGCTTCTCAAGCAGATCCGCAAGGCGCAGGACACCGCCCACTATGAGGGCGCGGTGGAGCAAATCTTCCGCACTCTGCCCATCCGCTGCACCCCGGCGGACAGCGGTATATAGCGTTTTCGCGGACATATTCAGAGAAATTTCCGAGAAAACTTGACGAGCCAAAGATATTTTAATAAAATGGTGAGGTTGTGTGTTATGTTCCTGTCGCAGAAGTGAGTATGGAGCGTCCTCCGCACAGCAAATAGACAGAAGGGAACGAATATCGTGGAAGAGAAAAAATTCCAACCTTATGTTCCGGCAGACAAGGTCATGCCTGAGTTCACGGTGGTCTCCATCGTCCTGGGCGCTATTCTGGCCATTGTCTTCGGCGGAGCAAACGCGTACCTTGGCCTGCGCGTGGGTATGACGGTGTCTGCCTCCATCCCCGCCGCGGTCATCTCCATGGGAGTTATCCGCAAGATCCTGCGCCGCGACTCCATTCTGGAGAACAACATGGTCCAGACCATCGGTTCCGCCGGTGAGTCCGTGGCCGCCGGTGCCATCTTCACTCTGCCTGCCCTGTTCATGTGGGCAAAGGATGGTCTTTGCGACGTACCCTCCCTGGTGGAGATCGGTCTCATCGCCCTGTGCGGCGGTGTGCTGGGCGTTCTGATGATGATCCCCCTGCGCAGCGCTCTGATCGTCAAGGAGCACGGCGTGCTGGCCTACCCCGAGGGACAAGACTGTGCCGAGGTGCTCATTGCCGGTGAAGAGGGCGGCGCCAAGGCCTCCACCGTGTTCTCCGGTCTGGGCATCGCTGCTCTCTACAAGTTCATTGCCGATGGTCTGAAGCTGTTCCCCAGCGAGATCACCTACGACATCGCCCCCTACAAGGGTTCCGGCGTCGGCATTGACGTGCTGCCCGCTCTGGCCGGTGTGGGCTATATCTGCGGCGTGAAGGTATCCTCCTATCTGTTCGCCGGCGGCGTGCTGGGCTGGTTCGTCATCATGCCTCTGATGGCCCTGTTCGGCGGCGACCTGGTTCTGTTCCCCGCGGACAAGACCATCAACGAGCTGATCGCTGCCCCCGGCGGCGTGTCCAACCTGTGGAGCAACTTCCTGCGCTATATCGGCGCCGGCGCCGTGGCCTGCGGCGGTGTGCTCAGCCTCATCAAGTCCCTGCCCCTCATCGTGCGCACCTTCAAGGATGCCATGGGCGACTACGGCAAGGGCCGGAGCAACAGCACCCTGCGCACTGAGCAGGACATCTCCATGAAGATCGTTCTGCTGGGCATCCTGGTGGTGGCCGTGGTGATGTGGCTGCTGCCCGTCATCCCCCTGAACCTGTTCACCGCCCTGATTGTCATCGTCTTCGGCTTCTTCTTTGCCACCGTGTCCTCCCGGATGGTGGGTCTCATTGGTTCCTCCAATAACCCCGTCTCCGGCATGGCCATCGCCACCCTGCTCATCTCCACCCTGCTGCTGAAGGCCACCGGCAACGACGGCATCAACGGCATGATCGCCGCCATTGTCATCGGCGGTATCATCTGCGTCATTGCTGCCATCGCCGGCGATACCTCTCAGGACCTGAAGACCGGCTTCCTGGTGGGTGCCACCCCCAAGAAGCAGCAGATCGGCGAGCTGATTGGCGTGGCGGTGTCCGCCGTGGCCATCGGTGCCATTCTGTACCTGCTGAGCAACGCGTGGGGCGGTTACGGCACCGAGGACCTGCCCGCTCCCCAGGCAGTCCTGATGAAGATGATCGTCGAGGGTGTTATGGGCGGCAACCTGCCCTGGAACCTGGTGTTCGTGGGCGTGTTCATTGCCCTGGTGGTGGAGGTACTGGGCATCCCGGTACTGCCCTTCGCCATCGGCCTCTATCTGCCCATCTACCTGTCCGTGCCCATGGTGCTGGGCGGCCTGCTGCGCTGGTACCTGGAGAAGCGCAAGTACGCCTCTGAGAAGGCCAAGGACAATGTGGTTCAGTCCGGTGTTCTGTACTCCTCCGGCCTCATCGCCGGCGAGGGTATCGTAGGCATCCTGCTGGCTGTGCTGGCGGTCATCCCCATGGGTCTGAACGCCGAGGGCAAGACCCTCTACCTCAGCGACAAGATCAACATCAGCGAGCTGTTCTCCATCGGCAACATCGGCGGTCTGGTGTGCTTTGCCCTGATTCTGCTCTCCATTTACTTCTTCGCCACCAAGGACAGCAAGAACAAATAAAACATTGTCTTTTTTCAAGCCGGGCTGTATACTTGTGTATGCGGCCCGGCTTGGGCTATTTATCCATGAGGAGAAACCGATATGGCCAGTAAAAAGAACAACAACTATTTGGATTTCATCCCCATCATAAATCCCCAAAACGACTGGAGCGAGGACGAGGAGGGCATTGTCACCATCCATATGGTCCACCGCGGCTTTTACGCTGCCATCGCGCAGAAGCAATATAAAAAATACAAATTGGCGGCGGGCAAAACGGCAAAGTCAATCCTTATTTCTTGCGGTGCGCGTCTTGCCCCTTTTGATATAGAGGAACTCCGGGAACTCATGTCCTATGATGAATTGGAACTTGATACATTGGGCGACAGGAAAACCGCGCTTTTCCTCATAATGAGCGATACCGACGACACCTTTAATTTTGTTATCGCTATTCTGCAATCGCAGCTTTTCAATTTGCTTTGTGATAAAGCGGACGACGAATACAACGGCAAATTGCCTGTTCACGTCCGCTTTTTGCTTGACGAGTTTGCGAACATCGGACAGATACCCCGCTTCGATAAATTGATTGCTACAATCCGCAGTAGGGAAATGTCCGCTTCTATCATTCTGCAATCGCAGAGCCAGCTAAAAGCCATTTACAGGGACGCGGCAGAAATCATACTTGATAATGCCGACAGCACCTTGTTTTTGGGAGGACGTGGGAAAAATGCAAAAGAGATTTCGGATAACTTGGGACGGGAAACAATCGACAGTTTCAACACTTCCGAAAATCGCGGCACGCAGGTTTCTCATGGACTGAATTATCAAAAATTAGGAAAGGAGCTGATGACACAGGACGAAATAGCAGTTATGGACGGTGGGAAATGTATTTTGCAGCTACGCGGTGTGCGTCCCTTTTTAAGCGACAAATACGACATCATGAAACACCCGAACTACAAATACCTTTCCGACTTCGACAAAAGAAACGCTTTTGACGTGGAACGGTATATGTCTACCCGTCCGGCAATCGTAAAGCCCGATGAAGCCTTTGACATATACGAAATAGATTTGTCCGACGAGGACGCAGCCGCCGAGGAATAACGGCGGCATTTTCATTTTCAACAACTTTTTTTGAGCCGCACAGCGGCAGAAAGCGAGGTTTATATGGAGTTTTTCAACAGCGCAGTTGGTGTATTGCAGACTTTGGTTATCGCGCTTGGCGCAGGTCTTGGCATTTGGGGTGCCATTAACTTAATGGAGGGTTACGGCAACGACAATCCCGGAGCCAAAAGCCAGGGCATGAAGCAGCTCATGGCGGGCGGCGGCGTCGCTTTGATCGGCGGCACCCTTGTTCCCCTGCTTTCTCAACTTTTTGGATAATGCCTAAAACAAATACCACCCGCCGCGCCCTCTCGGAAACGGGAGGGCGCGGGAAAGGAGGGATTAACTTTTGATATGGCAGATGATTGAAGATTGGTTTCGTGGCATTTTGACAGACGGGATTTTATCGAACCTTTCCGGCTTGTTTGACAGCGTAAATACAGAGGTTGGAGAAATCGCAACACAAGTCGGCACGACCCCCGCCGGGTGGAACGCGGGCATATTCAACATGATACGCAGCCTTTCGGAAAATGTCATTGTACCGATTGCGGGCGTTATCATTACCTTTGTCATGTGCTACGAACTAATCCAGATTGTAATTGAAAAAAACAATCTGCACGATCTCGACACTTGGATTTTCTTCAAATGGATTTTTAAGACCTTTGTTGCGGTGCTGCTGGTAACAAACACTTGGAACATCGTCATGGGAGTTTTCGACGTTACGCAGAGCGTCGTCAATCAGAGCGCGGGGGTTATCATATCCGATACAAGCATAGACGTTACCACCGTCATTACCGACATTGAAGCAAAACTCGACGCTATGAGCGTGGGCGGTCTTTTGGGGTTATGGTTTCAATCCCTCTTTGTAGGGCTTACCATGAAAGCCCTGTCAATCTGCATTATGCTTGTGGTGTATGGGCGCATGATTGAAATATATCTTGTAACGAGCGTTGCCCCTATCCCTATGGCAACAATGGTAAATCACGAATGGGGCAGCATGGGACAGAATTACTTAAAATCTTTGCTTGCGCTTGGTTTTCAGGCGTTTCTGATCTTGGTGTGTGTCGGCATTTATGCGGTGTTGATACAAACAATCGCAGCGACCGACGACATTTCCGGCGCGATCTGGGCTTGCATGGGCTATACCGTCCTCTTGTGCTTTACGCTTTTCAAAACGGGAAGCCTTGCAAAGAGCGTCTTTTCGGCACATTAAGGGGGTGAGTTATGATTTGAAAATCGGTTTAATCGACGTTGACAGCCATAATTTCCCCAACCTCTGCTTGATGAAGCTATCCGCGTATCATAAAGCAAAGGGGCATACGGTGGAATGGTGGAACGCAAAGGGGCGGTACGACCTTGTATATAAAAGCCGCGTCTTTACGGACACCTATTCCAAAGACACGATAACCGTTACCAACGCGGAACAAGTTATTTTCGGCGGTACGGGCTACGACACGAAAAACCGCTTGCCGCCGGAAGTGGAACACAGTTACCCGGATTATTCTATCTACCCGCAGTTTTTCGGGATTGCCTACGGCTTTTTAAGCCGGGGTTGTCCGAGAAATTGCGGGTTTTGCATTGTCAGCAGTAAAGAGGGACGCAAAAGTGTTAAGGTTGCGGATTTGTCCGAGTTTTGGAAATGGCAGCCGGAAATAAAAATCATGGACGCTAATCTGCTTGCCTGTCCCGACCATGAAAATCTCATTGAGCAGCTTATACGAAGCCGCGCATGGGTGGATTTTTCGCAAGGGCTGGATATTCGCCTTGTGAACAGGGATAATGTCAGCCTGTTAAATCGGGTACGGATAAAAGCGGTACATTTTGCATGGGATAATCCCGACGAGGACTTAACCGGGTATTTCCAACGTTTTTTGGATTTGACCGCCATTAAGAGCAGCCGCCAGCGGCGCGTGTATGTTCTTACCAACTACGGCAGCACTCACGAACAGGATTTATACCGCGTGAACACCTTGCGGGCTATGGGCTTTGACCCGTATGTGATGATTTACGAGCGTCCAACCGCCCCGCCTGTTACCCGCCATTTGCAACGATGGGTAAACAACAAGCGGCTTTTCTATGCTGTTCCCCGCTTTGAAGATTACATTCCGGGCAGAAAGGAGGTATGAAATGGCGTATGTAACCGTCCCAAAGGACTTAACAAAAATCAAAAGCAAGGTAATGTTCAACCTTACGAAACGACAGCTAATTTGTTTCAGCGCGGCGGTAGCAATCGGACTGCCGCTGTTCTTTTTGGTAAAAGACAGCGTTGGAACAACCACAGCGGCATTGTGCATGGTGCTTGCCATGCTGCCTATGTTTTTGCTTGCCATGTACGAGAAAAACGGGCAACCGCTGGAAGTGATTATTCGGCAATTTGTGGAAGTGAAGTTTCTTCGCCCCAAAGAGCGACCTTATCAGACCAACAATTTTTATGCCGCCCTTGCGCGGCAAGAGCAATTAGATAAGGAGGTACGGGCGATTGTCAAAGGAAAAGAAAAACACCCAAAACGAAAAGCGTAAACTTTCCCGACAGGAAAGAAAACAGATAGATACCCTTATCCGACAGGCAAAGGGCGACGGGAAGCCCCATACGGCGCAGGACAGCATACCGTTTGAGCGAATGTATAAGGACGGGATTTGCCGCCTTGCAAACGGGCGGTATTCCAAGTGCATTGAGTTTGAGGACATCAACTATCAGCTTGCGCAGCCGGACGACAAAACCGCCATTTTTGAAGCCCTTTGCGATATGTATAACTCGTTCGACGCTTCTATCAGCGTGCAGCTTTCCCTAATCAGCCGCCATGCGAACAAGGACGATTTCAAGAACAGTATCACGATTGCGCCGCAGAATGATGACTTCGACAGTATCAGAGCAGAATACACCGAAATGCTTAGGACGCAGCTTGAACGCGGAAACAACGGGCTTATCAAGACCAAGTTTCTCACCTTTACCGTTGAAGCAAAGGACATTAGATCGGCGCGGGCGCGTCTTGCCCGCATTGAAACGGACACCCTCAACCATTTTAAGGTGATCGGCGCGGCGGCGCGGGTATTGGACGGGAAACAGCGTCTTGAAGTGCTGCATGGGATTTTCCACCCGGACGGGGAACGCTTTAACTTTGCGTGGGAATGGCTACCCGCAAGCGGTCTTTCTGTCAAAGACTTTATCGCGCCGTCCTCTTTCCGATTTGGCGACGGGCGAATGTTTCAAATGGGCGGCAAGTTTGGCGCAGTTTCCTTTTTGCAGATCGTCGCGCCGGAACTCTCCGACCGTATGCTTGCCGACTTCATGGACGCGGAAAACGGGATTATCGTCAATCTGCACATTCAGAGTATCGACCACAACGAAGCAATCAAGACGATTAAGCGCAAGATTACCGACCTTGACCGTATGAAAATCGAGGAACAGAAAAAAGCAATCCGCAGCGGCTACGACATGGATATTATTCCGTCCGACCTTGCCACCTACGGCGGGGAAGCAAAAAACCTACTCCGCGATTTGCAGAGCCGCAACGAAAGAATGTTTCTGCTTACGCTGCTTGTCTTAAACCTTGCAGATACCAAGCAGAAATTGGATAACGAAGTATTTGGAGCGGCGGCAATCGCGCAGAAATACAACTGCATTTTGACCCGCCTTGACTACCGGCAGGAACAGGGGCTTATGTCCTCTATCCCGTTGGGGGAAAACCTTATCCATATCCAGCGCGGCTTGACGACCAGCAGCACCGCCGTTTTCGTTCCCTTTACGGTGCAAGAGCTGTTCCAAAGCGGCGAAGCATTGTATTACGGCTTAAACGCCCTTTCCAACAACATGATTTTGTGCGACCGAAAGAAGCTGAAAAACCCCAACGGCTTGATACTCGGCACACCGGGCAGCGGCAAAAGTTTTTCTGCAAAACGCGAAATCACAAACGCTTTTCTTATTACGGCAGATGATATTATCATTTGCGACCCCGAAGCCGAATATTACCCCCTTGTCGGACGTTTGAAAGGACAGGTTATCAAGGTTTCGCAGAACAGCACGCAGTACATTAACCCTATGGATATTAACCTCAATTACAGCGAGGGCGACACGCCCATAGCCTTAAAGAGCGATTTTATCCTTTCCTTTTGTGAGTTGATTATGGGCGGTAAAAACGGGCTGGAAGCTGTTGAAAAGACCTTGATTGACCGCGCTGTTATCAGCGTGTACCGCAACTACCTTGCCGACCCGAAGCCTGAAAATATGCCGATTTTGGGCGACCTCTACGACGAAATCAAGAAGCAGCCGGAAAAGGAAGCGCAGCGTATCGCGGCGGCATTGGAACTCTATGTAAACGGCAGCTTGAACATTTTTAACCACAGGACAAACGTTGACATTCATAATCGCCTTGTCTGCTTTGATATTAAGGAACTCGGTACGCAGCTTAAAAAAGTCGGTATGCTTATCGTCCAAGACCAAGTATGGAACAGAGTAACGGTAAACCGCAGCGAGGGCAAGGCGACGCGGTATTACATCGACGAATTTCATTTACTCTTGAAAGAGGAACAGACCGCAGCATACAGCGTCGAGATTTGGAAGCGTTTTAGGAAGTGGGGCGGTATTCCGACAGGTATCACGCAGAACGTCAAAGACCTTTTGACGAGCAGAGAAGTTTCAAACGTTTTTGAAAACAGCGATTTTGTCTATATGCTCAACCAAGCCCAGGGCGACCGGGAAATCCTTGCCAAGCAGCTTAACATTTCGCAGCAGCAAATGACCTATGTAACCCATTCCGAAGCGGGCGAGGGACTTATCTTCTATGGCAACGTGATTTTGCCCTTTATTGACCGTTTCCCGAAAGATACGGAACTCTACCGCGTAATGACGACCAAGCCCGGCGAGGTGTCGGCATGAGGATAGAAACGGATAAAATCTATTGCGGCGACAGCTTGCAGGTGCTTCAAACCTTGCCGGATAACTGTTTGGATTGTTGCGTAACGTCCCCGCCCTACTATGCTTTGCGCGATTACGGCACAGACGGGCAGATCGGGCGGGAAGCAACGCCGGAGGAATATGTTTCCCGCATTACGGCGGTTTTCCATGAGGTAAAGCGGGTGCTTACGCCGGAGGGTACTTGTTGGCTGAATATCGCGGACACTTATTGCGGCACAGGCAGCAAAGCCGACCACCAAGACCCGAAATACCCCAAAGGCAGGAACGGGCAGCAAGTGGCGGTAAACCACCGCGCCCCCGGCTGCAAGCCGAAAGACCTAATCGGTATTCCGTGGCTTGTAGCCCTTGCCTTGCGGGGCGACGGTTGGTATTTGCGCAGTTCTATCATTTGGCATAAGGGGAACCCCATGCCGGAAAGCACGCGGGACAGGCCGACCCGCTGCTATGAATATGTGTTTCTGCTTACCAAGTCAAAGAAGTATTATTACGATTGGCAAGCAGTAGCCGAGCCGATAGCCCCCACAACGGCGGGGCGGCTGAAAAGCGGAGTTAGCAAAGGAAACAAGTATAACGTTACTGTTCCGGGGCAAAACCAGCCGCAGAAAATCAACCGCCCCCGCGAAAAGGGCGCATACGCCGACGAGTTGATTTGTCCCGTCCGCAGCCGTCGCAACGTTTGGCAGATCAACAATGTCGCGTATCATGGCGGGCATTTCGCAGCATACCCGCCCAAACTTGCGGAAACGTGCATTTTGGCGGGCTGTCCCGTGGGCGGGATTGTCCTTGATCCGTTTTTAGGCAGCGGCACCACCGCAGCGGCGGCAAAGCACCTTTCCCGCCGCTATATCGGCATTGAGTTAAACCCCGACTATTGCACCCTTGCAAAACAGCGGATTGGAGGTGATGAAGATTGAGCAAGGAATGGAAAGCCCCCGACAAGGTAACGCAGAAAATGACCCGCGACGGGGCGGTTGCGGAAAACCTCACGACGGGCGAAACAACGAGTATCAGCGAAAGGCCGCAGGAGGAAAACTATTCCCAAGCCCCTACCGCAGCGGCAGAAAAGGCTGTTGACCGTATCGGCGCAGAGGTTGAACGGCAAGCGGCAAAGGGCGCAGGGAAAAAAGCCCTTGACGCGGCGCAGCTAAAAACCCATACTTCCCGCTTGCAGTTTTCCGAAGCGGAACGGGCAACGCCGGAATTGCAGAAATCTATCCGTAAATCCGAGAAAGCGGCAGACCGTTTAGACGCAGCGCGGGCGGCTATCCCCAAGCAGACCAAAATCAAGAAAGAGCGCGTTTTTGACGAAGCGAAAGGCAAGGCAAAGACGCGCCTTTCCTTTGAAAAGACGGATAAGCCCCCAAACGGCAAGTTGCGGCATAACCCCTTGTCCCGTCCGGCGCAGGAGTTGAACAGCACCGTACATGGGAAAATCTACGAGGTTGAGAAAGAAAATGTCGGTGTGGAAAGCGGGCACAGGGTAGAACTTGCGGGCGAGAAAGCGGGCGGTATGGCGGCGCGGACGGTAAAGCGCGGCATACGCAGCCACAAGCTGAAACCCTACCGGGCAGCGGCGGCAGCCGAGAGAAAGGCGGTAAAGGCAAACGCCGATTTCCTCTACCAAAAGGCGCTGCATGATAACCCCGCCCTTGCGCACTCTAACCCGATTTCCCGTTTTTGGCAAAAGCAGCGCATTAA
>ENA-UEQH01001082-UEQH01001082.1-human-gut-metagenome-genome-assembly--contig:-NODE-1082-length-11869-cov-33.383565_pt1 | contig 11869 bp, 8 predicted proteins | sample MGYA00242945_ERZ507943 | MGnify/ENA primary metagenome ERZ507943 (study PRJEB26167, sample SAMN06115418) | human gut metagenome | host: Homo sapiens | place: China:Hubei | collected 2015-03-06... | reverse complement strand
GTGAATGAAAAACTGACTCATCCTACGCCGGGATGGGGGAATGCCCGTTTCATAACCCGTCTTATCACCAATACCATCATTCCTGCAATGGGTGAGCGCCTTCAGCACCTTCCTTCTTCCGAACTAGCCGACAAGCGAGTATTGCTCACTATCCGCAAATGCGATATCCCGTTGACTGATGAGGGCAGATTGCCGAAAGCATCCGATGCGTTTGATGAGGAAGCGGTGAAAACTATTCTGGAAAGGCTGGATGCCCTTGTCGGCTTGAATCAGGTGAAACAGCACATTCACAATTTTGTGAAAACAGCCCGCCATTTGCATCGCACAGGTCGTTCGTATGCCGATTATTGCTCGTTGCGCTGGAATTTTACAGGACATACCGGGACCGGCAAAAGTACCGTGGCAAGCATGATGGGTGAGCTGCTGAAAGCCATGAATATCCTTGATAAAGGTCATCTGGTAGAACTGAAAGCGGAAGAATTCTGCAATGCCCCCGAATACAAGTCCGACGAGATACTCCGTTCAGCCATGCTCCGTTCGCAGCAGGGGTTACTTTTCATTGATGGAGATGCCTTACCGTTTGCGCGTCCCGATTCCCGCTTCAACAGCGAAGAACTGCGGTTCAAGCTCAGCTCGATGATGGCAGAGCTTCCCGGAGCTTATGTGCTGGTGATAGCCGAACACGAATCGAAGCAAAACCCGCTGACGCAGAGTCTGCGCTCTACCGGCCTTCCGGCTTTTAATCATACATTCTATTTTGAAGATTATACGGAAGAAGAGCTGTTCCGCATTCTGGAACAGTGTCTGCATAAAAAGAACTTGCGTTTATCCGAGCGGGCCGGAGCACACTTGGCCGACTACCTGCATGGATTGTGCTCGCGCCGTGAACTGGATTATGGCAATGCACGAACGATGAAGCTGATAGCGGATGCGATAGCCGAATCCTGCTGGCAGCGTGGTGGTGTTGGTGCTGAAGGGCATGAGGGAGAGGTGCTGTGGGAAGATGTGCTCGGATTTATCTGGAAGGACTTTCCGAGAGTGCCGAAGGTAGGATTTAAGTAGTTTGTTAAAAAATATATTTGCGAACTTTTTGTTTTTAGTATATGGGTTAAAATCAGGTACTTATGTAAAAATGCCTGATTTTTTTATTTTGAAAAAGTTCGCAAATGTATGATTTTGTATTTTTGAGGGAATGATTTGCGAAAAAACAGGAAAAACGGTCTTTTCTTGAAATTGTAAAAGTCCTATAATCAGGGAGTTATAAACCGGGGATTTTGCCGATTTTCGCAAATGTCTGTTTTTATTTAGACAGGGTTTTGTCTTGCGAAACTGCAAGTGTCTGAAAATGAGGTTTATGATGAAAAAATGTCTGTTTTTATTTGGAATGCCGGATTAAAAAGCATAGATTTGCGAAAATATCAGTTGAATTACCTTAACTTATTGACTTATAATGGTTTTCTTGTAAGGAAAAATTTGGTGTTCAATTGTAACTCGCTCTTTTACAGATTGTTTGATTGTATTCCACTAAAACAAGGATTAAGACATCCAGAATTGAGAAGTGAATATTACGTGCCTGTAGTTTGATTGTATTCCACTAAAACAAGGATTAAGACTGTGAACCACTAGCGATGCCGTATACGTTAGCTTCAGTTTGATTGTATTCCACTAAAACAAGGATTAAGACGAACTGCGCCTTGTTCGTACGAGTGACGAACTTTTGGTTTGATTGTATTCCACTAAAACAAGGATTAAGACATATACTCCCGGTTGGAGATACCAACCTGAGCATTTGTTTGATTGTATTCCACTAAAACAAGGATTAAGACTCGCGAGCAAAGATGCTTGGAACTCTTTCAGTTGGTTTGATTGTATTCCACTAAAACAAGGATTAAGACAGATTGACAAGTGATTTCACCACTGTCTTTCCAGTGTTTGATTGTATTCCACTAAAACAAGGATTAAGACGAATATCGTTAAATAAATCATATTGTTCAATGATTTGTTTGATTGTATTCCACTAAAACAAGGATTAAGACAAAGAAGTAATGCAGATAAAGCTTCCGGCACGCATGGTTTGATTGTATTCCACTAAAACAAGGATTAAGACTTCTGTGAACATGATGTTTTCTACCATTGATACGTTTATTGTATTCCACTAAAACAAGGATTAAGACACTTTTCCACATTGATACCAAACGGCATAAAGCGTTTGATTGTATTCCATTAAAACAAGGATTAAGACATAATCGGGTAACGCATATACTCTTTTCCGTTTTCAGTTTGATTGTATTCCATTAAAACAAGGATTAAGACTCTTCGCGATTGAATTTAATCCAGTAATCATACTCAGGTTTGATTGTATTCCATAAAAACAAGGGTAATTTTTTATATTTCATTTCTTCTGTTGTTCAATCAAAATATGTTTTTAGAGCCATCTTTTTGCGTTGTTGAATCTTTTTTGGAGTGTAAAAATGTCGGGATTATTGAAATGTGGCATAGAAAAATTGTTTTGTCGCATTAAAACATTATCTTAGTTCTCGAGATATATTATGTATTTATCTGAAAAAAGTAAACAATGAACTCACATCGTATTATAGTATTATACTTGTAAGACACGGCGAATGTCATGCCAATACAGACGAAAGTAAATTTGCTACCGAACCGGATTATACTATCGAACTGACAGAAAACGGTATCCGGCAGGCTTACGAAGCCAGGTTGAAATTGAAAGAACTGGTGGGAAATAAAACCCTGTATTTTTATGTCTCTCCATTTTGGCGGACTCGTTCCACTTTCGAAAATATAGTCTGTAGTTTTCCCCGCAGCCAGTTTGAGTACAGTGAAGAACCACGTTTGCGCGAGCAGGAGTGGGGATATCTGCGTACGTATGCCGAACTGAAACAGCTAAAAAAGGAACGTAAAGGAATATGGCATTTTCTATTATCGCTTTCCTGGCGGTGAGGCCGGTACGGATGTCTACGACTACATTAATGATTTACTGGGATCGCTACATAGGGATTTCCAGCGAGAAAATTATCCTCGCAACTGCATTCTTGTAACACACTCTCTGGCTATTCGCCTGTTCGTTATGCGTTGGTTTCATCTTACGGTGGAGGAGTTTGAGCAGATGCTTTCTCCCAAAAACGGTCAGTTGGTGGTTTTGCAACTTAATGAAGAAACTGACGATTATGAATTGTTGACACCGCTAGAACGGGATGAAAATGCAGTTTTGCGAAGCAGGCCAATCAGGTTGCCCTGCACATAACAGCAGACCTTCAAGGAGAAAGGAAACCGCACCACGCACCTGCCATGTTTTTATAAATCGGAATGTTAAAACAAAAATATTTTCTTGCGGACATTTTTATTTTATCGGCTGAAAAACAGCCGATGGAATTGTCGTGGCGGAAAATAGAATGGTTACTCACATGAGTATCAATGTGATTACACCCCAGGAGGCAGCCACTCATACAGGCGAAATAAAGAAAGGATGGACCAGTTATAGAGATATTGCAATAAAAAATCTGCAAACAGAGAACATCATTTCAAGTAAATACCTATCTTTGAGAACATAAGTTGCCCTATAAAGTATCTGTGACAACTCTACTGATTTTATAACAAAATCAAATGATATTATGATAGAAGCTAAATATGTAAATCCATATACGGATTTCGGATTTAAAATGCTGTTCGGGACAGAAATGAATAAAGAACTGCTTATCAGTTTTATTAACAGTCTGCTTGGCGGTAAGGAAGTAATTAAAGATTTGAAGTATCTCAATACCGAACATATCGGTACCTCTGAAAAAGACAGACGCGCTGTTTTCGATGTATACTGCGAAAATGAAGATGGCGAGAAAATCCTCATAGAAATGCAGAAAGCTGAACAGCAGTTCTTTAAGGATAGGAGTATATATTATTCTACTTTCCCTATACGAGAACAAGGACGTAAAGGTGAATGGAACTATGAACTGAAGGCTGTATACGTAATCGGAATACTGAATTTCACGTTTGATGATGAATGCAGTGAATACTACCATCATAATGTGCAGCTCATGGAGGTCAATACCGGAAAGGTTTTCTATGATAAACTCACTTTCATATATCTTGAAATGCCGAAATTCAGAAAGCAGGAGAACGAACTCGATGGAATGTTCGATAAATGGATGTTCGTGTTGCGTAACCTGTCAAGACTAATGGAACGTCCGGCAGCGCTTCAGGAACGAGTTTTCGTCAAACTGTTTGAAACAGCAGAAATTGCCAAGTTTACTAAGCAACAGTACGAAGAGTATGAAGATAGCCTTAAAGTATATAGAGATTGGAAAAATACCCTCGATACGGCAATGAAAAAGGCTGAAAAAATTGGAATGGATATTGGAATGCAAAAAGGACTGGAAAAAGGTTTGGAAAAAGGACTGGCAGAAGGTTTGGAAAAAGGACTGGCAGAAGGTTTGGAAAAAGGTATGGAAAAAGGTATGGAAAAAGCTCGTGTTGAAACTGCTATAAACCTTAAAAAAATGGGAGTTGATGATGATATCATATCTAAAGCAAGCGGATTGTCAATAGAAGAAATTCAAAAACTCAATATTAGGTAAAAAAATGGTGACAGCCAAGTTGATTCTTGGCTGTCACTGTTTTTTACATCCTCACATCCTCTTATTTTTTCAGAAAGCAAGTTTTAAGAACAATACTGCTACCGTCAATCTTGCAGTCTACTTCTTCCGGATTTTCGGTCAGGAGGATACTTTTTACCTTAGTACCACGTTTGATAACCATCGATGAACCTTTCACCTTTAAATCTTTGATTACAATAACGGCATCTCCGTCGAAAAGTTCGGCGTCATTACTGTCTCTGGCTACATTCTGTACGTTTTCTGTTCCTGCATAAAAAGAACTTGCGCTTATCCGAGCGGGCTGGCACACATTTGGCCGACTATTTGCATGGATTGTGCTCGCGCTGAGAATCGGATTATGCTAATGCACGAACCATGAAGCTGATAGCGGTTGCGATAGCAGAACCCTGCTGGCAGCGTGGTGGTGTTGGCGCTGAAGGGCATGAGGGAGAGGTGCTGTGGGAAGATGTGCTCGGATTTATATGGAAGGATTTTCCGAGAGCACGGAAGGTGGGATTTAAGTAGTTTGTTAAAAAATATATTTGCGAACTTTTTGTTTTTAGGATATGGGTGGAAATCAGGGGTTTACGCAAAAATGCCTGATTTTCTTATTCTGAAAAAGTTCGCAAATGTGTGATTTTGTGTTTTTAGGGGAATGATTTGCGAAAAAACAGGAAAAATGGTCTTTTTCTGAAATTGTAAAAGTCCTATAATCAGGGAGTTATAAATAGGGGATTTTGCCGATTTTCGCAAATGTCTGTTTTTATTTAGACAGGGTTTTGTCTTGCGAAGCTGCAAGTGTCTGAAAATGAGGTTTATGATGAAAAAAATGTCTGTTTTTATTTGGAATGCCGGATTAAAAAGTTTAGATTTGCGAAAATATCAGTTGAATTATCTTAAATTATTGACTTATAATGGTATTCTTGTAAGGAAAAATTTGGTATTCAATTGTAACTCGCTCTTTTACAGATTGTTTGATTGTATTCCATTAGAACAAGGATTAAGACAACCTTCCTTCTTATATAAATCGGACGGTTGTTCGTTTGATTGTATTCCATTAGAACAAGGATTAAGACTCCACCGGCGGCAAAGAGGCTGAGAGCTCATTAAGCGTTTGATTGTATTCCATTAGAACAAGGATTAAGACTATATGTTTCCTGATATCATCAAGATTGAATACGTTTGATTGTATTCCATTAGAACAAGGATTAAGACAATGTGTCAGGTCCGGTGACCTCAAACCAGGCCGTTTGATTGTATTCCATTAGGACAAGGATTAAGACGCAACTCCCACACAACCCTTCACCTTAGAGAGAAGGTTTGATTGTATTCCATTAGAACAAGGATTAAGACGTGTATCCTTTTTAGAAACAATTCTCTTTCCAAGGAGTTTGATTGTATTCCATTAGAACAAGGATTAAGACTTCTCTTCCTCGCCTTCCTTCTTTTCGGGACGGTTAGGTTTGATTGTATTCCATTAGAACAAGGATTAAGACTCAAATATCTGTGTGGATTCATCGAAAACCACTATTGTTTGAATGTATTCCACTAAAACAAGGATTAAGACAAGTACGCCTCTGCCTTATATGTTTCATCTGGCTGTTTGAATGTATTCCACTAAAACAAGGATTAAGACTTGCTTATCCTCGGCTTCTTCCCATGGGCGGTCAGTTTGAATGTATTCCACTAAAACAAGGATTAAGACAAACAAACGGCCTCGAATATAAAATAGAAGAAAATATGTTTGAATGTATTCCACTAAAACAAGGATTAAGACGCTCTCTGATGGTCTGGATTATAGGCTGTTACCTGTTTGATTGTATTCCACTAAAACAAGGATTAAGACAGAAAAGTCTTAAAATTGCATGAGGCTATTGTGGTGGCGTAAGAGATAAAGTAAATGGTTATGGAAACAACATTGACAGACAAAGTTTATGATAGTGATTTCTTTTAGAAACAGTTTCCTAAAGCTTTGGAATATGCTTAACATATCATTAATGATACTTGTAAATTTATTGATTTTGCCGTAGCACTGACTGATTATATGGGAGAGGATTTTATCCCATACTGTAAGATGGTATATAATGTATTTAGGAATTTACCGGATTTTGATGCTCGGAAACTGGATGATTATGATACAGTTAGTAACTGTTCATTGGAATACATTAAGCAGAAATCCAGATATTGATAAAGTAGTGGATGAAACTGAATTGATGGAAATATGGAATAATGGACTTGGGAAGGCTAAGGGGACTATTCAACGGGAAGTTATGAATAACTTGTGTAATAACCTGCCTGTTTATGGTATATATCTTGATGATAATTTTTTAGCGGCAAATACTTATGGAGGGTATATAATGCCTTATTCTGAGAAAAAATATCCATAAAAATTAGTGGCGAAAATACGATTCAGGTTAATTCAAGATTTATTATCAGCATTAATAAAAATCAGAAAGATGTAGTAAAATTCCATACCATTTGCCATGAGTTAGGGCATATCGTTTTTGCCCTTATTTAAAGATAGTAGCAAGAATATCATTGATAACCAGTCTGCGGAACAACCAGTGGCACATACCTCCTGGGATACGCTGAATGTGGCCGGTATCCAGCCTGATTACATAAAGCGGTCGGATACGCCAGCTGTAATTATAACGGTTTTGCCAATCGTACATGCAATATTCCCACCACTCTCTGTCAGAACGCCACCATTCTCCCGTGATATAGCCGTTTTTCAACCCCCAATCGGTAGCCTCCAGGGCATCGGCATAACCGCACTTGTTGTACACATGTTTGGGTGCCATACCTAGATCGAGTGTTTTACCCAATGTTACCCTGCAGATAATAATGGCTTGATGTCCCGAATAATACTCAGCAGTGCTGCGTGCAGGTGCGAAATAAATTCCGTTTCCCGCAAAATTTCCGGCTCCTACGTGCCATATTCCTGTGTTATATCCTCTATATAAACCTCGGTTGGGACTGGCAACAATGTTATCGGCAGCCTCGTAGGAAGTACCGTGAAACAAGGTAAGTGTAGGCAGAAATACTTCTGTTACAGTCCAGATACAACTTTCTATAATGGTCAGTGAACCATGCCATACTACATATTTCAGTATGCGGAACGGTAGGAGAAGAGTCCATCTTACGTAACTGTCTTCACCCTCTTTTTCACACGACGGAAAGATAACCTCCATTATGTAATTAAACAATTCGAAGGAGCAATGGATGATTAAATTGAAAAAGATGGAGTTAAAGAGGCGTACCGGTGTCAGAAGTATGTAAAAAGGTATTTTCAGATAGCTGAAAAATGTGCGCAGATTTTCATTTTGTTGGTTACTGAAGCGGTTGTATTTGAAAAAACAAACCACGGCTTAGCCATATAGCGTTGCAAGGAATTTAACCAGAAGAATGGAATGCTGACAATCTTGAAGATTAATGTAAGTAGCCATGACGAGATAAAAAATGCAGATAGCAGCAGCTTGTATGACAGATGAAGTATGCCCAAGCCCAGATAAATCATAAATCCCCATACAATGATGTTTCCAACAATACTCCAAAAACTCCAATTGGACTGCTTGGTCTGTTTGTTATCGGGCGAACAGGGAGGTGATTGTGGCGCTGGAGAAAATTTCAGATAATCGGCATGAGCATATCCTTTCTGGTTCCTGAATTCAATCTGGACCCAGTTTTCATTCGATTTTTTTATGACATTTACGGTTTCGCCATTTCTAAGCTGTCCGATGCGATAATATTGTGTACCCGGTCCCGATCGTACATTCAATACGGTAGTAGCAGTGCCCCGGCAAGGCATTTCTACTTGTGCCATGACACAAGTAAAGGCAATAAGCAATCCAATGAATGTAAAGAGCAGGCGTTTCATGGCTTTGGGGGTTAAGAGGTTATTGATTAGGTACGTGAGTAACGATACCGCAGTCCATGCTGGCATTCTTTCCGATACTCAGATAATCCGGTAGGGTGATGTTGGCCGTAAATATGATGTTGAAAGCCATAAACTTCACTCCCTTGTGTTCTACCGGATACGTTTGTAATATATCCTGAATCTTGCATGTCAGCAGTTGATCCAGCCGTATATCCAGTCCTTTTGTACAGGCAAGAATGTTTGCTGTAAGGATTTTTTCGAGGAAAGTAATTCGTTCTACCAATCCCTCCAGTGACTGATAAATGTGGTAATTCTTGGTGTTCAGGGGCAGCCATCTGTTCAGTTGATAAACTTGCATAGTATCTGTCAGTCCGATTGTGATTTCTGCCGGGTGCAGAAAATCTATTTCGAATGTAACCGGGCGGTTTCCTATCATCAGATGGTTCTGGTAATTAGCAAAGAAACTGCCGATAGCTTCTGCTCCCTGATTCATACAGACGATGGCGGCACATTGGCGTATACGTTTATACTGAATAAGCGGATAGGCATAACGCAGGCCCTCATCCGTGTGGTTGTGGAATAATATGTTGTTCTGCTGGAGTGAGTGGATAACAGCTCCACGGAAATATTTTATTTCGTTGTGCTCCAGTTGATTCTTGAATTTGAGGACTAGCAGTCGGATTTTGTTTTCCATGGCATTAATTTTGTGTTTATAGGTCAAAAGTAAGAAAAAGTTTCTATATTGCATACTGTTAAGACCTAAATATAAGCTCATCATGGAAAACACGCTCACTTTTACAGATATGCTTTTATATCTTGCCGACGATAATGTATTAGAAGAACTGCTTGCATTGGAAGAGCAGTACTCCGTCCGTAAATCGCCGTTGTACAATCGTATGGCCGACGCCCTTTATATCACAGGAAATGAACTGTTGCTGGTGAAGTATGATTTTCTTTCAGGCGAGGAGCGACAGGAAGACTGGCTGGCCGACGAAGAATATCTGGGTGTGGAACCGCCCCTGTATTTCTCTGCCGATTCACACCGCGAGTCGCCTCTCACGTCATTGCGCCGTGCCCGGGAGTTTTATGCCCGTTTCTTTCCTGCTCCCACTTTTACCATCCATTTGCTGCTGGTATGCAACTATACTCTGAAAAATTATGATGAAATGCTTTTACCTTGGCGCAAAATGGGGGCAACGGTGGTACACGAGGTAAAAGATGAGTTGGTGGCATTTCCCAAGAGTCCGGCACTTGGTCGGCATACCGAAACCGAATCAAGCGAAGAAGATGACGAGTTTATGCGCTTGCTGGATGAATTTATAAACAGTGAAATAGATGCTGGAACAGAAACCGATGAGCAACCGGAAGAAGAGACACCGGAAACTTCTGACGAGTCATATTCCCTGATGGCCGGCTGTTTTGAAACGGACCGTATAGAGCTTTATCGCTGTGCATCCGGTAAAGAGGACGAACGCATGAAAAGGAGGCCTTTGAAGTCGTTTGACCGGAAAGACCTGCAGGCGGTTGAAGCCTTGATATCGGTAAACTATGCCTTGCGTGATCGTCCTGAAGGCTATTTTGAGATTCTTCTATATAATGACACCGGAATGATACTTGCCCAGAACAGACAAACGGGCTGCTATCAGTTGGGTGAGCCGGGCAGTACATCCCAAGTAAGCCTGCAAATTCAATGGGATGCAAAACAGACCGGTGAATGGAAAGAAGGGCGTTACCTGGTAGAAATACGCTATGTCAACAGTACGCTCTCCGTACTCTCTTTCACTGTGGGCCATAAAAACGTGGAAGGGATTTTGCTGGGGCAGAAGGAAAAGTTTGCCCATGTAGCAGGAGCTTTCGAAAAGCTGGAGCGGATGACAGGCTTGCAGCAGGTCAAGGACCAGATAAAACGCTATCGGGCAAGGGTATGTATGGCACAGCAGCGGGAAAGCAAGGGACTGAAGACACCTATGCCAGCCCTTCACGCTGCTTTTATGGGCAGTCCGGGGACCGGTAAGACGACTGTTGCTAGTCTGTATGGCAAGATGCTGAAAGAGCTGGGATTGCTGAGCAAGGGACATCTGGTGTGTGAAAAACGCAGTACGCTGATGGGACAAAACTATTCCAGCGAGCAGGAAAAAACACTGGCAGCCATCGAGAAGGCCAAAGGAGGCGTTCTCTTTATCGATGAGGCTTATTTGCTTTATAAACCCGAAGACCCCAAAGACCCGGGAAAGAATGTCATCGAAACACTGCTCACCGAGATGGGCGGTGAGAAAGATCGTGACTGGGCATTGCTGCTGGCGGGTTATACAGAAGAAATGACCGCTTTTCTGACTGCCAATCCTGGATTCGATTCACGTATCCCCCGGCAGAACCGTTATCAGTTTGCCGATTATACCGTAGACGAACTGATGGCTATCGCCGATTCGTATTGTGAAACAAACGGTTATTTCCTTACGGCAGAAGCACGTACGGCCTTGCGCAGCAAAGTGCAATACGATTACAACCGCCGCGACAAGTCATTTGGCAATGGCCGGTATATCATCGGACTGCTTGCTGATGACATCCTGCAGTCCATGTCGGTGCGATTGAGCAAGGTCTGTAATCCGTCGCTGGTACAACTGATGACCATTGTACGGGAAGATATTCCGTCTGTACAGCTCAAAGACTACGCCGCGCCGATGAAAAAATTACAGGCAATGGTAGGGCTGGAGCATCTTAAACAGAATATCGAACGGCACCTCAACATGGTGCGGATGCTGATGCTGCGGAATGAACAAGGCATACACACCGAAGTGCCTCCGCTTCACATGGTGTTTGTGGGAAATCCTGGAACTGGCAAAACCACGGTTGCCGACCTGATAGGAGAAATATACGCTTCGCTGGGACTGCTTTCGATTGGCAACGTTGTGCGGGTAGAGCGGAAAGACCTGGTAGGTGCCTGTGAGGGTGAAACCGAGCAAAAGACGGCAGAAGTATTGAAACGGGCGAAAGGCAATGTCTTGTTTATTGATGAGGCCTACACCTTATATGGGGGAAATCCAAATGATTACGGGAAACGGGTGATTGAAGCATTACTCTCCGTTCTGGAACGCGACCATATCGACATGCTTGTGATACTGGCAGGCTATCCCGAAGAGATGCAGCAAATGCTTCAGGCCAATGCGGGTTTGAAATCGCGAATACCTTATACCTTTCATTTCGAGGACTACACAGCAGACGAATTGCTGGAAATAGCCAAAGGAGTGGCTGCCCGGCTGAACTATCGGTTTACGGCTGCAGCCCTGAAAGCGCTGCGTGTACTAGTGAATGAAAAACTGACTCATCCTACGCCGGGATGGGGGAATGCCCGTTTCATAACCCGTCTTATCACCAATACCAT
>ENA-UEQH01001078-UEQH01001078.1-human-gut-metagenome-genome-assembly--contig:-NODE-1078-length-11909-cov-4.025270_pt1 | contig 11909 bp, 9 predicted proteins | sample MGYA00242945_ERZ507943 | MGnify/ENA primary metagenome ERZ507943 (study PRJEB26167, sample SAMN06115418) | human gut metagenome | host: Homo sapiens | place: China:Hubei | collected 2015-03-06 | study... | reverse complement strand
GGAGGAAAACGGAATGACTTTCCTTCCCCCCCTAAAACCCGCCTCTCAGGCGGGCGCAGAACCGGACGGAGAGCGTTTCGGAGCAATCGCCCGCCCCCTGAAACCCGCCTCTCAGGCGGGCGGCTTCTCAGGCGGGCCAGTCGCCGTTCGCCCGAATCAATTCGATCAGGCGGTCGAGGGCCTCCTCCTGCGGGATGTTGCGCTCGACGACCTCGCGCCCCTTGTAGAGGGTGATGCGGCCCGGCCCGGCGCCCACGTAGCCGTAGTCGGCGTCGGCCATCTCGCCGGGGCCGTTGACGATGCAGCCCATGACGCCGATGCGCAGGTTTTTCAGATGCGACGTGCGCGCCTTGATGTCGGCGAGGGTCTTTTCGATGTCGTAGAGCGTGCGGCCGCACGAGGGGCAGGCGATGTATTCGGTATGCGAGAAGCGCACGCGCGCGGCTTGCAGGATCGTCAGCTCGACTTCGCGGACCGCATCTTCCGGGAAGCCCGGCGCGTCGATCCAGATGCCGTCGGCCAACCCGTCGAGCAGCAGGGGCCCCAGGTCCGCGGCGGCCTTCACGGCGAGGGTCTCCAACGAGGACTCTTCATAGCGGCGCTTTACGACGACCGGTTCGTCGGGGACATCGAGATTCAGGATCGCGGCGCGCAGTTCGGCCGTCGGGTTGCCCGACACGGCCTCGATCACGCGGAAGCCCTCCAGCGGCTCGGTGTGCACGACGGGCTCCGTCACCCGCGAACGGCGGCGGTATTCGGTCGGGGAGTAACGCTCGGGATGCAGGACCTCGAAGCGGCCCGGACGTTCGGAGAAATGCTCCGCGAGGAGCTGCGCCACGGGAATCTCGTTCTCGGGAGCTTCGGTGAGCGACACGCGGATCGTGTCGCCGATGCCGTCGGCCAGCAGCGCCCCGATGCCCACGGCGCTCTTCACGCGCCCTTCGATGCCGTTCCCGGCCTCGGTGACCCCCAGGTGGATCGGATAGTGCATATCCTCGGCGTCCATCGCCTCGACCAGCAGGCGGTAGGCGGCGACCATCACGCGGGTGTTCGACGACTTCATCGAGACGACCACCTGATCGAAATCCCGCTTGCGGCACACCCGCAGGAACTCCATCGCCGAGACGACCATACCCTGCGGCGTGTCGCCCCACTCGTCGAAGACACGCTTCGCCAGCGATCCGTGGTTGACGCCGATGCGCAGGGCGACGCCCCGCTCGCGGCACTGTTCGATCAACGCCTCGAACTCGCCGTGGTCCGTGCGGTAGTTGCCGGGGTTGATGCGCACCTTATCGACGTACTTCGCGGCGACGGCCGCGACCTCGGGGACGAAATGGATGTCGGCGACCACGGCCGTCGAAAATCCGTCGGCACGCAGCTGCCGGACGATGTTTCCGAGGTTCTCGCCCTCGCGGCGGCCCTGCGCCGTAAGGCGCACGATATGCCCCCCGGCACGGTCGATGCGTTCGATCTGCGCCACGCTGGCCGCGGTGTCGTTGGTGTCGGTATTGGTCATCGACTGCACGGCGACGGGGTGTTTCCCGCCGATCGTAACCCCGCCGATGCGCACTTCGCACGCCGGGCGGCGCCTGAATTCCGAAAGATTCATCTGTTTTCCGATTTGCATGCAAAGATAGCAAGGATTTGGCGAACCGCGAAAAAAACGCTATATTTCGAAAAACCAAAATGTCGGCGTCATGAAAGAGAAACTGCTGCTGGCAGCCGCATCGCTGCTGGGGTTCGCAACGGCCTGCGAAAACAAAGAAACGCCCGTTATGTACGGAACCCCGTACTTCGACTACAAGGTCAAGGGCAAAGTGACCGACAAGGAGGGCGCCCCCGTCAAGGGCATCGAGGTAGGCAGCCAGGACGCCGGCCCCGTAACGTCGGGAAGCGACGGCTCCTACGAGCTTTCGGGCAGGGAGTGGTCCTTCCGCCAAACGACGCTGACCTTCACCGACATCGACGGACCGGAAAACGGCGGCGAATTTACCGAAAAGAAAGTGACCGTGGAATTTACCGAAGCCGACCGCACGGGGAAGGGCGAGGGTTGGTACGAAGGCACCTTCTCCCGCTCGGGCGTCGATGCGGCGCTCGAAAAGAAGGAATAAGCGCCCGCTGCGCCTTCCGGAACAGAAAATACGCCCCGGCAGAGCCCGATCGGATTTGTATTGCGTCCGACTTTTCGCATATTCACAGAATACAGGATGCGTCTCGGCAATGCTCAAACAAGTTTGGCATTGCACTCGACTTTCACTATATTTGCCCCGGTGGATATACTCGACAACGATATCAAATTCGTAGCGGGCGTCGGTGAAGCCCGGGCCAAACTCCTCGAACGGGAGCTGGGAATCCGCACGCTGGGCGACATACTCAGCCACTATCCGTTCCGTTACATCGACCGCACGCGCGTCTACCGCATTTCGGAGATCACCGATGCGGCAGGACTCTCCTACGTCCAGTTCCGGGCCCGCGTGACGGGCGTGGCCTATGCCGGCACGGGGCGCAAACGCCGCTTCACGGCCTTCGTTCAGGACCCCACGGGATCGGCCGAACTGGTGTGGTTCCAGGGCGTCAAGTGGATCGAAAAACGGATCGAGGTCGGCCGCGAATACCTCGTCTTCGGGCGTCCGTCGTTCTACCGCGGCGAGCTGTCGATGGCGCATCCCGAGCTGGAAACTATGGAACAGGCACTTTCGCGCAAGGCCGAGAGCGGCATGCAGGGCATTTACCCCTCGACCGAGAAGCTCGGCAACGTGCTGGGCGCGAAGGGCATGTATCAGATCATCTGCAACGCCTGGGCGCTGGCCAAAGACCGCATCGCGGACCCGATGCCCGAGGCCGTCCGCGCCAAATACGGGCTGATCCCGCTCCGCGAAGCCATCTACAACGTCCATTTCCCCCAGTCGCAGGAGCTGCTGCGGCAGGCCCAGTATCGCCTGAAATTCGACGAACTGCTGGGCGTGCAGCTCAACATCCAGCAGCGGCGCACCGAACGCCTCGCCAAGAGCAACGGGTTCCTCTTCCCGAAGGTCGGAGGCGTATTCAACACCTTCTACAACGAAAAACTCCCCTTCCCGCTGACCGGAGCCCAGAAACGGGTCATCAAGGAGATCCGGCAAGACACCGTGACGGGATTCCAGATGAACCGCCTGCTGCAAGGCGATGTCGGCAGCGGCAAGACCCTCGTGGCGCTGATGACGATGCTGCTGGCCGTGGACAACGGCTATCAGGCCTGCATGATGGCCCCGACCGAGATACTCGCCCGCCAGCACTTCGCCACGATTTGCCGGATGCTCGAAGGGATGGATGTGAAAACCGCGATCCTGACCGGCGCGTCGAAAGCCAAAGAGCGCCGGACGGCCCTTGAAGGCATCGCCTCGGGCGAGGTGGACATCCTGATCGGCACCCATGCGCTGATCGAGGACCGTGTGCGGTTCGCCAACCTGGGATTCGTCGTCATCGACGAACAGCACCGCTTCGGCGTGGAGCAGCGCGCGCGGCTCTGGACCAAGAACGAACAGCCGCCCCACATCCTCGTGATGACCGCCACGCCGATCCCCCGCACGCTGGCCATGACCATGTACGGCGACCTCGACGTGTCGGTGATCGACGAACTGCCCCCGGGGCGCCGTCCGATCAAAACGTTCCACTACACGGACGCCGCACGGCTGAAACTCTTCGGGTTCATGCGGCAGGAGATCGCCAAGGGCCGGCAGATCTACGTCGTCTATCCGCTCATCAAGGAGTCCGAGGCAATGGACTACAAGGACCTCACGGACGGCTACGAAGCCATCTCACGGGATTTTCCGCTGCCGCAGTACGTCACGGCGATCTGCCACGGCAAGATGAAGCCCGCCGACAAGGAGGAGTCGATGCGCCAGTTCAAGTCGGGCGAGGCCCAGATCCTCGTGGCGACATCGGTGATCGAAGTGGGCGTCGATGTGCCCAACGCCACGGTCATGGTCATCGAATCGGCCGAACGCTTCGGGCTCTCGCAGCTCCACCAGCTGCGCGGGCGCGTGGGCCGCGGCGGCGAACAGTCCTACTGCATCCTGATGTCGGGCGAGAAGCTCTCGCGCGAATCGCGGGCGCGGCTCGATGCGATGTGCGAGACCAACGACGGCTTCCGGCTCGCGGAACTCGACCTCAAACTGCGGGGCTCGGGCGACATCAACGGCACGATGCAGAGCGGCATGGCATTTGATCTGAAAATCGCCAGTCCGACGGCCGACGTGCAGATACTCACCGTCTCGCGCGAGGCCGCGGCCGAGATTCTCGCTGCGGACCCCGCGCTGGCACATCCCGCCAACCGGGGGCTCGAAGCCCTGAGACGGCGCTACTCGGGCCGCGAAGAGATTGATTTTTCACGTATTTCGTAATATGGAACACCCAACGAACGTTATCCAATCACAAACCGTCAACACAACCCTGTCTTATCTCGTAAAATTCCACCGATGAAACGTTTCCTGACCCTCATACTCCTGCTCGCCGCAGCCTCGCCCCTCGCCGCGCAGCTCTACCATCCGGGCGAACAGCTCTTCTACCGCGTGAGCTACAAGGCCAAGATGTTCCCCAACACGGAGGTCGGCGCCGTGGAGGTCAAGACCTCCGAAGAGAACGCCGACGACCAGACCCGCTACAAGGTCGAAGGCATCGGCCGCACGCTGCCCACCTACCGCTGGTTCTTCAACCTCGAAGACATCTACACGGTGTGGATCGACACCGCCTCGCTGCGCCCCGTGCGCTTCGAGAGCGACATCCGCGAGGGCGACTACACCTTCCAGAGCTATTACACCTACGTCTGGCCCGACTCGACCATCCACACCCGCTGGCGCAGCCGCAAGAATCCCTTCAACGAAAAGCAGATGCGCCTCACGCAGGAGAGCATGGACCCCATCGCGCTGTTCTTCAGCCTGCGTTCGGCCACGGCCGAGGATTTCCGCGTCGGGGAGCCCGCCACCCTGCAAATGGTCCTGCAAGACACCATCCGCCACCTGCACTACCGCTATCTGGGGCGCGAGAATAAGAAGATCCGCAACATGGGACGCTTCCGGACGCTGAAATTCGAATGTCAGCTGGGAACCACCGAGGGATATTCGTTCACCGACGGCACGATCTTCACGATCTGGATCTCCGACGACGAGAACAAAATCCCGCTCTACATCGAATCGCCGGTCAAGGTCGGCAGCATCAACGCCTACATTTCGGGCTACAAGGGGCTCAAATATCCGGTGTCGAGCCTGATGAAATAATTTTTTTCGTATATTAGCGGAACGAAAGCGAAAAAAGCAACTCAACTTTTATGGAAAACAGACAGGGATACGACCCTTCGGAATTCGAAGACGACGATTACATGAACCCGCAGCCCGATGCCGGGAAGTCGATCCGCGGCTACCGCATCGTCATCATCATCCTCTCGGTGATCCTGGTGGCGATCTCGGTGCTCTATTTCAGCATCCACCGCCAACAGATGCTCGACAACGAACTGTTGCAGGCCGACCGCGATTCGATCCAGAACGACCTGGGACGCCTGATGACCGACTACGACGAACTGCAAATCTCGAACGACTCGATCTCCGCCGGGCTGAACTTCGAACGCGAACGCGCCGATTCGCTGATGACGCGCCTCAAGAAGGAGCGTTCGTGGAACCTCGCCAAGATCAAGCAGTACGAGAAAGAGGTCGGCACGCTGCGCTCCATCATGAAGGGCTACGTGAAGCAGATCGACTCGCTCAACACGCTCAACAAACAGCTCATCAAGGAGAACGTCGGATTCCGCAAGGAGATATCGTCGGCCAGACTGCGCGCCGACATGGCCGAGGAGAAGGCCGCCGAACTGGACAACAAGGTCAAGGTGGGTTCGGTGCTCCGCGCCCGCGACATCCGCCTTGCGGCCCTCAACGACCGGAGCAAACCCGTATCGAGGGTCAAGAGCGCCTCGCGCCTGCGCGTGGACTTCGTGCTCGCAGCCAACGAACTGGCCACGCCGGGCAACAGGGCCGTCTACGTGCGCATCACCTCGCCCGACGGCTATGTGCTGACCACCGAGGCGATGCCGACCTTCGAATTCGAGGGCGAACGGCTGAGCTACTCCGCCATGCGTGAGATCGACTACCAAAATCAGGACCTCGAAGTGGGCATCTATTACAACTCGACCGGATTCGCGGCCGGAACCTACCAGATCCAGCTTTACAGCGACGGCCGCCTGATCGGCCAGACGCAGGTGGTGATGAAATAGCCCCACAGCGACAGACGCAAAAAAGGGAGGCTTTCCGCGGAAAGCCTCCCTTTCTTATCGTCCGCCCGATCAGCGGATGCCGTGTTTCTTCAGAACTTTCAGCAGCTCGGGTTGCAGGTTCTGCGCCCAGCGCCAGTAACCCAGGTCCGAGGGGTGCGTGCCGTCGGCCGAGGTGACGTGATCGGTGCCCGTAAGACCGGCCTTGTCGATGAAATAGACGTTCTTGAAGCGTTTCACCGCCTCGGCCATCTGCTGCCGGGCCATCGCCTGCTTGGCGGCCTCGAATTCGTCGCTCTCACGGTCAAAGTTGCGGCTCTCGCGGTAGATCGTCTGCACGAAGATCAGCGGCGTCTCGGGCAGGGACTCACGGATTCGCGCGATGAAGGGGATCAGCCGCTCGGCGATCATCTCGGCTCCGGGATTCGAGAAGGCGTCGAAGACCATCGCATCGGCATCCTTCACGTCGGCGAGGTAGTCGGCGAAATAAGGCTGGAGCTTGCAGTTGCCGCTGCAAGCGATGCTGCAAAAGTAAAGCCCCGTATTGCGGGCGATCTGCATCGGGTAGCTCATGCCCGAACGGCTGGTGCTGACGCCGTGCGTGAAGCTCGAACCGAAGATCACGATCTTGTGGCGGAAGGGATTTTCCATCGGCACGATCTTCGCGTCCGCATCCACGCCCACCTGCAACGAAGTCAGCTCGTTGTAGTTGGGCAGGTAGAGCAGGCACTCTTTCTCGGAGCCGTCCATCCCCTTGATCAGCGTGAACGCCTCGCCGCGTTTGCGGGGAGCGCGCGAGGAGGCGTACACCCACTCGCCGCCCTTGCGGATGTAGAGGTCGAAGCCCTCCGAAGCCACCCGCGGGGTGCTGGAACCGTTATAGACGAACGAGGTGTACTCGGGCAAGAGGTCGATGCGCGAAGAGTTGGTCTTGAAGACCAGCGCCAGACCCGCAGAACAGCGCACCTGCTGGTTCTCGGACTTGGTGAAGCCCTTGTAGACGACCGTGTCGATCCGGTGGTAGGGCTGCGACGTAGGCTGGGCCTTGCCGATCAGATTCAGGGTAGTGGCATCGACGAACCGCACCTGCGCGGCCGCCGCCCAGACCGTCAGCAATGCGACGGAGAGTAAAAAAAGACGTTTCATCGTTTAGAAATTCAGGTTTGTCGGTTAATTCTATTCGAAAAAAAGGGCGAAGTCCTCGAACCTCGCCCTTGCGGGAACGGCCGTAGGGCCTATTTCGCAGCTTCCTGCCAGATCAGCGCCGAAGCGCCGAGGATGGCGGCGTTCTTGCCCTGAATACCGCTCGGAAGCAGTTTCACCTTGTTCTTGAAGACGAAGAGCATGTTCTCCTCCATGTACCACTGCGTCGGGTCGAAGAGCAGTTTGCCGGCCTTCGAAAGACCGCCGAAGAGGAAGATCGCCTCGGGCGAAGTCACCGTCACCACGTCGGCCAGCGCGCGGCCCAGCATCTCGCCCGTGAAGCGGAACGCCTCCAAAGCGATGGGGTCGCCCTGCTCGGCGGCCGCCGAGATCATCGAGGCGTCGAAATCCTCGAACGCAATGCCCCGCAGCTTGCTGGGAGCATTCATCTTGGCCATCAGCTCGAACGCCGTGCGCTTGATACCCGTCGCCGAAACGTAGGTCTCCAGGCAGCCCTTGCGTCCGCAGCCGCACTCGCGGCCGTCGCGCTCGACGATCACATGGCCGAACTCCCCGGCGAAGCCGTCGTGGCCGTAGATCATCTCGCCGTTGGCGACGAACCCCGAACCGAGCCCCGTGCCGAGGGTGATCATGACGAAGTCCCTCATGCCCTTGGCATTGCCGTAGATCATTTCGCCGATCGTGGCGGCGTTGGCGTCGTTGGTGATGATCGTCTTCGCGCCGTCGAAATGCTTCGAGATGTCGGCCGCCAGCGGGAAAATGCGGCGCGACTCGTCGGGATCGGGCTCGTCGGGCCTGAATTTCCAGAGGTTCGCCGGATTCTCGATCGTACCTTTGTGATAATTGGCATTGGGAGCGCCGATGCCGATGCCGGCCAGTTCGTATTCGAACGAAAGGCTCTGGGCCATTGCGCGCATGGCGTCGCAAAGCTCCTCGACATAAGCCGGATAGTCGTCCACATGGGGATATTTGCGGGTCGAAATGACCGATTCGGCATAGAGGTCGCCGTTCTCGTCAACGAGACCGAACGCGGTGTTGATGCCGCCGATGTCCACACCGATAGCGAGTTTTTTCATATCGGGATTCAAATTAAAGTTGAGTTTTATCTTGTCAAAGTTAATTCAAAATTCGGCTACTCCAAACTTTTTTCCTACTTTTGGGACATATTCAGGTCGAAAAACACTACCCGGATCATGCAAAGCAACGAACAGATACTTTCCGCCATCGAGAATTACCTCGCCCAGGCCGACTTCCCGGCCGAACCCGAACTGTTGTACGCGCCCATCGGCTATTCGCTGGCCGGAGGCGGCAAACGCCTGCGGCCGATGCTGCTGATGCTCGCCCACGGCATCTTCTCCGACGACATGCAGCAGGCGCTGCCCGCGGCCGCGGCGGTCGAGGTGTTCCACAACTTCACGCTGCTGCACGACGACATCATGGACAACGCCGCCGTGCGGCGCGGCAAACCCTCGGTCTATGCCAAATGGGGCCAGAACGTGGCCATCCTCTCGGGCGACGCCATGCTGATCTACGCCTACCGCCTGCTGAGCACCGTTCCGGCGAAACAGTTGCCGCAGGTGCTGGCGACGTTCAACGACATGGCCCTCGAAGTGTGCGAGGGGCAGCAGTACGACATGGATTTCGAGCAGAAGGCCAAGGTCTCGGTCGTGGAGTACATGCACATGATCGAGTTGAAGACCTCGGTGCTGCTGGCCGGAGCCGTGGCGATCGGCGCCATGCTGGGCGGCGCCTCCGAGGAGGACTGCCGCAAACTGCGCCGCTTCGCCGTCGAACTGGGGCTCGCCTTCCAGTTGCAGGACGACCTGCTGGACAGCTACGGCGACGAGCGGCTGGGCAAGGCCATCGGGGGCGACATCCTCGAAGGGAAGAAAACCTACCTGATGGTCACGGCCATGAGCCGCGCGGACGAAGCCACGCGCGAAATACTGCGCACGGCCTGCCGCGATCCGAAGCTCGGCAACGCCGAGAAGATCGCCGCCGTGAAGGCCGTTTACGACCGGCTGGAGGTGCCGCGGCTCACGGAGCAGCAGATTTCGCTGCGCTTCGAACGGGCGCTGTCGATCCTCGACACCCTCTCGGTGGAACCCGCACGGACCAAGCGGATGCGCGACTACGCCGCGAGCCTGATGGGACGCAAAAACTGAGCGATGAAAAACCTCCTCGCCATACTCCTGCTGTTTTCGGCGCTCTCCGCCGCAGGGCAGGCACGGCCGGAGATCACCCTCGACCTGATCCGGCAAAAGGATCTTTCGATGCTCTGGACCGGACCGCTGCCGGAGATCGACCGCTTGGATACGACCTCGCTCCCGTGGGTCGATCGGCCCGAACCGCTCGGATATATCGGCAAGGATTTCCGGCGGTTCCGGATACACATCGCCGCCATCCGCCGATCGGGAACCGATCCGCTGACATACGTTCTGAGCGGCGCGACGCTCGCCAAAGGCAACGTCTGCGATTTCGAAGGGGAGCTGCACATAGACTCCCTCGTCACCTACCTCTCACCGGGCGAATTCGACGAATGGGGCGGGATTTACGGAGGATGGCGCCTGAAAGGGCATTACACCCTGCGCGAAGACCCCGAACAGCCGGGCGCGGGGGTGTTCGAAGGCACCCACACCCTCGACATCGCGGTCGATCGGGCCGGCAACATCTATTACGACACGCTGATGCTGGTCGCCGACGGATACCGCAACAACCAGTGGCAGGGAACCTGGCGCAGCTACAAAACCGGTGCGGCGAAGGTGTGCAACTGGGGCGACTGGCGGATTCCCGAAAGCGGCAGGCTGGACACCGGAGCCGGGGAGTTCATCCCGGCCGACGAATACCTCGGCAACGGCTGGCAAAGCTACCGCGACCAGTTCGACCGGGACGAATCGGTCCGTGCGAAGGCCCTTCGGGAAGAGCGTCCGGGCTGGTGGCTCTGTTACTATTGAAAATGATGAAACGTTCGGATATCGAAATAATGGCTCCCGTCGGGAGCTACGAATCGCTCGCGGCCGCCATTCAGGCCGGAGCCGACGCCGTCTACTTCGGGGTCGGGAAACTCAACATGCGCTCGGCCTCGGCGGCCAACTTCACGCTCGACGACCTCTCGAAGATCGTCGCCACGGCCCGCGGGGCCGGCGTGAAAAGCTACCTGACGGTCAACACCGTCGTCTACGAGGACGAGATCGCCGAGGTGCACGCCGTGATCGACCGGGCCAAGACCGCCGGCGTCGATGCCGTGATCGCCTCGGACCTGGCGGCGATCCTCTACGCCCGGCGGATCGGGCAGGAGGTGCACATCTCCACCCAGTGCAACGTCTCGAACTCCGAGGCGGTTCGGTTCTTCGCCCAATGGGCCGACACGGTGGTCCTGGCGCGCGAACTGACGCTGGAGCAGGTGGCCGAAATACACCGGAAGATCGCCGGGGAGGAGATCCGCGGTCCGCGGGGCGAGCTGGTTCAGATCGAGATGTTCGCCCACGGCGCCCTGTGCATGTCCGTTTCGGGCAAGTGCTACCTCTCGCTCTACGAAACGAACTGCTCGGCCAACCGCGGCGCGTGCCGCCAGCTGTGCCGCCGCAAATACACCGTCACGGACAAGGAGACCGGCGCGCAGCTCGACATCGACGGACGCTACGTCCTCTCGCCCAAGGATCTCTGCACGGTCGATTTCCTCGACAAGATGATCGCGGCGGGGGTCCGGGTCCTGAAAATCGAGGGACGCGCCCGCGGTGCGGAGTACGTCAGGCGCGTGGTCGGGTGTTACGACGAAGCGCTCCGGGCCCTCGAAGCCGGAAGCTACACCCCGGCGCTGGCCGCAGAGCTGAAAGAGCGGCTCCGGACGGTCTTCAACCGCGGGTTCTGGGAGGGCTACTACGCCGGACGCCCCGTCGTGGAGCACAGCCCGGCCTACGGATCGTCGGCCACGCAGCGCAAAGTCTACGTGGGCAAGGTGGTGAACTTCTACAAAAAGCTCTCGGTGGCCGAAGTGCTGGTCGAGGCGGCGCCCCTGAGCGTCGGGGAACCGATCTTCTTCCTCGGGGCCACCACCGGAGTCGCCGAGCAGACGCTCGAAGAGCTGCACGGCCCCGACGGCTCGCCCGCCGATTCCGTCGCGCAGGGCGAACTCTGCGCCATCCGCACCCCCGGCGTGATCCGCCGCGGCGACCAGCTCTACAAATTCGTTCCGGCGGACAAGGTCTGAAACCCGGCGGGAATTCGCCGGACCGCATGCGATTCGGCTTTGCTTCCGTCCGGCTTTTTCGTACCTTTGGGGGCCGTAACGGCCTTTTTAATTATGTCGAAAAGTTCTGCTGCACCACATATCTCCCGCCATCCCGCGGACGGACTGCCGATGCCCCGGCGGCTCGGAGCCATTCTGGCCGTCGCCTTCGGCGTCTCGCTCTCGGTTATCGACGGAACCATCGCCAACGTCGCCCTGCCCACCATCGGGCAGAAGCTGGGCATCTCGTCGGCCGACTCGATCTGGATCGTCAACGCC
>ENA-UEQH01001076-UEQH01001076.1-human-gut-metagenome-genome-assembly--contig:-NODE-1076-length-11954-cov-25.048497_pt1 | contig 11954 bp, 8 predicted proteins | sample MGYA00242945_ERZ507943 | MGnify/ENA primary metagenome ERZ507943 (study PRJEB26167, sample SAMN06115418) | human gut metagenome | host: Homo sapiens | place: China:Hubei | collected 2015-03-06... | reverse complement strand
ATGGTATTGGTGATAAGACGGGTTATGAAACGGGCATTCCCCCATCCCGGCGTAGGATGAGTCAGTTTTTCATTCACCAGTACATGCAGCCCACTGGCAGAGTTAAATAGGGACATTCAGTAAATAGTATAAAATTAGCGAACTAATTCATACACAAGGTATTGCGAATTAGTTGGCTTTTTTGTATCTTTAGGTATTCCCCCGGAAATAAGGTTTTGCAGCCAAAACGGGGGAAATTCCCCAACCAAGATATGGCTAAGATACAAAATATTTCAGAAATTCACCCTACTTTGGGCTTTACAGAATTTGATATTCTGGAAAAATACTGCAAGAGCTTTAATGAGAGTGAGCTTGGCAGGCTTCATTCGGTGTTTCCGCTTGAGCATATGGCAAAAGCTGCAGGCCTGTCAGAACAGCGAAAGGGACGCAGGAATATTTTCAGCCCTTCAGCAAGGATTGCCCTCATGGTCCTGAAAGCATACACCGGATTCTCAGACAAACAGCTGGTGGAACATCTTAACCGCAACATACACAGATGTTCTGCGGAATTATGATAGACCCTTCTTTCCCCATAACCAGCTACAAGATAGTCAGTGCCATCCGTAATGAGATAGCATCCCGTCTTGACATTGAATCCCTCCAGAAAGTGCTGGCCACAGGCTGGAAACCTTATCTTTAGAACCTTCACGTATGCACGACTGATGCCACATGCGTTTCCCCACGAATAAGAAACTCCTCTGGGAAAGTCTCGAATGCTGCAAGCATTGTGGGGAGCTTGGCATAAAGCGTCCGCATAACAAATACAAGGATGTGGCGGAGCCCTATCTGTCTTACTGCAAGAAAAGAAAGAGGAAGGCTTCAAGAACAAGGATGCTTAAGCGCCGTATGACCAGGCTTCTTGAAAAGCTCATCAGTCAAAGGGACGGGATTCATAGCCGGTACGGCACTTCATTCCGGTATACCTAGGATTACAAGAAGCGTCTTTCCATCATCCGAAAAGTTCTTGTACAGGAAAAGGCCTTGTTTGAAGGACGTAAAGTCAGTGACCGCATAGTCAACATTGACCGTCATTATGTACGTCCCATTGTAAGAGGCAAGGAAATAAAGTCTGTCGAGTTCGGTGCAAAGGTTAACAACATACAGATAGACGGCATATCGTTCATCTAACATCTCTCTTTCAAGGCTTTCAATGAGGGTATACACTTGAAGGACTGTATCCGTATGCAACAGAAGCTCATGAGCGTAAGAGTAAGGTGTGTTGCTGCCGATTCCATATACGCCCATAAAGCCAACAGAAAGTTCTGTACGAAATATGGAATATCCACTTCCTTTGTGCGCAAGGGAAGGGCAGCAAAGGATGAGCCCCTGAGGAAGATTCTCAGAAATAAACTCTCAAAGGAGAGAACCACCCGACTTGAAGGCAGTTTCGGTACCCAGAAGCAGCATTACTCGCTCTCCAGGATAAAGGCACAGAACAGGAAGACGGAAATCCTTTGGATTTTTTCGGAATACATACGGGAAATGCCATACTGATGATTGACAAGATCAGGAAGAGAATAGTTCAAGCAACATGACATGATTTTACTGACAGAATCAGAAGAGGCCATCTGGCTTCTTCTGGGGCGTCATGTCCAAAGAGTAAGAAAATACAGAAAAAACATAATAATAATGGCATATGAAGTGATTATGCTCTATCATCTTCATATGCCATCTTACTTTTTAGGGGCATTTACTGAATATTCCTATTTAACGATACCTTAATTATTATCTAACATACAATAGCTCTAAATCAATCTATATACTGAGTCTTGACATACTCTTTCCACTCCTTTTCACATAATTCCACCCCCAACCCTATACCTGTTAGAGATTGAGGCAAAGGTTTTTCATAAAGTAAGCGTACAAACTGATTTACATATCTCTCCCCATACTTTCTCCCTAAATATTCGTAAAACAATTCTCCTCCTGAATAATTATAGATATAAGGGCTAAAAGTAGACTCCAATCGATTCTGTAAAGCCTTCTGGCGTTCTTCTGCAGACAAATCGGTTGTTTGTTTCCACACTTTAGAAGCAAAATATTCAGCCAAACCTTCAAACACCCATACATAAGGAGTTACTTCCCTACTCAATTTCAACGATTGAAAATAAACATAATGATTCATCTCATGCCAAAGTGTACTTTTAAAGTATTCTTCTGTATGCTCACGCCGAGTAAAAATACTATGATTATTAATCACAATACCTACAGTCATGACTTCTACACCACTATATTGAGTAACACACAATCCCCACGAATCGGAAAAATCGGAATTACTACCTACCAGTTCGGAACAGACTTTCTGGTAACTTCCGTCCTTTGTGCAAAGATAAATTGGAAGCTTTCTACCTTTTACCTGATAAGGATAAACATAGCCTCCCATCAATTCTTTCATAGGCTCTATAGCATCATAAGCATATAGACGGGCACGGTTTATCAGCATAGAATCCTGCACATCGGCATAAAAGACAAACAAAGTATCATCCTCTCCTTTTACCATATTGGTCTGGTGACCAAAATCTTCACTATTATCCCATGCATCATCCGATAAAGAATCAACCTGATGAATAATAAAATGGTCATCGATACCTGTCAACAGGCAATCATTCAGTTCAATAAGAAAGCGACGCGTAGACTCAGGTATTTGTGCCATAACAAGTGGGTTTTCATAACGGGTTACTAAATACCAACCCATTAATGAGGCATTCCAAAGAGCAAACAATACCAGAATAACTAGAAAAGAAACATATTTTTTCATGCAACCGTGGCTTTCTTAAAGGTCATAATAGAATCAATATTTACTCCTTGGGGCAACTCTCCAGGAGCATATCCCTCTCCTGTAAGTTCACAATACACCCCTTTATTAGGAGCATATTCCTTGAAATCAGGAGGCAACGGCACAATGGCATTGGCATTATTCTTAAGTATAATGCCCGCATGGTTCAAGTAATCGCTATCCCCCATTTTAAGAATGGCAAAATTTACATCTACACCTAAAAGTTCGAATATACGATAAGCTAATACTGATTTACAATCACAGTCTCCTTCACCGTCGTATAAGGTTTCAGAAGGGAAACGAAAATACTCCTGACATCTGTTAATGGGTTCCGATTCTTCATCCAAGATATAACGTATATTAGTTTGACAAAACAAAAGAACAAGACTATATAGTTCGAAATCAGCTAAATTATAACGTTGGCAAATATGATAAGCACTATTAATAATCTGCACCAAAGCCGTTTCTTCCATCTTGCTTGTATTTTCATCACTCCCCTTCAATACTTGACCTGCAAAATCCAACATATCTTCAGTAGAATTCACTCCTTTCCTGAACGGATTTCTATTTCTGACGGTACCAGCAGCTTGAGAATCCTTGAAATCTTCTTCATACAAACGAATTGTCACTTCTTCATGCTGATGCGTAATCCCTTTTAAATCCAATGCAGGTCCCCAATCAAAAGAACGCTCTACCAGTGTCTTTCCTGCCAGTCCCTGTGGTAAGGATGTAGACTGCAAAGCTCCACTTGTCGTTCTTTTCCATTTACGTCCCCAAGTAGAACATGGTTCAGACAGTTTCCACAAGCCATTGAAGCATCTCAGATTCATAATAAAAGCAAAGGCCAATACCAAAAATAAAGGAAGCATGGTATAACTCGTAATGAAAGTACACGACAATACACCTATAACAGACAAGACGATAATGACAATATTGATTGTTCCAACCCCCACATTACGGTCAATCAATCCCAACATAAAAGTCAAAGATCGGTTTCGTAACGTCATGGCATGTTTAACACCGTACAATATCCAAGCAATGCATATATAAAAGACAATCATATTCAAAGTATATGAAACTTCCCATCCCAAGAAAGGAAATAAGGCAAATGAATGTGCCACCAGACTGAAAGGAATGTAAAACAACAAGAAGACGAGGGCCGCCGGTAATGCCAAATCCACAAACCCAATCCGCACATCAGGACGATCGGTCTCACTATCTTCCACAAACTGCCACAAAGCACCTACAGCGGCAGCACGAATCATCAGTTCCTGCCCAGCCCGACGACTTCCAGTAGCATAAGCTACCTCCGTCTTATTATCAATAGACAGAGCCATCGCCTTTTTCTCTTCAGAAAACTTGCAGACAGCTACACACGTCGTATTGTCGTGCACTTCACCGTCATCAGTGAATCTACCCTTCAGAATCTCAACATAATTATACTGATCATTCATCGTCTTCAGATAGATGGAATTATCTATCGGTTTGATACAACCGATTCTACTGGCTCCTAAGACAGGAATACCATCATACAATATATATTGGTTAGCGTTTTTCCGCCAAAGATAACCGACTAAAACACGTTCTCCCGACTCACGGGTATAATAGACCTTCGCATAGCATAAAAAGAGCCATAACACCATTCTGAACATGAAATAAGCGATTCCTATAATTAAACCTACCTTGAGTAAAATCCAAAGCAATGATATAAAACTTCCCATACTACTATGCTTTCATTGTTATTTCTTTTCCGTAAATATTAAGTGCCTTTTCGGTTACTCCAATTCCATATTCCATCAGCCTGTCCTTTTGGTTAATCAACTGGCTTTCCTGCGTAATACCTGCCCATTGCAAATCACTCAGCTCAACCGATTCCATACAAAGCAAAAAAGCGAACATGTCTGGCACTTCAGTCAACTTCTCAACTTCCACACCTGGAATAGCCTCATAAAGTTTTTTCAACAAATCCTCTTCATGTATATCTACCACCATTTTGCACCAACATCGAGGATTTTGTCTGCTAGCAGCCTGCTGATAACGACAACTGGCACCAGCCACTTTTCCCCACTCTATCAATCCTTCCTTATTACCGTATTTCACAAGCAAACTGGCTATAGAAAATTCAGCACTTACCATCCGATTGATTGAAAAATTGTATAATGCCCTAGCACACCCCGGTATATGACATTTACGCAATAAGTCACCAAAAACAAAGGTTCCTTTATCACCAGCTGTAAGCAATACATTCAATTCATTGCCCAATTGTTTTTCCAGTTGCGATGCATGTTCAACGATGATTTGCGTACCTCCTGTCTTTTCGGCCAATATTCGCATTGTCTCCCGACCTACATCACCAATTGAAATAATGTTGATAGGCTGATTCAATCTATAAGCCTTATCCAATATATCTTCAATTGATTCAAAAGGCTGTCCGTCACTTATCAGAATAACCTGATCGACATAACAGTCTTCCATAAGTTTCTGTGCCTTTTCCAGCGGTGGAATATAACAAGTACCTCCAGTGGCCTGTAATGACATAATGTCCATTCCTTCCTCACTGGTACAAACTACACCGTCATTAAAAGCAATCCATTTGATACATGTATCAACCGACAATCGTGATACAGCCTGTTTCAGTTCCTGTAAGGCAATTCCAGCCATACTTCCTGATACATCCAGTATCAAAAGTTTAGTGTTTGGCAAAGTACGTTTTCCAAACCTCACTTCCTTTTCTACATTTGAGTAAACAGTAGCTTCCGATCGCAAAAGTTCCTTGATAAGCTTACTCTTCAGATGTAAGGTAGAATCCGATATAACCTCTGCCAAAGTATAATCATTACCTTGGATGGTGATATAATTTAAAGGAGGCGCATCCAGTATGTCTTTTCCATTAAAGTTTCCAGTCAATTTAACATCCAGACTCCTTTCCTCATAAACGGATGTTATTGGTATCAACAACCGATTATCTTCCGTGCCATTAGAAACCGTACATTTCAAAATAGGTTGAAAACAAGCTAATTCCGTAAAACTGAAATCAGACGGAGGAATAGCAGACAAGGTATTTTGCAGAAATTCCAGTTTATTTTTCTTCAGCCAAATACAAAACTCATCCAGTTCATGATACGTTTTATCCACCGTATTTCTGATTTCCCCAACCAATTCAGTCTGCAAATTCATCAGCAAGCACGACACATATTGTTCTTTCAAAGCCTTAATACGTACCACATACCCGTTAAAATGATAGAAAGCTCCAATAACAGGTAATACAAACAAGATAGTCCCTGTTACCATCGGATGTTCAGCAAACCAATCTAGAGCTATCAGTTCTTTCTGTACAACAAACTGAATCAGGAAAATACCGAAATAAGCCAACAGAAATCCTAAAACTGCAGCTCTTACCAGCATAGAAAGAACAAAGACCGGATGATTCCTTAATTTTCCTTCCAATACTTCCATGGTATCGTCCGGCGTCTGATGTTCATTCTTCACCTGTTCATAGGCCTTTTTCAAATTGTCAGGCATCTGAAAAGCCTGATAACATTCTGTATCCAACTCAGCCGCAGCCTGCTTGATGCGTTCGTGAATCAGATCTAAAACGGCTATACCTTGCTGTATACCCACTACCTTGGAAGGTGTAGCGACAGAAAATATGCCAAAAACCTTATCCTCCAGTTCTTTTGCTTTTTCCTTTATATAATTATGCTGGTTATCAAACAACTTTGTCTTGTAATCCATCGCATACTGAAACACTCCTTTCTTGGTTTTATTAACCAGATTACGTTTAAAATTAACAAGATAGTTACCATAATACTGACTCCACACTTTCTTCAGATTCAGATTGAAAGGTGAAACCGTACTCTTTACATCCCAAGCATAAGCTTCCTGTCCAGGCATCGGACAATCTTCTGTTACAGCCTGACCTATTTCTTTGGCATATACGGAGTTCAAGAAACCATCACACGATTTTACATAATCAGAAGCCTCTTTCCCGTCATAAAATTCAGGCTCTGTACTATGTGCAAACGCATTAAGCAGAATGTTGCTCAACAAAAAAGCTTCGTTCTCTTTCTGTACTTCCTTCTCATAGAACACTCCCGCCATGCCTACATTGATAAACCCCGAATCCATATCCGGCTTTTGCCCCAAAGCGATATGTAAAGCAGTCATAGCCATAGCCTTCATACCTTCCTTCTTTTCTTCTTCCTTGATAGAAGTTTCAAACAAGAACACATGTCGGAACGGACGCAGATTGGTGTTTTTCAAACACATCAACGTATTTAATTCATTTAGGAAAGCCTGAGCCTCTTCTGGTACACCCGGAGTGAAATTCACCGTATTCGGCCTCCATAGCAGGCCATAGAAATTGATAACAGGCATACTGTTCCACGGATTATCACCTAACAGGTTAGCTCTCAAGTCTGCAGCCAACGTATGAAAATGCTCCAAAGTACGCTTGTCAGTCAAATCTCCGATAAATATCACATTCAGGTGTTTATCCAGTCGAGTAGCAGAAGGAATCAGCTTATCCAGATTTTGTCCGTCTTGCATGGTATCTTCGGTCAATCTACGGGCAATCCCGTCAATAACTTCCCGATGGTTATCAATAAGATCTCCATCAGTAATATGAAACCAGCGCAAAGGAATATTTCCATTCACCTGACTAATATTCTGAAGAACTGCTTTCCAATATACCGCAAAGAAAGACTCTATCGAATCTTTCTTTGCAAAATTTACAATCCATAATGGAGTTGCCATATTTCCTTAAAATTTAACGAGAGATTCAGATATCAACCTCAATAAAGACAAATCCTCCTGTTTTTTCTGTTTAATCCAAGCTTCAATGAAGACCGCAAATTTAGGTACTTCCTTGGAACCTTTTCGCATAATTTCTTTTTTAGCCTCAGCAGAAACACCTTTTACAGCCTCTGCCAATGTTCTTTCAGACCGAATCAGTTTTTCCAATACGTCCACACTTTTAAGTACCTCCAAACAGTCCATCTCTACCAATTTCTTGGCAAAAGATACACAAGGAATTATTTTCCTGATTTCAAGCCTATGTTCTTCACTGCCGATTTCTATTACATCATCTCCGTTTATCGTGATCTCGTGCAAAACAACTTCCACACTTCCTCTTTGAACATCAATCTCTACACGAATAAAATTATCAGCCACTTCATTATCCGTCCACGATACCATATCCTCCTCATTCTTCGTACTATTGTCCGTAAAAGCACTTAAATCTATCAAATTATCTTCGTGCGATTCCGTAGTCAATGCACTTCCACCGATTATGTCAACCATAGAATAGCTTCCAAAAATCTGCCTGTATGCTTCTGATCCGCTATTTTTCAGCAAATTAATGATATTCTGATAATACAAAGCCTTAAAGAAATAATATAAATAATTCCGGACATTGACCATATCCACAGCAGAAACAGCTTCATCCAAATCAAGACAGGCAAATGCCCTATGAATATGACATCCATATTCCCCGTTTTTAATTTCCGGCTGCAACCTAAAATACTGAGATTGTATATCCATGAAATATTTATACGAGAAGAAATCAAGTCCCATCGGCATCTTAAAGATAAGGAAACGGTCAGACATCTCATTATCCTGCACAAACTGACAGTTAGTGTCTTTTTTCACATATCCTAACTGTTCAGCCAATTGCTCGGAAGCTCCAGCATAGACATAGCGCAAAATTGTAGGCGATGTAGTGCCCAAGGCCATAGGATAAAGCACAGGAATCCTGTCCCTTGCAGCCAGTTTGGAAAGAAATACCTCCTTACTCTGTCCGACAGGCAACATATCCGGATCATTCAATGATTCTTCCAGTGTTTTTTCCAGCCACGCATTAGCCAATGTTCCCTCAGACTTTGTTACTTTCAGAATGGCCGTCATCAACGGATTTACAATCCTTTTCTCAAAAATCTTCTTGAACTCAAAAACATCACTCAAGGCCAGTTCTACAAATACCTTGGAAGTTTCATCAATAGCTTCTATGTAACTGGAAAGATTATTTAGTCCTTCATTCTTCCGCACCGGTATACGTCTATAACTTCCACTGACAGGATCTTTTATAGAAACATGTTCCAATACTGTATTGCAATAAAGCCGGTCAAAAAGATTATCTACCGACCAATCAACATTGTTTCCTGTAGCGATGTCCTTCAGATTTGGCAAATACACCGTCAAGGCATCATTCTCTGTTTCCCTAAATTTTTTAGCCAGTCTGCGGTAATCATCTTCCTTAACTCCACACAATTCGGCAGCCTTATCAATCAACTGACGTAAGCCTGTTATTTCCCCTTTTCCTTTTCGAATTAACTCCAGATACCCCTGAGGATATTCCGTCAACTGCTCAATCAGTTCAATGGAAAGTTTCATACAGTTGTATTTCTTTAAGGCATCACGGTATTCTTCCATCACCTTCAATACGGCAGAAGCATTCTTCTTGGTAACACCTTCAGACAAAAACCGCATACATTCTGTACGTTTTCTGTTTGCCAGTTCTTCATAATCACATTTATCAAGAGATAATATATCCTTACACAAAGGTTCCAGGTAAAAATCATCAACTAAATTAATCACCGACCATGTATAACGCAAACCATTCTCCCGTATACTTTTACTAATTCCCTGATTGATACTGTTCTTCAGTCTACTGAACACCTCTTCCTTTATGGCTTGGAGTTCTTCCTCCACACTCTCTATCTGTGCCATGAACCCATTAGCTTTCAACTTGTCGAAAGCATCGGCAGAAGGCCGGCGTATCTCCGCATATTTTTCATCTAACATATTTTGCAGACTGACTTCGTTTGCCCTGCATCCTTCCGATTCTATATCTAACAGATACGACAGAATATAGTCTTTCCCAAAAGTCTTCTTAGCTTCGTTCCGTATAGCTGCATCTTCGGGTAAATCCTCACCTAACAATCCGTATTTCAACACTTCATATACTCCACGGGTCTGAATGTATTCCTCAAACTCCTGATTGGCCTTCTTAAGCACGCGGTAACCGCAAGCTATAAGACTCTGTGTCCATTCATACTTCGTATCACTATGTGTTGTCACTCCACCAATGGCATTCAAGTCATTACATAGATTGCTGATCATGCTGTTGGAAGCATTACCTTTATTCAGATAATATATCATTTCAGCCACAGTAGAATAAAGGCTGTTTAAAGGTATTTTCGTATTGAAATTGGTTTCAACATCCACAGGAATTATATAACGGTATAGTTCCCAAGCTCCCACATCCTGATTATTAGGCATTACAGAGAACTTCTTGAAGCATTCAGTTTCATTCCTTTTCAAACGGAAAGCGTTGAGTTCCCACATATAGGAAAACGCGTTCAGTTTATAGCGCACATTCCCCCTGTTGGCTTCTATAAAAGGCTCAGGCATAAATAAGACCAGTTTCAGGTTAGGATTACCCACACTATTATTGGAAAGACACTTGATGAGGTAAAGCGTATCCAAAGTCAATGAACTACCGGTCCCCCCACACGAAGAAGCAAACAGCCAGATATTGAAATCTACAGTATTTCCATGATTGTTTTCATCCTGAAAACGGGCTATTTTTTTTCGCAGCTCTCCTTCTATGGCACGATAATTATGCAACATAGCTACACGGCCCACCATACGCTCCGCTCCGGCTCCTTCAGACAAAGGGATATTACCCAAAGTGAAACCATGTCCTTTTTCCTGTTCTATCATCCACTCGCGCAAGCGTTTGGCCGAAGGCGTCTTTCCTCCCAGATTATTACGGTAAACCTGATAAGGATTGGTATCACCCAAATTAACAAAATCCTGATTATATATCAGTATCTGCTCTCGATTTATCTGTTCCAAAGTCTTTCCATCTGTATCAATGTAAGTAAAGAGATACTCAGGATCACTGGAATTCTGAGGTCCTAGTTTTCTGGAAAGTTCTGATACGGTCTTGAGTCCACATCCTCCCAAACCGATAAAATATGCTTTAACTGGCATAGTAATATGTTTTTAAGGTTATCAATTTAAATCTACACAATATTTCGTTCCGTTTCCGGAAAGTTGTATGGTTATCGCTTCAGGTTTCCGATGAGAAAACAAAAAAATTTCGTTTCCTACTGAAAGCGTATGTTTCACCTCTTTGGTATAGGCATCTGTAACCTCCGCAAACGTGCCCTCTAGAAGGCCGACATAGAAACCACTCTTTTTCCAGAAAAGCAGCGGATTATACTTTCTGGCAGTCAGGACCAGTACCCAGTCGGCACCACGTACCGCCAACATTCCATCCCGTCCGATACGATAGGGGAGCTCCTCCGTGTCTCCATTTACACGGCGGATCTTTCCGTCTACATTTTTTTCCACTACCGTTATTATCCATGAACGTTTTACCTTCAACAGAAAAGCCGTATATAAAACAGAAACGACCCCTATTACCAGAATCAAAGCCACAACTACCCATCCCCATAATGGAATAAAAGAATTCCATAACCGGCACGCCGGCATCTCCAGCAGTTTCTGATACGTACATTCAATAAGCCCTCCATTTCTTTCCCCACATAGCGTCTGCAATTTCTTAATTTCCTGCTCCACCGGAGAATCAATAGTTATATCTAGCAAGACATCAGCCTTCTCCCTACTGAGGAAACCCGGCAATAACGCCTTATCCGAATTCACTATCTCACCCAGCAGAACAAACTCTCCCAAAGGATAGAAGTCAGCAACATCCTCTTCCCTTTGAAAAAAGGGTTCCGAAACTTCTGCTTTTGCCTTCAGGCCAGTCGCTAACGGAGTAGAAAAAGCCGTAGTCCGCAAAAATACTTTTTCTCCGTCAATTTCAATCCTTGGATTCAAAGAGTCGCATAAAACAGCCCAGTCTTTCTTAAGCATACTATTCATTTTAGCTGCCATTACATTGGATATGGTATGCGAGAACCACTGGGAAAGCACATCGGCCGACGAAACAGCCTGATAATCCACCTTTCCGAATATTTTATCCAATTCATCCTTGAAAATAGCATTCTGCCTCAATTTAGGATCATCGAAATTCAGCTCCAGTCCATATTTGCACAATGAAATACCCATGAGATAAAAAATCACGCCCAAGAGAATGTAAATAGTCAAGCTGAAGTTACCTTTGTATAGT
>ENA-UEQH01001074-UEQH01001074.1-human-gut-metagenome-genome-assembly--contig:-NODE-1074-length-11967-cov-39.457275_pt1 | contig 11967 bp, 10 predicted proteins | sample MGYA00242945_ERZ507943 | MGnify/ENA primary metagenome ERZ507943 (study PRJEB26167, sample SAMN06115418) | human gut metagenome | host: Homo sapiens | place: China:Hubei | collected 2015-03-06... | reverse complement strand
TGACGAGGCCGATCATGGCGAAGCTGGCCTTGCCCTCGTAGCGGAGGATGTTGTTCATCACGAGGCTGGACATCATGAGCGGGGCCGCGATGAGGATGGGCCGCGCGTAGGCGCAGGCGTGGGGCAGGATGGTGTCGGTGCTGCCCAGCAGCATCATGAAGTCGGGCAGGGCAGCGAGACCGAGAACGGCCAGCACTGCGCCGAAGGTCAGCGCCGTGAAGAAGCTGGTGGAGGCGAACTTTGTGGCCGCATGGGTGTCCTGACTGCCGAGGCTGCGGCTGATGATGCCGCCCGCGCCGTGGCCCAGCATGAAGCCGAGGGCCTGAATAATGGCCATCAGGCTCGACACGACGCCCACCGCGCCCGACGCGCTGGTGGACAGCTGGCCCACAAAGAAGGTGTCGGCCAGATTGTAGATGCTGGTGATGAGCATACTCAGGATGGTGGGGGCCGCGAGGCCGAGAATGAGCTTCGGCACGGGGGTCCGGGTCATTTTCTCGAACTGGAGCCTGCTGCGCTCCAGCTCGGCGGCGTCGGATGCGGTGCGGGGGGAAGACGGCATGGAAAAGTACCTCGCTTTCGGAAATCAAAGAAAATACCGCTCTTTGCGCAAAGAACGGGTAAAATGCAGATATATAATAAGTATAGCGCAGATCGGGGGAAATGTCGAGACAGCAGTGCGGGCAGGCACGGTGGAAGCTTTCTCCTCAGATACGGTGACCGGGTTGCGGCTTCCAGCGTCTGCCGCGCTGTCGCTTGCATCCTGCTGGCCGCGGCCCCAACAGCTCCTCCCTGTTTCCGCCGCTGGCGGTGGTCGTCGCCGTTGCCTCAAAAAGTTAGGGTATTGAGTGCAAAAGCGGGAGAAAATGGAATGCCTTTTGGCAAATTTGCCAAAGAAAGGTCGAATTGCTTGTAGAAAATCACGTCAAGTGGTATAATTTATGGAAAGAAACAAAAGCGCGAAGATAAAAAACAGCGCAGAGAAGAGTTCCGGGGAGATCCTGCCCCGGGATACGGAGGGAAATCTTATGAAATCTGTGGCACAGACTATCATTGAAGCAGACCGCTTCTACACCATCGCCGCCAAGACCGGCAGCGTCATTCAGGCTGTGGAGAGCGTCAAGGACGGCGGCAACATCCGTCTGGGCAAGTACGAGCACAAGCCCGAGCAGGAGTGGGCTTTCGTCCGCGAGGGCGACGGCGTCTACCGTATCCGCAACCGCGCCTCCGGCAAGCTCATCGACCTGATGATGACCGGCACTGCCAACGGCACCTGGCTCCACCTGTGGGAGGACGTGGGCGGCACTTCCCAGATGTGGAAGATGGAGCCCACCCCGGCCGGCACCGTCCGCCTGCGCTCCATGTGGGCTGCCGGCAAGTGCATCGACACCGTGGGCATGGGTACTGCAGACGGCGCTGTGCTCCAGATCTGGCAGGAGACTGCCGGCGAGGACCAGCTGTGGACCATCTCCGAGGTGAAGGACCGCGCAAAGCACGCCCCCAAGTCAGAGGAAAAGCCCGCTGAGGTCAAGGCCGAGGCCGCTGCTCCCGCCGAGGAAAAGCCGGTTGAGGAAAAGGCTGCACCTGCTGTGAAGAAGACCACCAGAAAGCCTGCGGCAAAGAAGACCGCTGCCAAGACTGCTGCGAAGTCTGCTGGGGCAAAGGCCGAAGCCGCACCCGCCAAGGCCGAGGAAAAGCCCGCCGAGGCCGCTCCTGCCGCAAAGCCTGCCCGCAAGACCGCTGCCCGTAAGAAGACCACGAAGGCCAGCAAGTAAGCACGGCTACATAGCATCATAGCAAAAAGAGCACCCGCTCTCCACAGTGATGTGGAAAGCGGGTGCTTTTGGGTTTAGGGTCAGGTTTGCCTTCGTACAACCTCTCAGTGCCCCATCTTGCCCTTCTTGAACTTCAGCGCCGCTGCGATGAAGCCCTTGAACAGGGGATGTGCGCGGTTGGGACGGCTCTTGAACTCGGGGTGGAACTGTGCGCCGAGGTGGAAGTCACGGCCCGGCAGCTCCACGGTCTCCACAAGGCGGCCATCGGGGCTGGTGCCGGAGATGACCAGACCGGCGTCCTGCATCTCCTGACGGTAGTCGTTGTTGAACTCGTAGCGGTGGCGGTGGCGCTCCCAGATCTCGCTCTGGCCGTAGCACTCGGCCATCTTGGTGCCGGGCAGAACGGTGCAGGGGTACTTGCCCAGACGCATGGTGCCGCCCTTGGGGATGTTGCCCTGCTGGTCGGCCATCAGGTCGATGACGTTGTGATGACCCTCGGGGGTGAACTCGCTGGAGTTGGCGTCGGCGTAGCCCAGAACGTGGCGGGCGAACTCCATGACCATGATCTGCATACCGAGGCAGATGCCGAAGTAGGGGACATCGTTCTCGCGGGCGTACTGTGCGGCCTGTATCATGCCTTCGATGCCGCGGTCGCCAAAGCCGCCGGGGACGATGATGCCGTCCACGTCCGCAAAGGCTTCCCTGCAGGCGGCCTGGTCGGGCAGGTCCTCGCTCTCCACCCACTTGATCTCTACCTGGCTGTCGTTCTCGAAGCCGGCGTGGTAGAGGCTTTCCATGACGGACAGATAGGCGTCATGCAGCTTGACGTACTTGCCCACGAGGGCGATGGTGCAGGTCTTGGTGCGGGTGGCGATCCGGGCCAGCATCTCTTTCCACTCGGTGAGGTCGGCAGGGGGAACATCCAGATGCAGCTGCTTGACCACCACGTCGTCGAGGCCGCCGGTGTGGAGCATCAGCGGACACTGGTAGAGACTGGGCATGGTCAGGTTCTCGATGACGCACTCCGGCCTGACGTTGCAGAAGGTGCTGATCTTCCGGCGGATGTCGCTGCCCACGCTGCCGTCGGCGCGGAGGATGATGATGTCAGGGCTGACGCCCATGCCCTGCAGCTCCTTGACGGAGTGCTGTGCGGGCTTGGACTTGTACTCATCGGAGCCGGAGATGTAAGGCACCAGCACCACATGGATGAAGCAGCAGTTCTCCTTGCCCTGCTCGAGGCCCACCTGACGGATGGCCTCGAGGAAGGGCTGGCTCTCGATGTCGCCGGTAGTGCCGCCGATCTCGGTAATGACCACATCGGCCTCGGTGGAAGAGGCCAGATTGTAGATATAGCTCTTGATCTCGTTGGTGATGTGGGGGATGATCTGGACGGTCTGGCCGAGGTAAGCGCCCTGGCGCTCCTTGTTCAGCACGTTCCAGTAGACCTTGCCGGTGGTGAGGTTCGAATACTTGTTCAGGTTCTCGTCGATAAAGCGCTCGTAATGGCCCAGGTCCAAGTCGGTCTCGGTGCCGTCGTCGGTGACGAAGACCTCGCCGTGCTGCAGGGGGCTCATGGTACCCGGGTCCACGTTCACGTAGGGGTCCAGCTTCTGGCTGGCCACCTTGAGGCCGCGGCACTTCAGCAGTCGGCCCAGAGAGGCAGCGGTGATGCCTTTGCCCAGACCGGAGACGACGCCGCCGGTCACGAAAATAAACTTTGCCATAATGGTTCTCCTCTAATTTACAGATATTCTTTGCCGTGAATAGCACGATAAGCAAATACTTTCCCTCAGTGGGGGCGCAATACGTATTATTGCGCGGGGTCGTAGGAGTCCAGTATCTCCTGCGCAACCTCGGCGCGGTCGCGCCGGGTGTCCATTGCTTTTTTCTCGATGTAGCGGTGCGCCTCGGCCTCGGTCATGCGGCCCAGCTCGATGAGGCAGCACTTGGCGCGGCTCACCAGCCGCACCTGTGCCAGCTTTTCCTGCATCCGCTGATTCTCCTGCCGCAAAAGCAGGAGGCGGTGGTTGCTGGCGGCGGCCATGTGGATGGCCTGCAAAAAGAAGGTGTTGGAGAAGGGCTTTGTGACCAGCAGAACGCCTTCTTCGCTCAGCGGGGTCAGAAGCTGCTCGGCGGCTGCGGCCTTGGCCAGAAATATCACACCGGCATCCGTTTTCTCCACGGCGTCGGCGCACAGCTCGTGGCCGAACTCATCCGGAAGCGGCGAGTTGACCACGATGAGCTCAAAGTCGGATTCCAGCATCCTCCGCCGCGCCTCTGCCGCACTTGGTACGATGATAGGCCGCGCATAGCCCAGCTCCGTCAGGCGTGCGGAGATATATTCGTTGGAGCTTGCGCCCGCGCTTACGATCAGGGCACGTCCCATTCGGCTCACTCCTTTCCTATGTCATTCTGCATCAGATGGCATTGAAGTAGTGGACGCGCTCATATTCGGCGGGGTCGGAGGCGTTCTTGAGCGCCTCGCAGCGGCGCAGAGCCTCGGCATAGTAGCGGCGGCTCAGCTCGTCGGGCAGGAATTTGTGAAGGAACTCGCTGTTCCTGGCCACCTCGACGGCCTCTTCCAGCGAGGCGGGCAGGGTCTCGAGGCCGAGACCGGCGGCTTCGCTCGGGATGAAGAGGTTGCGGTTGACAGGGGCAGACAGCTCCATCCGGTGCTCGATGCCGTCGAGGCCTGCTGCCAGCACGAGGCCGATGGCGAGGTAGGGGTTGCAGGCGGGGTCGGGGCTGCGCAGCTCCATGCGGCAGTTGTCGCCCTTCACCTGCGGGATGCGGACCAGCTGGCTGCGGTTCTGGCGGCTCCAGCTCACGTAGCGGGGAGCCTCGTCGCAGCCGAAGCGGAGATAGCTGTTGGGCAGGGGATTCGTGAAGGCCGTCAGCTCCCGGCTGTGGCGGAGGATGCCCGCCATGAAGCTGCCGGGGATGCTGTCGGGGGCGATGTCGCCCTCAAAGAGGTTCTTGCCGTCCATGGTCAGCGAGAGGTTGATGTGGAGGCCGCTGCCGGCCTGGTCGGGCAGGGGCTTTGGCAGGAAGCTGGAGTGGAAGCCGTTGCTGGCTGCCACGGCCCGGACGATCTGCTTGAACAGGAAGATGTTGTCGGCGGTCTTGAGGGGGCCGGCGTAGTGGAAGTCGATCTCATTCTGGCCGTGGCCGTTCTCGTGGTGGCTGTGCTGGGGGGCAAGGCCCATCTGCTCCATGGTCAGGCAGATGTCCCGGCGGATGTTCTCGCCGGCGTCCAGCGGCGCTACGTCGAAATAGCCGCCTGCGTCGATGGGGATGCGGGTGGGACGGCCCCGGTCGTCGTTCTCGAAGAGATAGAACTCGCACTCGGTGCCGACGTTGCAGCGCAGGCCCAGCTGCTTGAACCGGCGGTTGATGTCCCGCAGGAAGCCGCGGCAGTTGCCGCCGAAGGGGGTGTTGTCCGGCTTTTCCACGTCGCAGAAGAACTGCATCACCCGGCCCTCAGCCGTGCGCCAGGGCAGGATGGTCATGGTGGACAGGTCGGGCCGGAGCACCAGGTCGCTCTCCTCCACGTGCATGAAGCCTGCGATGGCGCTGCCGTCGAAGCAAACGCCATCTTCCAGCGCCTTGGGAAGGTCGCTTGCCAGCACGGCGATGTTCTTCTGGAAGCCGAAGATGTCACAGAACGCGAAGCGGACAAATTTTACGTTGTTGTCCTCGACGAAATCGAGGATGTCCTGCTGTGTCGTATAACTCATAGGTGTGTGTCCTCTGAAAAGTATGTCTTCTTAAAAAACGCCCAAAGGCCTGCCTCTGTACAGAGGCAGGTCTTCAGGCTGGTGTAAGAAATAGGAAAAAGAGAATGGCTCAGATAAGCGCCTCAGCCGGTGGTGCTTTATTCTACGCTGGTATGTGAAGATCAGACGTAGTAGAGCATCTTGCTGTAGCTGGGCAGAGGCCAGTAGTCCTCGCCGCAGATGGTCTCGGCGTCGTCGGCGGCGGCGCGGAGGGCGTCCATCTTGGGCAGAACGTCGTCGTGGAAGGCGACGGCCTTTGCGCTCTCGTCGGAGAGGGCCTTTGCGGCATCGACGGCAGCCTGCAGCTCGTCCACAGCGTCGCTCATGGCGTCGGCGTCGGCGGACAGGCGGGTCAGTGCCTTCGTCTCGCTGCGGACGCTCAGGTTCTCGCTGACGGCCAGCTTGGAGGCGGCGGTGTTGGCGACCTCACTCATGTAGGCGTTGACGGCGGGCAGCAGCTGCTTGCGGGCCATCTCCAGCATGGTCAGGGCCTCGATGTTGATGATCTTGGAGTAGTGCTCCATCTCAACTTCGTAGCGGCTCTCCATCTCGACTTTGGTCAGGACGCCGAAGTCCTCCATCAGGGCGATGTTCTTCGGTTCGATGAGGGCGGGCAGAGCGGCGGGGGTGTTCTTCTTGTTGGGCAGACCGCGCTTTGCAGCTTCCTCTTCCCACTCGGCAGTGTAGCCGTTGCCGTTGAAGATGACGCGGCGGTGGTCGCGGATGGTGCGCTTGACGAGGGCGATGGCGGCGCTGGTGAAGTCGTCGGCCTTCTCCAGCTCGTCAGCGTAGCCCTTCAGCTCCTTGGCGACGGCGGTGTTCAGGATGGTGTTGCAGTCGCTCAGGTTCTCGGCGGAGCCGGGCATACGGAACTCGAACTTGTTGCCGGTGAAGGCAAAGGGAGAAGTGCGGTTGCGGTCGGTGGTGTCCTTGCTGAACTTGGGCAGGACATCGACGCCGAGGTCCATCTTCATCTTGACGGGGCCGGCGTAGGGAGAATCGGAAGCGATGGCGTCGATGACGGCTTCCAGCTCTTCGCCCACGAAGATGGAGATGATGGCCGGAGGTGCCTCGTTGGCGCCCAGACGGTGGTCGTTGCCGGGGGTGGCGACGGAGGTGCGGAGCAGGTCGGCGTACTCATCGACAGCCTTGATGACGGCGGCCAGGAAGACCAGGAACTGCAGGTTCTCCATGGGGGTGTCGCCCGGGTCCAGCAGGTTCTCGTGGGTGGTGGACATGGACCAGTTGTTGTGCTTGCCGCTGCCGTTGACACCCTCGAAAGGCTTCTCGTGCTGCAGGCAGACCAGACCGTACTTGGGGGCCAGCTTCTTCATCATCTCCATCGTCAGCAGGTTGTGGTCGATGGCGACATTGGTGGTGTCGAAGATGGGGGCCAGCTCATGCTGGCAGGGAGCTACCTCGTTGTGCTTGGTCTTGGCGGGGATGCCCAGCTTCCACAGCTCTTCGTCCAGCTCCTTCATGAAAGCGGAGACCTCGGGGCGGATGACGCCGAAGTAGTGTTCTTCCAGCTCCTGACCCTTGGCAGAAGGTGCGCCGAAGAGGGTGCGGCCGGTGAGGATGAGGTCCTGACGGGCCTCGTAGTCTTCCTTCTTAATAAGGAAGTACTCCTGCTCGGGGCCGACGGTGGTGGAGACGTAATCCACGTCCTTGCCGAAGAGCTTCAGGACGCGGACAGCCTGATTGGACAGCGCGTTCATGGAGCGCAGCAGGGGAGTCTTCTTGTCCAGCGCCTCGCCGGTGTAGCTGACGAATGCAGTGGGGATGCAGAGGACGTCGTCCTTCACAAAAGCGAAGCTGGTGGGGTCCCATGCGGTGTAGCCGCGGGCCTCACAGGTGGCACGCAGGCCGCCGGAGGGGAAGGAAGAGGCGTCGGGCTCGCCGCGCACCAGCTCCTTGCCGTTGAACTCCATGATGGCGGTGCCGTCGCCCACGGGGGAGACGAAGCCGTCATGCTTCTCGCTGGTAATGCCGGTCAGCGGCTGGAACCAGTGGGTGTAGTGGGTGGCACCCAGCTCCATAGCCCAGCGCTTCATGACGCTGGCCACGACGTTTGCCACCTCGATGTCCAGAGGTGCGCCCCTGTGCAGGGTCTTCTCGAGGCTCTTGTAGGTGGCGCTGGGGAGGCGCTCCTTCATGACGTGCTCGTTGAACACCTTGCTGCCGTAGATCTCCATAACATTTGCTGCCATAAATCCTACTCCTTACTTGAATTGAAATACTTCAGCTGGTCGCGGATTTTTACGCGGAAAGAGGCGGGCTCTCCCGCGAAATATCGGTTAAACGAAACGACGCTGCGAGTCAGGAGGTGACTCACAGCGTCGTTGCTGTCTATGCGATGATTATAGCCGAACGGGGCGAAAAACGCAATAGACAGATTTGACGATTCTGCACAAACCGACTCCCGATTTTTTGGAGTATTGCGCGGAGGGTATGACTATTAGATGACCTGAAACAGGAAAAACTTCAGATAGTTCGTCTCCGGCACGCCCCAGAGGATGGGGTGGTCGGGGGCCTGCTGGCGCACTTCGATCTGGCGCAGCTGGCGGTGAGCGTCCTTTGCGGCGGAGCGCAGCATCTTGATGAACAGCTCCTCGGTGGCAAAATGAGAGCAGCTTGCCGTGGCGAGGTAGCCGCCCCGGGGCAGGAGCTTCATGGCCCGGTAGTTGATCTCCTTGTAGCCCCGCATGGCGTTTTCCACCGTGCGGCGGGCTTTAGTGAAGGCCGGCGGGTCCAGGATGATGAAATCGTAGGGGTGGCCTTCTTTTTCGAGGCGGGGCAGAAGCTCGAAGGTGTCCTCGCAGAGGAAGTCCATGTTGGTCAGGCCGTTGCGCTCCGCGTTCCGCTGGGCCATGGCGATGGCGTCGGCGCTGATGTCCGCTGCCGTGACCCGGGCTGCGCCGCCGCTGGCTGCGTTGAGGGCAAAGCTGCCGGTGTGGGTGAAGCAGTCCAGCACGGTGTGGCCGGCGGCGAGGCGGGCTACCGCCCGGCGGTTGTACTTCTGGTCGAGGAAGAAGCCGGTCTTCTGGCCGTTCTCAAAATCGACGTGGTAGTAGACGCTGTTCTCGCAGATCTCGGTCTGGGTGGAGGCGGGGTGGGTTTCACCCGGCAGCTCGAACCAGCCCTTGCTCTGCTCGAGGCCCTCTTTGGCCCGCAGGGCCTCGTCGTTCCGCTCGTAGATGCCGTCGATGGTCTGGCCGTCGGCCCGAAGCACTTCGGCGAGGAGGGGGAAGAGGACAGGCTTCAGCTTTTCCATGCCGACGCTGAGGGTCTGGGTGACGAGGATGTTGTTGAAGCGGTCCACGGTCAGGCCGGGGAACTGGTCGGCCTCGCCGAAGATGACCCGGCAGGCCGACAGGTCGGCAGGCTCGAGGACGGTCTTGCGGTAGGCCCAGGCGTACTCGACGCGGCGGCGCCAGAAGCTGGCGTCGAAGGTGTCGTTGGCGTTGCGGGAGATGAGGCGGACGCGGATCTTGCTCTTGAGAGAGACGAAGCCGGTGCCGAGGTAAGCGCCCTTCGGGCTCACCACGTCGGCGAGGGTTCCGTTCTCAGGCTCTGTCTCCGGGAACTCGAGGATGTCGTTCTCGTACACCCACGGATGCCCGCCCACGAGGCTGGCCTCGGCTTTTTTGTTTACTTTATAAATAGGATAGCTGCGTTCTGATTTCATGGTTGCTCCTTAATAATTGAGGATGAACCTCTCCGTCACGGCTGACGCCGTGCCACCTCCCCTAACGAGGGGAGGCTTTGGCATTTCGGTAAACTTTCCCTCTTCGCCAGAGGCTCCCCTCGGTAGGGGAGCTGTCGAGCGATAGCGAGACTGAGAGGTTGTTCTTCTAACTCGCCATTTATAATACCATAAAAATATGTTAGAATAAATACAAAAACCACCGAAAGGAAGGAAAACATCATGGAGATCGAGCGCAAGTGGATGGTGAACGGCTGGCCGGAGGGGCTGCCGCTGAAAGAGGAGTTTGCCATGCGGCAGGGCTACATCAGCGTGCGGCCCACCGTCCGCATCCGGGAAGAGGCCCTGACGGGAGGCAAGACCCGCTACGTCCTCTGCTTCAAGTCGGGCGGCGGGCTGGCGAGGGAAGAGATCGAGCGGGACATCGACCCCGAACTTTTCAATGAACTGGAAACCAAGATCATCGGCAGTCCCCTCATCCCGAAGCTCCGCCGCAGCTATCTGCTGCCGGACGGTGCGGTGCTGGAAGTGAATCATGTGGACGAGGGCCAGCCGACGGAGTTCTGGTACGCCGAGGTGGAGTACCCCACGGTAGAGGCAGCCCGCAGCTGGCAGCCCGCCGCCGTGGGCCTCGCGGACTACCTCAGCGACGAAGTCACCGACCAGCCCGGCCAGAGCATGGGGGCCTATTGGGAGCAGACCCGGGGCTGAACCGACGAACGTAGTGGAAAAACCTTGAAGATTATGATATGATGGTCGTATCACTCATACTGCGGCCCCGGACGGGCCGGGAAAGAAGGAAACAACTACGAAACGACCCAAATTCACGCTGTCTGTGCAGTACAATTCGCCGGTCATCCTGACATTTTTCCTCCTCTCACTGGGGGTGCTGTTCCTGGGCCAGTACACCGGCGGCTGGACGACCACCCATCTGTTCAGCGTCTACCGTTCCTCGCTGAAAGACCCGCTGTTTTACATCCGGCTCTTCGGCCATGTGCTGGGCCACGGCAGCTGGGACCATTTCCTGAACAATATGCTGCTTCTCCTCGTCGTCGGCCCGCCGATGGAAGAAAAGTACGGCAGCCTGCCCCTGCTCAAAGGCATCCTGCTCACGGCCCTCATCTCGGGCATTCTGCAGTGTGCGTTGTTCCCCCGCACGGCGCTGCTGGGCGCGTCGGGCATCGTCTTCATGCTCATCATGCTGGCATCCCTGTCCGGCTTCTCGGGCGGCATCCCCGTCACCATGCTGCTGGTGGCGGCGCTCTATCTGGGCCAGCAGATCTATGACATCATCTTTGTGCGGGACAACGTGGCCAACTTCATGCACATCGTCGGCGGCGTCTGCGGCACAGTGGGTGGGCACAACATCCGGCAGGGAGCCATAAAAGCAGAGGTGCGCCGCAAAGTTGATGGCGCAAAAAATCAGCAACCCCCAAAACAGTTTATTTCGTTTCATCATCAGGTCCACCTTTCACAAAGCCAAAATCGAAAAACCACTTAACAGCTTCCTGGAACACGGTCAGGTTCAGGCAGTACACAATGTTCTGGCCGCGGCGCTCATCCGTTACCAGCCCGGCATTTTTCAAAATGTTCAGGTGGTGGCTTACGGATGGCTTTGCCATATCAAAGTGCGCAGCAATATCACCGGCACTCATCTCGCCTTCGCTCAACAGTTCCAGAATGCGCCGCCGGGTGGGGTCCCCCAAAGCCTTAAACGCATCGCCTACCATAGGTCAGCTTTCCTCCTTATCTGATAACGTCTGCTGTTCCGGTTCTTGCAATGCACAATACTGCTTTTTGGCGTAAGCCGCGCAGCCCAGGCAGAGCACCAGCAGTAGTGCTTCCACCAGCCAGGTACTGTGCAGCACGCCGCACTGGAATAAAGCGGCGGGAACATCGAACAACGCATGCAGCGCCACCGCCAATCCCAGATACCCGGCCTTGCGCTGCCGGACAGCCCGGAATACAACCACCGAGAGGGAAATGTGCAGCGTCATGGCAATCGCGCGTTCAGCCAGCCCCAGCAGCAGGTTGGCGGCCCCAAAGCTGGCAACGGCGGCGATCTGTGCCTGTACCTGGTCCAGCTGCACGCCGGTCAGCCCATTGGTTATGGTTTCAATGCTGCCGCTGTTGACAAGCTGCGCAATCGCAATATTATTGATGGCGGTGAGCCCCAGAACCAGGATTGCCTCGATCCCGCCGTGGCCGATGCCATAGGTTACGGCGTCCCGCCGGTTGGTATAGCGCTTGAGCAGAAAGCGAAACGCAAGATAGCGCCCGACTTCCTCAAACACGCCCGCCAGCAGGCAGCCGATCAGGGTGTAAGCCCACGCATGGGTCAGCACATACTGCGAAACGCCGGTGCCGCCGCCAAAGAAAATGGCCTTGGGCACACCTTCCAGTACCTGGGCGAAAACAACGAAGGTCACCGCGCCGACAACAGCAGGAAACAGCTTTGCACCCCGGCAGAATTTGAACTTCCATACCAAAAGAACTAGAACCGGCAGCCCGATACCGGCTGCGGCGGCCAAGGCGCTCCACAAAATGGTCTGCAAAGAAATCATCGTGTTCATACCATATACCCTTTCAGAAAACCACAAGAATTATATATTTAGATAAACGTCTAAATATTATGGTCCTAATATACCACCCGCACACGGCTTTGTCAAGCGGGCGCGGGTGGTACGGTTAAAATCAGGGGGTAGCCAAA
>ENA-UEQH01001072-UEQH01001072.1-human-gut-metagenome-genome-assembly--contig:-NODE-1072-length-11999-cov-44.655595_pt1 | contig 11999 bp, 10 predicted proteins | sample MGYA00242945_ERZ507943 | MGnify/ENA primary metagenome ERZ507943 (study PRJEB26167, sample SAMN06115418) | human gut metagenome | host: Homo sapiens | place: China:Hubei | collected 2015-03-06... | reverse complement strand
TGCAAAACGAGGGCATCGTCCACGCCCTCGACCCCCAGAAGCCCCTCTTTGCCGGGCTGAGCCTTCCGCTTTTCCTTGCCGTGGATGGCCGGAACGTAGGCTTGCACCACGTTCTTCTCCCCCACCAGATTCGTGATGTAGGTGCGGATGCGGAAGCCCGCCGCGTCGGAGTCCGTCAGGAGGATAAGGCCATTTTTGTGGGCCAGCTGTTTGAAGAGCTGCTGACGCTTCTTATCCTTATAAATGCCGAAGCCGTCCGTCAGCAGGATCATGGCGTCGGTCAGATGAGAGAGACGGGCCGCATCGTATTTGCCCTCCACGATAAGCACACGGTCGGTGTGCAGCAGTTCCAGTTTCTCGCTCATCTTCTTCCTCCCGCCATCGCCAGGCGGCAGAGCGCCGTTTCCAGCAGAGTCTGCGCGCTCACGGGCTGGCTTTTCAGACTCTTGTCCAGCTCAAGCAAGATCTGCATACAGGCTTCCAGCTGGGGCAGCGTGTAGTGGCTGGCTGTCTCGGCAGAGCGCTTGAGCCGGTAGTCGCTGCCCTTGTAGCCGAAATCCTTGAACACGGTGCTGTAGCTCTTCCGCTTGGCTGCGCCCAGTTTGACCCGATAGAGATCCACATAGCTGCCGATCATGGCCGCCGTGATGGGGATGGGCTCCTGCTGCAGGCGGAGAAGCGTTTGCAGCTTTTTGCAGGCGCCGGTGGCGTTTTTCGCCGTGATCATCCGTATCATCTCGAAGACGTCGGCCTCGAGGCTCACAGTCCCCATCTCGGCCACCATGGCCGTGGTCACAGTCTGGTAGCCGGAGAGGGCGCAGAGCTTGTCCACCTCGTTCTCGAGAAGGAACGGGTCTTCGCCGCAGCGTTCCAGCAGGGCCGTCGCCGTACCCTCGGAGAGGGTGGTGTCCTGCGCCTTGGCGCGGTCCATCATCATGACTTTCAGCTCGTAGGGCTTAGGTTTAGCCAGCTCTTCGGCAAAACCGACTTTTGTACACTGGGCGATGAGCTTCTGCGCCCGCTTGCCCAGCTTGAGTTTATTGCGCTCCATCTCGAACACGCTGCCCAGCACCACCACGGCATTCTCGAGGCTGGCCAGCGTGGCGCACAGCTCGTCAAGGTCTTTGTCGCTGTAGGCGGCGGGGTCCACCTCGGGCAGAAGCACCACGCGCCGCGTCCCGAAGAAGGAGATGGTGCCTGCCGCCATGATGAGCTGCTCGATTTCGGGCGCTGCACCGTCCAGAACGGTCGTTTCTTCGTCCTCACCCTCGGCCAGAAGCTTTGCCGCCCGGGCCACGGCCTGCCGGACAAGATAGCGCTCGCTGGAATAAAAATAGTAGACCGGACAGCCTCCCTGGGCCAGCTGCCGGAGTTTCGTTTCCGTTGCCAAATGATCGGCTCCTTTATATTAGGATTGTTTTATTTTATCATACTCTGCCCGCTTTGAAAAGCGCTCACCCCTCGAGACGGAGGCGAAGACGTGAGACAGGCTCTGCGTCCTCTTCCATCCAGCGGTATTTGCTGCTCAGGGTCAGGCAGTCGGTGTACCGGATATTCTCCGGCCTTGCCATCGAGGCCAGCAGCCACTCGGCCCGGATGGGCTTCGCAGGCCGGACGGTGCCGCTGAGGGTGATGAACCTCTGCCCGCCGACACGCATCCGCAGAATGCAGCCCTGCCGGGTGCGGAAAAGTTCCAAGTCCACTTCGCCGCAGGAAGCACGGCGGGTGGTGTTCTCGGCCAGAGCAGCGGCATTGATGCGCTTTTGGGCCTCGATACGGCCGGGTTCTTCCGGCTGCATCCGCAGGTCAACCAGAAGTTCCACCGTCCTCACGCCCCGCTTTTCCAGCTGATTTTCCACCGCCCGCCGGGTGGTGCTGCCGCCCCGGAAGAGGACAACGGCCTTTTCTCTCTGGGTAATAATGACAGCGGGTGAAGCCCGGGTCCCCACCAGCTCGATGTTCACCACGTTCCAGCTCAGAGCCGTTTCCAGTCCGATAGCCAGCGCCGCCAGCAGAATGACCGTCGGCAGAGCTGCCCGGAGTCGGATGTGCCGCCGCATTGCCATTGCGCAGAGCAGGATCAGCACAAGACACACCAGTGCGGCATAGGTCCCATCAAACCAGAGGGACGCTCCCGGCAGAACGGACACCCGGAAAGCCCACTCGTTCATCAGCCATGCCAGCCCTTCGGCACAGAAGGCCGCCGGGCGGCGGATGATCTCAAACAAAGGCAAGCCTTCTGCCGCCAGACCCAGCAGAGCTGCACCGAGGCCGAAGCTCAGCATCGGCCCCACCAGCCAGAGGACGGCCACGCCCGACGCCACGGCCCAGACCGTCGTGCTCATCCCCCGCAGCACCAACACCGGGAAGGTCGCCGCCGAGGCACAGAGGGAGACGCAGAGCGAGTCCCACATGCCGCCCGCAAAGCGCCGGAAAAGGAGCACCGCGCGGGGCGGTTTCTCCCGGCGGCTTTTCCGTTTCTTCTTTCTGTCGTAATAGCGTTCCCGCCCACGCCCTGCGCACTCAGCACCGGCCAGTGTTCCCATCACTGCCGCAAACGACAGCTCGAAGCCCACGTCATAGACCGCATACCCGTTGCCCAGACACATGAGGACGCCTGCCGCGCCCAGCGAGGTGAGCGTATCCGCCGGGCCTCCCACCCAGACGCCGAGGGAGCTGACCCAGACCGCCACCGCCGCCCGGAGGACAGAGGGCGTCGCGCCGGTGATGCCCACCAGCAGAAGAGCCGTCCCGGCCCGGAGCAGCGACCTCGCCCGCCGGTAAGCCCGGCTCCGCTCCCGCTCCTTGTGGGGCAGAGCATCCAGCAGGCCGCAGAAGATGGTGACGTGGAGGCCGCTCACCACCAGCACATGGGAAAGCCCCGCGCCCCGGTAGGCACTGCGGAGAGTCGAAGTCAGATGGCTCCGGTCGCCCACCACCATCGCGGCCAGAACGCCGCCGGTGTTTTCGGCCATGCCTTTTCGCAGGGCGCGGCTCAGCGCCGCCTGAAGCCGAGCCGTCCGGGCGCGGAAGCTTTCGCTCTGCCCAAGACGAAGCATCCCGGACAGGTATTCCGCGCTGAGGACAATGCCGTCGGCGTAGTCGTCCAGACGCTGGGTGGCGTCCGGCACATCCAGTGCAAAACGGCCCCGGATGCGGCCTCCGGCCTCACATTTGGGCAGACTGGCGCACTCCACCCGGAAGTGGACAGCTTCCCCGTCCACTTTTTCCACCATCAGCACGGCGCTCACCCGGCCCGCCGTGTAAGCGCGGCCTGTGCTCTCCACTTCGGCGGTGAGGGCCACTTCTTTTCCGGCGTAGGCGTCCTGTATCTTTGCAAGCCGCGCGCCGGTCGTTTTCATGATGCCGACACCCAGCACTGCGCCCAACAACAGACAGACCGCATACCCTCTCGCGGCCCTGCCTCTCCACCAGACCAGCAGGCAGAAGAGAACAAAAATTGCCGCAGACGGCAGCAAAAGCCCCATCTGCGGCAAAAATGAGCACAACGCTAACACACCCAGCGCACTCAGGCAGAACGCGCAGAGCGGGCGTCGCATATCGGTTTAGTGGAGGAACAGAGGCAGCGGCTCGAGGAAGATGATGTCCTTGCGCTGGGCAGCATCACCCTCGGCCAGAACGGCGGCCTGACCCACGATGGTACACTGGGTCTGCTCGGCCAGCTCGTCCAGAGCCTTGAGAGAACCGCCGGTGGAGATGACATCATCCACGACCAGCACCCGCTTGCCGCTCATCTTGTCCAGCTCCTTACGGTCGATGACCAGCTTCTGCTTGCCAGCAGTAGTGATGGACTGGTCCTCGACAACAACAGGGTCGGGCATATACAGCTTGACGCCCTTGCGTGCGCAGACGTAGGGCTTGCCGCTCTGGCGGCTCATCTCGTGAGCCAGCGGGATGCCCTTGGCCTCAGCGGTCAGCAGGATGTCAAAATCCGGGCATTTCTTGAGCAGCTCAGCGGCAGCAGCCACCGTCAGCTCGGCGTCGCCCAGCATGATGAAGGCCGCAATGTCCATGTGGTCGTTCACCTTGCAGATGGTCAGCTCACGGGTCAGGCCCGCGACATTCAGCGTATAAGTCTTAGCCATATTCAACGATCTCCCTTACTTTTTCGGAATCAGACAGGCAGCTTCTCGCCGCCCAGAACATGGAAGTGCAGATGCTTGACGGTCTGGCCGGCGTCCTCGCCCACATTGGAGATGACGCGGTAGCCGTTGTCGAGGCCCTGCTCCTTGGCGAGCTTTGCGATGACCGCAAAGACATGGCCCAGCAGAGCGCCGTCTTCCTCGGTCAGCGCAGCGGCCGAGGGGATGTGCTTTTTGGGGATGACCAGGAAATGCACCTTGGCCTGCGGGGCGATGTCATAGAATGCCACCACCTGCTCGTCCTCATAGAGCTTCTTCGAGGGGATGTCCCCCGCTGCAATTTTGCAAAACAGACAATCTTCCATGGGAATCGCTCCTTCCTACTATCTATTATCAGGATGCTGCTGTATGTTGTCAAGCCTCTCCCTTTGGGAGAGGTGTCTGCGAAGCAGACGGAGAGGGCAAGGACGCTGACAAGAAATTAAAAGCACAGCGACACTATCGCTCTGACAAAACTCCTGCCTATCACGCCGCAGCAGCCCTTGGGCCACAGGCTTGCCCTCTCAGTCACCTGCGGTGACAGCTCTCCCAAAGGGAGAGCCTTTCACGCGCAGTTCCTTTGTCCAAACATCAGCCCAGCTGCTTCTCCACGATGCTCTTGACAGCGGCCAGAGCCTCGTCGATCTTGGTCTCGTCCTTCAGACCAGCCATAGCGAAGTCGGGCTTGCCGCCGCCCTTGCCGCCTGCGATGGCAGAGATTTCCTTGACGAGATTGCCGGCCTTCAGACCCTTTGCCTGAGCGTCCTTGGTCACGGTAACGGCCATGGTGATCTTGTCGTCAGACTTGCCCACCAGAACAGCCACAGCAGCAGCCTTGGCATTGTCACGGATGGTGTCGCACATACCGCGCAGGGTGTCGCCGGAGGTACCGGTGAAGTAAGCGGAAGCAATCTTGACGCCGCCGACGGTCTCAGCGTTGTCGAACAGGCTGGTGACCTTGGAAGCAGCGACCTTTGCCTTGATGTCCTCCAGCTCCTTGCTCATGGCCTTGTTCTCAGCCATGACAGCCTCCGCACGAGCGGGCAGAGCGGCGACGTTGTTTGCCTTCAGGGTGTTAGCCACGGTATGCAGCATAGCTTCCTGCATATTGGCACGGATCAGCAGGTTGCGGCCGGTGACAGCCTCGATACGGCGGATGCCGGCAGCAACAGAGGACTCGCTGACGATCTTGAAGCCGCCGATCTGAGCGGTGTTCTTGACGTGGGTGCCGCCGCAGAACTCGGTGGACCAGCCCTCAATATCAACAACACGGACGACCTTGCCGTACTTCTCGCCGAACAGAGCCATAGCGCCCAGCTTCTTGGCCTCTTCGATGGGCATCTCCTTGACAGTGACGTTCATCGACTCGAAGATCTTGTCGTTGACGATCTTCTGCACACGGACCAGCTCCTCGGGAGTGACAGCGCTGAAGTGGGTGAAGTCGAAGTGGGTGATGGAAGCGTCCTGATAGGAGCCTGCCTGATGGACGTGGTCGCCCAGGACCTCGCGCAGAGCTGCCTGCAGCAGGTGGGTAGCGGTGTGGTTGCGGGCGATGGCCATGCGGTATTCCTTATCCACGCGGGCGGTCAGATGGTCGCCGACATGGACGATGCCGCTCTCGAGGGTGCAGGTGTGGACGTAGTAGCCCTTGGGGGTCTTCTTGACGTCCTGCACGCGCAGCACGCACTCAGCGCCGGTGATGACGCCGTGGTCTGCGGCCTGACCGCCCATCTCAGCGTAGAACGGGGTCTTATCGAGAACGACCAGCACGCCTTCCTTGGCCTGCTCGTCGGTGGCGATGGCGTCGGTCAGAGTCTCCTCGTCGCTCAGCGCCACAACGACGCTGTCGCTCTTGAGGGTGTCGTAGCCGACGAACTCGGTGGGCTCAGCGGTCAGAGTGCCGAACAGGTCTTCGCTCCAGCCGGAGATGTTCTTCTTGAGGCGCTCTGCACGGGCGCGCTCCTTCTGCTTGGTCATCTCGGCGTGGAAGCCCTCCTCGTCGATCTCGATGCCCTGCTCCGCAGCGATCTCCTTGGTCAGATCGAGGGGGAAGCCGAAGGTATCGTTCAGCTTGAAGACGTCCAGACCCTTCAGCAGGTGCTCGTGAGCCTTTTCCAGACCGTCGATCATGTTGTTCAGGATGTTCATGCCGGCGTCGATGGTGCGGGCAAAGTTTGCCTCCTCGGTGCCGATGACCTTCTTGATATAGGCGTCGTGCTCACGAAGCTCGGGGTAAGCGGACTCGCTGGACTGGATGACCGTCTCCACCAGCTCCACGAGGAAGGGGCGGCTGATGCCCAGCATACGGCCATGGCGGGCAGCGCGGCGGAGCAGACGGCGCAGCACGTAGCCGCGGCCCTCGTTGGAGGGCAGGATGCCGTCAGACACCATGAAGGTGCAGCTGCGGATGTGGTCGGTGATGACGCGGATGGAGATGTCCTCCTTGGGGTTGGTGCCGTAGGTCTTGCCGGCGATGCGCTCCACATGGTGCAGCACGCTCTGGACGGTATCGACCTCGAACAGGTTGCCCACACCCTGCATCACGCAGGCCAGACGCTCCAGACCCATGCCGGTATCAATGTTGGGGCGTGCCAGACGCTCGTAATGGCCCTTGCCGTCGGCGTCGAACTGGCTGAACACCAGGTTCCAGATCTCCATATAGCGGTCGCAGTCACAGCCCACGCCGCAGGTCGGCTTGCCGCAGCCGTACTCGGGGCCGCGGTCGAAGTAGATCTCAGAGCAGGGGCCGCACGGGCCGGAGCCATGCTCCCAGAAGTTGTCTTCCTTGCCCAGACGGACCATGTGGTCGGGGGCAACGCCCACCTTCTTGGTCCAGATGTCGTAAGCCTCATCGTCCTCTTTGTAGACGGAGATGTGCAGCTTATCCTTCGGGATCGCCATCCACTCGTCGGAAGTCAGGAACTCCCATGCCCAGGGAATGACCTCTTCCTTGAAGTAATCCTGGAAGGAGAAGTTGCCCAGCATCTCGAAGAAGGTGCCGTGGCGGGCGGTGATGCCCACGCGCTCGATGTCAGGGGTGCGGATGCACTTCTGGCAGGTGGTCACGCGATGACGGGGCGGCTCCTCCTGAGCGAGGAACCACTTCTTCATAGGTGCCATGCCGCTGTTGATGAGCAGCAGGCTGGGGTCGTTCTTCGGGACGAGCGGGAAGCTGTCCAGACGCAGGTGGCCCTTGCCCTCAAAGAAGGTAAGGTACTTGTCACGCAGTTCATTCAAACCGGTCCATTGCATAGTTTTAATCTCTCCTCGTGTATCGGCGTCCTCCTCCGGACGCAGTTTTTATGGCAGTCGGGCAAAAAACAAAAAACAGCCCTCATCCCGAAAAGGGACGAAGGCTGTCTGAAAAGCTCCGTGGTACCACCCAAATTGCAGAAATGCCGCCGGGGCGCTCCTGCCGCTTTGTGCGCTGTAACGCTGCGCAGCGTCCGGTTTGTTTCGCCGGAAGCTCCGGGGTGGCGTAAAAAATGCTCTGCCGGAACGCCTTTCAGCCAAGGGCGTTCTCTCTGGGCGGCGGCACACATTCTTCTGGCCCCATCCTTGCCATTTGCCATAATTACCATTCACGCGCAAAGGGCATGCTGCTCCTTTGCGTTCATTTCAGATTATAGCATAGTCAGGCCATTTGTCAACGGGTTTTCCCAAAAATCGCGCGTCACGGCACCCAGATGCGGAGGATATTGCTGACGACGCCGTCCTTTGTGAAGACGGTGGTGTTGTAAGGCGTCCAGTTGTCCTTATCCTCCGAGACGGCCTTGCCTACCTCGATGGTGCCGCTCGTTTCCACCGGCACAGCGTCCACGCTGGCGGAGCTGTCGCTGAGGGTCACACTGTCGTCCACGGGCAGCACGAGTTCCCCCATCATGTAGTAGACCGGGTAGTCGTCGTAGGTGACGGTGCGGTAGATGTCGCCGCTGCGCCAGAGGTCTACGCCGCCCTCTTCGATGCCGCCGTTGATGAAGACGGTGCCGTTCTCTTCATTCTTTTCGATTTTTTCCACAGTCACGTTCTGTGCTTCCACAGCGCCGTCCAGATGGGTGCTGAAAACACTGCCCACATCCAGCGCGTCCACATCCTCGGCGCGGTAAGCGTCGTAGCCGTAGACCGTCAGGGTCATCTGGCGCTTCTTGGTGTCCACGCTCGAGATGTTCGCGGCGAACTTATAGGAGCCGGTCTTCATCTCTTCAAGACTGCCCTGGTCGATGGGCATTATGACGCCCTCTTCGCCGGGCAGGACGCGCACTTCGCTGCTCACCTCTTCGGCTTCGCTGGCGGCGGGCATCGAACCGGCCATACCGCTGGCGGCACTGGCAGCGCTGGCAGAGCTGCATCCGGCCAGCATCCCCAGAGCCAGAACGCCTGCAAGGAGCATCAGTTTCTTGTCGTTCGTCATATCAATACCTTCTTCCCTCTTCAATCATGTAAGGCTCTCATTATACCATAAATGGAGATTTGATGATGAAACCATCGTTAAATTCCGATGAATTCTTTTTGCACCGGCACAGTATACTCTTGTTTTTTGAAAAAGTAAACAACCAACTTGACGTAAGAAGGCGGATTCGCTACAATAAAAGCAAATCTTAACCTATTCTTAATTCAGAGAGGAAATTTCCGTGAAAATATTGAAAGTAAAATGTCTCGCCCCCACCCGGCTGGACAACTATCTGATGCAGCAATTCCCCGCGCTGAATCCGGGCCGTCTGAACAAGGCCCTGCGCGAAAATAAAATCAAACTGAACGGCAAAAAGCAGCCGCTCTCCACCCGCGTGATGGCAGGCGATGAGATCAAGCTGTTCATCCTTGACGATGTTCTGGACGCTGACAAGCGTGTGGACGGCCCGGCGTGGAAAAACGCCCGCGGCCCGGCGCAGGTGGTGTACGACTGCCCCCAGATCCTCATCGTCAACAAGCCCGCCGGCCTCGCCGTGGACGGTCCCGACGACGACACCCTGCTGAACCGCGCTCTGCTCTACCTCAACCAGCAGGGCGAGTACAAGGAGAATGACGTCTACACCCCCGCCCTCTGCCACCGCCTCGACACCGGCACCAGCGGCCTTGTCATCATCGCAAAGACGCCGGAGGCCGAGGAACTGTTCCTCGCCGCCATCAAGAGCCGCGAGGTGAAAAAGACTTACCTCTGCGTCACCTTCGGCCGTCCCACGCCCCCGGACGCCACCCTCGGCGGCTACTTGCTCAAGGACGCCGACCGCGGCATCGTGAAGATCGTGGAGGACAAGCAGCCGGGCGCCAAGGACGTGGAGACCCGCTACGAGACCATCGCCGTCTCCGGCCGTCTGGCTCTGCTCAAGGTGCAGCTCATCACCGGCCGCACCCATCAGATCCGCGCCCACATGGCAAGCATCGGCTGCCCCATCCTCGGCGACAGCAAGTACGGCAACAATACTGCCAACCGCGAACTGAAGCTCAAATATCAGGCCCTCTGTGCGTGGGAGCTGACCATGCCCCACTTCAACCAGCCCGATTTCGAGTTCCTCAGCGGCAAGACCTTCCACGCCCCGAAACCGTGGTACTATCAGCAGGTGCTGGATGGAACGCTGAAATAAAACGATACAGAAAAAGGGAGCTGTCCGCATGGGCAGCTCCCTTTCGTATTTATAAGGTATCAGACCCGCACCATATCCGGCGTGATCTCCGCGATGGAGTGCGCGCCGCACATCTGCATGGTGTCGGCCAGCTCACCGGCCAGCTTGTCGATGTAGCACTTGACACCCTCGGCACCGCCGCCGTAGACAGCCGTGACGAAGGGGCGGCAGATGAGCACGCCGTCCGCACCCAATGCCAGTGCCTTGAAGACATCCACACCGGTGCGGATGCCGCCGTCCACCAAGACCTTGACGCCGGTACCCTTGAGAGCCGCGGCGATCTCAGGCAGGACTTCGGCGGTGGCGGGACACTGGTCGAGGACGCGGCCGCCGTGGTTGGATACCACGATGGCGGCGGCACCGGCCTCCTTGGCCTTGAGGGCGCCCTTGACGGTCATGACGCCCTTGACGATGAAGGGACGCTCGGCCAGCTTGACAATCTCAGCCAGCTCGGCCACGCTCTTGCTGCCGGCCGGAGGAGTCATATTCTTGAGGAAGGGCAGGCCGGCGGCGTCCACGTCCATGGCCACGGCAAAGCAGCCGCTGGCCTTGGCCTGTGCCATCTTCTCTTTAATGGTGTCGATGTTCCAGGGCTTGATGGTCGGCACGCCGCAGCCATCGGCATTGCCGATGGCCTTGGTGGCCATGGTCATAACGTCGGGGTTCGTGCCGTCGCCGGTAAAGGCAGCAATACCGCTCTCCGCGCAGGCGCGCACCAGCACGTCGTTGTAGGTCATGTCGGTGTAGGTATCGGAGTAGTGGAGGTTCACCGCACCCACAGGGCCGGCGAAGAAGGGGTACTTGAAGCTGCGGCCGAACAGCTCCACGTGGGTGTCGGGGGTGCCGTTCTCGCAGAGGGTATCCATGTTCACACGGATGTCGGCCCACTTATTATAATTGCGGATGGCCGTGTCGCCCACGCCCTTTGCGCCGGGGCCGGGGATCTGATTCTTGCAGGCCACGCCGTTGCACACCGGGCAGGCCTTGCAGTATTTGCCGATGCACTGGCGGGCATTGGCCAAAACATCTGAATAATTCATCTGTTTTTCCTCCTGAATTCCTTTTGTTTTCCGCAGAGTTTCCCGCTCTGCATGCTCTCTGCCCTCATCATAGCCCCGTTTTCCGCCTGCGTCAAGGGGGTCTTTGTCTCCTTTTCATTTTCAGTCATCGAAGCTGCGTCATTTTTGAAAAAATGCAAACTTTTTTGAAAAAATGCTTGACAAAAGACCTTCTTTCAGGTATTATAGTGGAGCGCTGAGGGCCGCGGCCCGAAGCACTGAGAACTGAAGATGTGGAAAGATGGCTGAGTTGGTCTAAGGCGCACGACTGGAAATCGTGTAACGTGTCAAAAGCGTTCTGGGGTTCGAATCCCCATCTTTCCGCCACAAAACCCAGAACCGATGGTTCTGGGTTTTTGTTATATCCAGAAGTTGAAAGGATGCTTGTTATGTCTGTCACCATCGCCATGCCCCGGATGAGCACTGACCCGGAGCTTACCACCGCACAGTCAAAATATGTGGAAAGCCTGGCCCGGGCCGGTGCCGAGGTACACTGGGTAGAGCTTTCCGACCCGGACGCCGCCGCAGCCGAGGCGCTGACCTGCGACGGACTCTTGCTGCCGGGCGGCGGTGACATGGACCCGGCCTTCTACGGGCAGGAGCGCCTCCCCGCCTGCGGCGAGCCGAACCTTCTGCGGGACGCCGCCGAGCCGAAGCTGCTGCGGGCGTTCCTCGCGGCAGACAAGCCGGTGCTGGGCATCTGCCGGGGCATTCAGGTAATGAACGTCGTGCTGGGCGGCACGCTGTATCAGGACATCAAGCCTTTCGAGCACATTCCCCACAATGACCACTGGGCGAAAGTCCATACCGTCACGGTGCGGCGGGGGACCCTGCTGTCCCGCCTGCTGGGGCAGGACACCGTGCTCGTCAACAGCCAGCACCATCAGGCGGCAGACCGCATTGCCCCCGAATTAGAAATAGCCGCCCTCAGCGAGGACGGCATTGTGGAAGCACTGGAAAAGCCGGACGCGCACTTCTGCCTCGGCGTCCAGTGGCACCCGGAGTGGCTCAGCGACGCGGACCCGGCACAGCAGGGGCTGTTTGGGGCATTTGTCGAGGCTTGTAGAGGTTAAGTGTATCGCGCGCCTATGCGCGGGGGATGTTTTCTCTTTCGGTCAAATGGCTTTGCGCTCCGCGCGGGCCAGAGGTAGGGAGGGGTGTTTCGAATCCCCCCTCCC
>ENA-UEQH01001069-UEQH01001069.1-human-gut-metagenome-genome-assembly--contig:-NODE-1069-length-12008-cov-3.441204_pt1 | contig 12008 bp, 9 predicted proteins | sample MGYA00242945_ERZ507943 | MGnify/ENA primary metagenome ERZ507943 (study PRJEB26167, sample SAMN06115418) | human gut metagenome | host: Homo sapiens | place: China:Hubei | collected 2015-03-06 | study... | reverse complement strand
GTCAGGTCGAAACTGAATTTGTCGATGGTTGGGGTTCGAATTTTAAGAAGCGGCGGGGCATGACCGAGCGGAGGTCTCTTTTTTCGTTCAAAGCGTATTGTAGGCTTTCTCGGTATAGGCGGCGAAGGTTTCGCGGTAATTCTTGCCGATGGGAACGTTGTCATTTTCGTCGGTCGAGAAGAAGATGCGCCCCTTGGCGTAGCCGGCGATGCGGCGCAGGTTGACGATGTAGGAGCGGTGTACGCGCATGAAGGTGTCGGCGGGCAGCGCCGCTTCCATGTTTTTGAGCCGGTAGAGCGCGGTGAGCGTCTTGCCTTCGGTCGTGTGGATGCGCACGTATTCGCCCATGCTTTCCAGGTAGATGATGTTCTCGAATTTGACCAGCGAGACCATGTGGTCGGTCTTGATCGAGAGAAATTCGCGGCTGTCCTGCGGCAGCGAGATGCTTTCCGTCGTCTCTTCGGGATGTTCGCGGCGGCTGCGGATGAGTTCGGAGAGCGATTTGGCCCGCTGTGCGGCACGGTTGAACTCGTCGAAACCGAAGGGTTTGAGCAGGTAGTCCACGGCGTCGAGCTTGAAGCCCTCGACGGCGTACTCCGAATAGGCCGTCGTGAAGATGATCATCGGGCGCTCGATCAGCCCGCGGACGAAGTCCACACCGTTCAGGTCGGGCATGTTGATGTCCACGAAGATCAGGTCCACGCTCTGTCCGGTCAGCATCTGCTGCGCTTCGAGGGCGTTGTTGAACGTTGCCGCGAGTTCCAGATAGGGAATCTTCGAGATATAGCTTGTCAGCTGACGCAGAGCCAGCGGCTCGTCGTCGATGGCGATACATTTAAGCATTGAGCGTCGGGATTACGAGTTTTACGGTATAGGTCTGCTCCTCCTCGCGGATGTCGAGCGTGTAGTTTTTTTCGCCGTAGATCAGGGCCAGACGCTTGCGGACGTTTTCCAGCCCGATGCCGGCCTGTTTGGTCGCGGCAGCCGGATGGCGGCTGTTCGAGAGCGTGCCGGTGACCGTCTTGTCGGCATATTCGATCCGCAGGTGGATGAACGACGGACGGTTGTAGCTGATGCCGTGCTTGAAGGCGTTCTCGACGAACACGATCAGCAGCAGCGGGGGGATCGACACCTGCTCGGGCAGGTCGCGGAGATACGCCACGCGGATGTCCACGTCGTCGGTGTAGCGGATGCGCATCAGTTCGATGTAATTTTTCAGGAACTGGATGTCGCGGTTCAGCGAGATGATCTCGCGCCCCGAGTCGTAGAGCACGTAGCGCATCATCTTCGAGAGCTCGATCACGGCGTTCTTGGCCGACTCGGTGTCGATGTCGATCAGCGCGTGGATGTTGTTGAGCGTGTTCATGAAGAAGTGCGGGTTGATCTGGTATTTCAGGTAGTCCATCTCGGCCTGGAGGTTCTGGCGTTTGAGCACCTCCATCTGCTGTTCGTCGCGCATCGACTGGTAGATGAGCTTGATGCCCGTGTTGGCGCCGGTCATGAAGAAGCCCAGCACCACGTTCCAATACATCTCCAGATTGGAGAACGACGCCTTGCGGTAGGCGTCGAGCGTTTCGGAATCGGGCTGTTGGGGGAGATGGTCCGAGAGATGGGCCTCGTAGATCTGCACCAGCCAGAAGACGCTGATGATCAGCGCGAGGTTGCTCAGCAGGTATTTTCCGTACTTGCGCCGGAGCACGTAGCGCGGAGCGATGATGGCGTTGTGGATGAGGAAGATGATCAGATAGGGGGCTATCTGCCGCCATGCGATCAGCACGTTTTCCAGATTGACGTGCATCTCCGACATCATCTGGGAGTTGAGCACGGGAACCAGGATGATGGCCGCCCAGACCATCACGTAGAGCAGGTTTTCGCCGATGGCTTGTTTTTTCTGGATCTTCATGGGGTAAAGATAGGAAAAAAGCCGGACGGGAGCAAAAAAATCCCCGGTTCCGCAGGAGCCGGGGAGTGAAAAAGCAGGTAACCGAACTAATCAGTGACGCCTCATTTGTTAGAAATTGGATTCAAGTGACTATGAAGAATTTGGGATAGAGAATCCAAGTGGTTACCTGCCTGCGGCGCGTGTTATTTGCTCAATAGCGAAGGTGCGTATAAGTAGCGTTTGATGCTCCGTTTGGGGGTCTTTTCGAATTCGGTGGGGTAGATCGCAATCTCCGCGACCCGTTCGTAGGCGGCCAGCTGCGCGTTGAGTTCCTGCAAGTTCTTCTGCATGATCTGCGGCAGTTCCGATTTGTCCACGCCTTCGCTCTCGGCCTGTTCGTAGTCGGGGACCACCAGCGCTTTGAGGCGGCCGTTGTCGCCTTCGAGGACCAGCGATTCGAGCACGAGGTACATGTTGTTGAGCTTGTCCTCGATCTCCTCGGGATAGATGTTCTGTCCGTTGCCCGACAGGATCATGGTTTTCGAGCGGCCGCGGATGTAGAGCGTACCGTCGGGGTCCATCGTGGCCATGTCGCCCGTGTGGAGCCATCCCTCCTCGTCGAGAACTTTCCGGGTGTCCTTGTCGTTCTTGTAATACCCTTTCATCACGTGTTCGCCGCGGACGAGAATCTCTCCGGCTTCGTGCTCGGGGTCCCCCGAGTCGATCCTCACTTCGAGCAGCCCTTTCAGATAACGGCCGCACGAACCCGCCTTGAACTCGTTGTCGGGGGTGAAGCTGATGAGCGGGGCGCATTCGGTCATGCCGTAGCCAATGGTGATCGGGAATTTGATCTTCATCAGGAACGATTCGGTTTCCTGGTTCATGGGGGCGCCGCCGACGATGAAAATCCCGACGTTGCCGCCGAAAGCGTCCATCAGCTTCTTGCGGATCACCGAGTAGATGGCCGAATTGAGCAGCGGAATCTTCATGGCGATCGACATCGGGCCCTTTTCCAGCATCGGGAGCACCTGCTTGCGGTAGACCTTTTCGAGGATCATCGGCACGCAGCAGATGACCGTGGGTTTCACGACGGCCATCGCTTCGAGCAGGATCTTCGCCGCCGGGATTTTGCCCAGCAGGGTGATGTGCCCGCCGACGGCCAGCGGCGCCAGGAAATCGAAGGCGCAGCCGTAGGCGTGGGCCAGCGGCAGGAACGACAGCGTGCGTCCGCCTTTCTGGAAATAGTGCTGTCCGGTCTGGGTGTTGATCATCGTCATGGCGAACACCACGTTGCCCGTGAGGTTGTTCACCGTGAGCATCACGCCCTTGGAATAGCCCGTCGTCCCCGAGGTGTAATTCAGCAGGACGACCTGGTCATTGGGTATTTCGGCGTATTTGATGTCGTTTATGCTGAATCCGCGCGGATATTTGGCGCGGTAGTTCTTCACGATGTCGCGCTGGAACTTGGTGAGCGACTTCCCGTCGCGCTCGTACACCACATGGAAGTCCGTGAGCGAGAAGACGGCTTCGATCTGTTTGATCTGGTCCTCTTCGATCACGTCCCAGAAGTTGTCGCCCAGAAACAGCAGGCGGCTTTCCGAGTGGTTGATGATGTGGATGACATCTGCGGGGGTGAAGTCCTGGAGGATCGGCACGATCACGGCGCCGTAGGTGATGGTTCCTATGTAGGTGATGCACCAGCGGGGGTTGTTGCGGCCGATCAGCGCGATTTTGTCGCCCTGTTTGATCCCGGCTTTCTTGAAAAGCAGGTGCAGTTTGGCGATTTCCTTGGCCATTTCGTAATACGAAAAGGTTTCGTTCTTGAAATAGTCGGTGAGGGCCGACATTTCCCGGTTTTCCCGAAAACTCGTTTCGTATATTTTCAGCAGGTTTTCCTGTAACATATCTCTTGCATTGATGAATGCCGATCGCGGCGCAAATATAACGCAAAAAAACGTTCCTGACGCATGTCGTCGGTGAAAAAATATCCTGTTTTACCGAAGATTCCGTCCGAAACGGGCGCAGGGCTATTTCGGGCCGTGGTCCTTGTCTTTCCGTTCCGCTCCGTCGCCGGGATTCATGCGCCGGGGCTTCCAGATGTAGATTTTCGATTCGGTGCCGGCTTTCAGGCGTTCGATGTTCTTGCGGTGGGTGTAGATCAGCAGGACGGCGATCACGAACGAGAAGACCACGAAGGGGGTCGATCCGTTGACCTTGGGCGAGATGAGCGTGAAGACCGGGAAACAGCATCCGGCGACCATCGAGGAGAGCGACACGTAGTGCGACACCATCAGCATCACGAACCAGACGCCGAAGCAGAGCAGCGCCACCGGCGGATAGATGCCCGTCACGGCTCCGACGAGCGTGGCCACGCCTTTGCCGCCGCGGAATCCCGCGAAGATCGGGAAGATGTGGCCCAGCACGGCGGCGAAGACGGCTCCGATCTTGAGGTTGATGATGTCGTTCATGCCGATCAGGTCGTCGTACTGCATCAGTTCGATGAAGGTCACGGCCACGAATCCCTTCAGGAAGTCGAGCGCGAAGACCGGCAGGGCGGCCCGGCGGCCCAGCACGCGGAGCATGTTGGTCGTTCCGGCGTTTTTCGAGCCGTGTTCGCGGATGTCGATGCCGTAGTATTTCTTGCCGATCCACACGGCGCTCGGAATCGAGCCCAGCAGATAGGCGATGATAATCATGGTGGTAGCCGTATAAATAGTCAGAATCATCTTTTTCTTGGCTGTTGATTGTTCATGCAAATGTAATAAAAAATTTCAGATATGGACCGTGCGGCCGAAAATTCCTGCCCCGGCGCCTGCATTTCCGGAGAATTTAGTATCTTTGTGGGATAAATCTCCGCTTGGACAGGCGGCGCCTCGGCATAGCTCGGATAAATTCGCCTCTGCTCTCGGCTTGCGCTGTCTTTGCCGGATAAACGGACAACGATATGAACACAAAGGCTTTGCTCGAACCGATGGGCTCGTGGGCGTGGTGGCGCTCGTGGTTTCTGATTTTTCTCGGCTGCTCGATCATGGGCACGGGATTCGTGCTTTTCATCAATCCCTATAAACTGGTGCCGGGCGGGGTCTACGGCATGGGCATCGTGCTGCACAACATCTTCCCCTCGATCCAGGTCGGTACGTTCGGCTACATGTTCGACATTCCGCTGATGCTGATCTCCGCGCTCGTATTCGGCGGCGGGTTCGGCACGCGCACGGTGCTGGCGGCGCTCTACACGCCGGGCTTCATGAACATCCTCACGCGGCTGGTCTACCCGAATCCCGAGGCGGTCGAGGCGCTGGACCCGTCGCAGCTGCTGGGCGGACGGCTGGACCTTTCGAACGACCTGCTGCTGGCGTGCGTCATCGGCGCCGTGGTGATCGGCGTCGGGCTGGGTATCGTCGTGCGCCAGCAGGCGACCACGGGCGGTACGGACATCGTGGGCATGCTGTTGCAGAAGTTCGCCGGGATCAAGTTCTCGACGGGCATCCTGCTGGCCGACGGCTTCGTCGTGCTGTCGGGACTGGCGGTGATCGGCTTCGGCATCGGCACGGACGAGGCGGCCGCGAACGGCTGGATGCTGACGCTCTATTCGCTCATCACGATCTATATCTCTTCGCGGGTGGTCGCCTACCTGCTCGACGGCGCGTCGTACGACAAGCTGCTGTTCATCATCAGCGACCACCACGAGGAGATGAAACGCTTCATCATCGACGACCTGGACCGCAGCGCCACCTATATCAAGTCGAAGGGCATGTACACCGATTCGCAGCGCGACATGATCTTCCTGGTGGTGAGCCGCAAGGAGGTTCACCTGGTGCAGCACAAGATCCGGGAGATCGACCCCAAGGCTTTCGTCGTGGTGACGGACGCCTATGAAACTTTCGGGGAGGGCTTCAAGCAGTTCCCCGAGAAGAACGAGATACACGCGGAATAGCGGGCTTCGCAATTAAGAATGAAAAATTAAGAATTAGAAATTGGGGTTTAATATCAATACATTGAGGCCGCTCGAAGGAGCGGGACGCAGGTTGTTCATCGAGACCTACGGCTGTCAGATGAACGTCAGCGACACCGAGACGGTCGTCGCCATCATGCAGCGCGAGGGCTACGTCTATACGGACCGGATCGACGAGGCCGATGTCATACTCATTAACACCTGTTCGATCCGCGACAACGCCGAGCAGCGCATCTGGGGCCGGCTGGCCGAGATGAAGCGCTACCGGCGCGAACGTCTGGGACTGGTGGTGGGCATCATCGGCTGCATGGCCGAGCGTCTGCGCGAAAAGCTGGTCGAAGGGCCCCACGGCGTCGATGTCGTGGCCGGGCCCGACGCCTACCGCGATCTGCCGCGCCTGGTCCGCGAGGCCGAGGCCGGCGGCAAGGGTGTCAACGTGCTGCTCTCGACCGAGGAGACCTATGCCGAGATCGCTCCCGTGCGTCTCGACCGCAACGGCGTGAGCGCCTTCGTGGCGATCATGCGCGGATGCAACAACTTCTGTTCCTACTGCGTGGTGCCCTATACCCGGGGCCGCGAGCGGAGCCGCGATGCGGAGACCATCGTCGCCGAGGTGCGGAGCCTTTTCGAGAACGGCTACCGCGAGGTGACGCTGCTGGGCCAGAACGTCAACTCCTACCGTGCCGGGGAGACCGGCTTTCCCGAGCTGATCCGCCGTGTGGCGGAGGTTTCGCCGCTGCTGCGCGTGCGCTTCGCCACGTCGCATCCCAAGGACATGAGCGACCGACTGCTGGAAGTCATGGCCGAGATGCCCAACATCTGCCGTTCGATCCATCTTCCGGCCCAGTCGGGCGCCACGTCGATGCTCGAACGCATGAACCGCAAATACACGCGCGAATGGTATCTCGACCGCATCGCCGCCATCCGCCGCCATCTGCCCGACTGTGCGATCACCACCGACCTGATCGCGGGATTCTCGGGCGAGACCGAGGAGGAGCACCGGCAGACCCTTTCGCTGATGCGCGAGGTGGGGTATGAATTCGCCTATATGTTCAAGTATTCGGAACGCCCCGGTACCTTCGCCGAAAAGCACCTGCCGGACGACGTGCCGGACGAGGTGAAGTCGCGCCGCTTGCAGGAGATCATCGCCCTGCAAAACGAACTGGGACATGCGAGCAACCTGCGCGACGTGGGCCGGGAGTTCGAGGTGCTGGTCGAGGGCGAGTCGAAGCGCGACCGGAACCAGCTTTCGGGCCGCACTTCGCAGAACAAGGTGGTGGTGTTCGACCGCGGGGACCACGGAGTCGGCGACTATGTTCGCGTCCGCATCACGGGCTGCACGCCTGCGACGCTTTTCGGGGATGTCGTCACCGAAAAGCGCAGTGAAGAATTAAACGATTAAGAATTAAAAATTTCTGTTTTATGCGTTTCGATGAACTCGATCTGGAAGATGAAATTCTCGACGGTCTCGAAGATATGAACTTCCACGAGATGACTCCCGTGCAGGAGCATACGATTCCGGTGATTCTGGATGGCCGCGACATTATCGGCTGCGCCCAGACCGGAACGGGCAAGACTGCGGCCTATACGCTGCCGCTGCTGAACAAACTGCTGTTGGAAGGGAATCCCGACAATGTGGTGAAATCGCTGATCATCGTGCCCACGCGCGAGCTGGCGCAGCAGATCGACCAGCAGTTCCAGGGCTTTTCCTACTATGCCCCGATCTCGACGACGGTCGTCTACGGCGGCGGCGACGGCAAGGGCTGGGACATTCAGAAGAAAGGCATGCTGAGCGGTTCCGACGTGGTGATCGCCACTCCGGGCCGCATGATCGCCCATTTGCAGAACAGCGGCGTGGACCTTTCGCACGTCGAATACCTCATTCTCGACGAGGCCGACCGCATGCTGGACATGGGTTTCTCGGAGGACATCATGAAGATCGTGTCGTACATGCCCAGGGAGCGGCAGACGATCATGTTCTCGGCCACGCTGCCCCCGAAGATCCGCGAGCTGGCCAAGACTATCCTGCGCAATCCCGCGGAGGTCAACATCGCTATTTCGAAGCCCAACGAGGCCATCGACCAGTCGGCCTACATTTGTTACGAGAATCAGAAGCTGGGCATCATCCGCGAGCTGTTCGCCGAGCCGACCGATTCGAAAACGATCATCTTCTCGTCGTCGAAGCTCAAGGTCAAGGAGCTGGCCCATACGCTCAAGCGCATGGGACTCGACGTTGCGGCCATGCACTCCGACCTGGAGCAGGCGCAGCGCGAGGAGGTGATGCTCAATTTCAAGAACAACAAGGTCAAGATACTCGTCGCCACGGACATCGTCGCCCGGGGCATCGACATCGAGGACATCGGTCTGGTGCTCAACTACGACGTGCCGCACGATCCCGAGGATTACATCCACCGCATCGGCCGTACGGCCCGCGCGGCGGCCACGGGCAGCGCCGTGACGTTCGTCAGCGAGGAGGAGCAGGGCAAGTTCCACCAGATCGAGAAATTCATCGAGCGGGACATCCGCAAGGCCGAACTGCCCGAGAGCGTGGGCGAAGGCCCGAAATACGCTCCCGACGAGAACCGCGGCCGTTTCGGACGCGGAGGACGTAGCGGGGGACGTTCCGGCGGGCGCGGCGGACGCGGCGACCGCTCGGGGCGCAATGACCGGAACCGCCGCAGCGAACGCCCGGCAGCTGGGGACGCAGCTTCTGCCGCCGCACAGCCCGTTCCTGCTGCCGCACAGCCTGCCTCCCCGGACAGCGATCACGCTTCGGGGCGCGGCGAGGGCAACCGCGGCACGCGCGACCGCCGTCGTCACCGCGGCGGACGCAACCGCCGGCGTAAGACGCCGGTTTCAGGGGGCGAGAGTTCGCAGCAGTAAAAATCGGGGCGGTCTGATATTTTCAGACCGCCCCGATTTCTTTTTGCGGGTGCGGGATTATTCTGAGACCGGCGTCTTACGCCGGTGGCGCAGAAAGGTGAACCCCGCGTTAATACCGTCCTTTGCCCTCTAATACCGGCGTCTTACGCCGGTGGCGCAGGAAGGTGGACCAGCGTTAATACTCTCCTTCGCCCTCTAAAACCGGCGTCTTACGCCGGCGGGGGTCCCACGCGGGATGTGCGGGGTCTTCGGCTTTGAGCGCCTCTTCGAGCGAGATTCCGAGCGCTTCGGCCACGCCCTTGCCGTAGGCCGGGTCGGCGTAGTAGCAGTGACGCACATGGCGCTGTTTGATGAACAGTTCGGCATCGCTCATGGCGCGCGCCGTGTTCTCGCAGGTCGCCAGCTGGTCCTCGGACGACATTATGCGCCACAGCAGTCCGGGCTGGGTGAAATAATCGTCGTCCAGCTCGCGTTCGTCGTAGTTGAATACGTCGCCGTTCACGGCCAGGGGCGGCTCTTTGAGGGCGGGATTGTCCTGCCATTCGCCGTAGCTGTTGGGTTCGTAGCTTTTGGCCGAACCGTAGTTGCCGTCGGTGCGCATCCGCCCGTCGCGGTGGAACGCGTGGTACGGACAGCGGGGCTTGTTCACGGGAATCTCCGTGTGGTTCACTCCCAGACGGTAACGCTGCGCGTCGCCGTAGGAGAACAGACGGCCCTGCAACATCTTGTCGGGCGAGAAACCGATGCCCTCGACGATGTTCATGGGGTTGAACGCCGACTGCTCGACATCCGCATAGTAGTTCTCCGGATTGCGGTTCAACTCCAGGACGCCGACTTCGTGCAGCGGGAAATCCTTGTGATACCATACTTTTGTCAGGTCGAACGGATTAAGTTTGTAGTTGCGGGCCTCCTCTTCGGTCATCAGCTGCACGTACATCGTCCAGCGCGGGAAATCGCCGCGTTCGATGGCATCGTACAAGTCGCGCTGGTGCGATTCGCGGTCTTTGCCTACGAGGGCTTCGGCCTCGGCGTCGGTCAGGTTTTTGATGCCCTGCTGGGTCGTGAGGTGGAATTTTACCCAGGTGCGCCGGTTGTCCTTGTCGTAGAAACTGTAGGTGTGGCTTCCGAATCCGTGCATGTGGCGGTACGAGGCCGGAATGCCCCGCGGCGACATGGTGATCGTCACCTGATGCAGCGCTTCGGGCAGCAGGGTCCAGAAATCCCAGTTGTTGTTGGCCGAGCGCAGGTTGGTGCGCGGGTCGCGTTTCACGGCATGGTTCAGGTCGGGGAATTTCAGCGGGTCGCGCAGGAAGAATACAGGGGTGTTGTTGCCCACGAGGTCCCAGTTGCCCGCATCGGTGTAGAATTTCATGGCGAAGCCGCGAATGTCGCGTTCGGCGTCGGCTGCGCCACGTTCGCCGGCCACGGTCGAGAAGCGCACGAAGCATTCGGTCTTCTTGCCGACCTGGGCGAAGATCGAGGCGCGCGTGTATCGGGTGATGTCCTGCGTGACCGTAAAGGTGCCGAATGCACCGGAACCCTTGGCGTGCATGCGCCGTTCGGGAATGACCTCGCGGTCGAAATGAGCGAGTTTTTCGAGGAACCACGGATCTTGCAGCGTCACGGGTCCCCGGACGCCTGCGGTCTGAATGTTCTGATTGTCGGCGATCGGCCGGCCGTTCTCGGCTGTCAGTTTCTTTTTGTCCATAATGCTTTTCATTTAACGGAGACAGGATGGTTTCGTGTAAATATACGACATGATTCTGTGAATGGCAATCGAATGATCGATAGCACAATGATTTAAGCTGATAACAGCCAATATTGTGCCCGGACGGAACAGGCATGAAAAAACCTCTCCCGTGACAGGAGAGGTTTTTGACGGTTGCCCGTGCGCGGGGCCGCCTTATTTCTGTCGGAAGTAGATCTGCATCGGCACTCCCGAAAAATCCCATTTTTCCCGCATGTTGTTCTCGAGGAAGCGGCGGTAGGGCTCCTTGATGTACTGCGGCAGGTTGACGAAGAACGCGAACTGGGGCGTCGGCGTCGGCAGCTGGGTGACGTATTTGATTTTGATGTATTTGCCCTTGGTCGCGGGGGGCGGGTAGTTCTCGATCAGCGGCAGCAGGAAATCGTTGAGCTCCGAGGTCGGGATGCGCCGTTTGCGCGACTGGTGGACGCGGATCGCGGTTTGCAGCACGTCGAAGATGCGCTGTTTGTTCAGGACCGAGGTGAAGATGATCGGAATGTCGTTGAACGGCGCGAACTTCTTTTTCAGAAACTCCGTCCACTCCTTCATCGTGTTGCTGTCCTTCTCGACCAGGTCCCATTTGTTGACGACGATCACGCAGCCCTTGCGGTTGCGCACGATCAGGTTGTGGATGTTCAGGTCCTGCGATTCGAGCCCCTGTTGGGCGTCGATCATCAGGATGCAGACATCCGAATTCTCGATGGCCCGGATCGAGCGCATCACCGAGTAGAATTCGAGGTCCTCCATCGTCTTGCCCTTCTTGCGCATGCCGGCCGTATCGACGAGGTAGAAATCCATCCCGAATTTGTTGTAGCGCGTGTGGATCGAGTCGCGCGTGGTGCCGGCCACAGGAGTCACGATATTGCGTTCGACGCCCAGCAGGGCGTTGGTGAGCGACGATTTTCCCACATTGGGGCGGCCGACGATGGTGATGCGCGGCAGATCGTCCTCGTACTGCGCCGAAGTTTCGGCGGGCAGCGCCTCCAGGATGGCGTCCATCAGGTCGCCCGTGCCGGTTCCCGACATCGACGAGATGCAGTAGGGATCGCCCAGCCCGAGTGCGTAAAACTCGTGCGACGAATAGATCTGGTCGTTGTTATCGACTTTGTTGCAGACGAGGATCACCTTTTTCGAGGTGCGGCGCAGGATGTCGGCCATCAGCATGTCGAGGTCGGTGATGCCGGTGCGTACCTCCACGAGGAAGAGGATCACGTCGGCCTCGTCGATGGCCAGCAGGACCTGACGGCGGATTTCGTCTTCGAAAATATCCTCCGAATTGACGGTGTACCCGCCGGTGTCGATCACGGAGAACTCTTTGCCGTTCCAGTCCGTTTTGCCGTAGTGGCGGTCGCGGGTGGTTCCGGCCGTCGCATCGACGATCGCCTTCCGCTCGCCCACGAGGCGGTTGAAGAGGGTGCTTTTGCCGACGTTCGGACGGCCAACGATTGCTACAAGGCTCATATTCCTTTTTTATTTTACTGCAAAGATACGAATAAGCGAGGGCAAAAGCAAGTTTACTTGCATTTTGCCGAGCGAAAGTATCT
>ENA-UEQH01001066-UEQH01001066.1-human-gut-metagenome-genome-assembly--contig:-NODE-1066-length-12024-cov-9.722692_pt1 | contig 12024 bp, 8 predicted proteins | sample MGYA00242945_ERZ507943 | MGnify/ENA primary metagenome ERZ507943 (study PRJEB26167, sample SAMN06115418) | human gut metagenome | host: Homo sapiens | place: China:Hubei | collected 2015-03-06 | study... | reverse complement strand
GCTGGCTCTGCTCTTGATAACGGGTTTGCAGTCCTGCACCGTGATGGCGGGCACCGCTGGAACCGGCGTGACGGCATGGGCTATGTCGCCAGCGCCATCGGGGCGGAGACGTATGAGTTTATGCTCTCCGAGATGAGCAAAACCCGCGTTCTGGAGGCCTATCTCATCCAGACCAGCGGGGACTATTCGGACTTCGGCAGGGTCGCCCATGTCCTGCTGCGGGAGGACTATGTGCGAAACGTCCTCTTCGCGCCGGACGGGATCGTGGACGGTGTCTTTCCCCTGGAGGGAAACGAGGATGTCGTCGGGCTGAACATGTATGGGGACGGGGCCGGCAATCTGGAGGCTCAAGCTGCCATCGAAAAAGAGGCGCTGTATATCGCCGGCCCCTTCCAGCTGATCCAGGGCGGCCTGGGCATCGCCGGGCGGCTGCCGGTCTTTCTGACGGACGAACAGGGCCAGCGGTATTTCTGGGGCATTGTCTCCGTGACGCTGGACTTTCCGGCCGCCCTGTCCGGAAGCTCCGTGGAGCGGGTAAATGCCCAGGGCTTCGCCTGCCAAATTTGGCGCATCAATCCGGACGACGGACAGAAACAGGTGATTCTCGAGACGGCGGACCCGCTGCCGGAGGGTGTGCGGACTGTGGACCACGCGCAGGAGCTGTTCAACTCTGTCTGGACCGTCTCCCTGGCGCCCCTGCGGCCCTGGTATCTCCAGATCAGCCTGTGGCTGGGGGTGGCGGTGAGCCTGCTGGTGGCGTTGCTGGCTGCGGCGGGCGTCTACTACGCGGGCCGGCTGCGGCAGCTGCAGCTGGAAAAATCCCAGCGGGCCATCCAGCAGCTGCAGGAGCAGCTGGAGCGGGAACAGGGCAATATGCTGCTGAACCAGATCCGCTCCCACTTCTTTTACCACACCCTCAACGCTCTGCAGGCCCTGATCGTCCTGAAGCCGGAGGCGGCCTACAAAATGGCCGGAGACTTCGCCCGCTACCTGCGGTTCACACTGGACTCCGTCACTGCCGACGGCGGGATCGGCTCCTTCCGGGAGGAGATCCGGGCGGTCCGGGCCTATGCGGATATCAACCAGCAGCAGCTGGGGGACCGGCTGCACATGGTCTACGAGATTCCCGACGTGGACTTTCCCATCCCCCTGCTGACCATCCAACCCATTGTGGAGAATGCCATCCTCCACGGCATCAAGCCCAAGGTGGGCGGCGGAACCGTCTCTTTGAAGCTGGAAGAGCTGCCGGACCACTGGCAGGTCACGGTGACGGACGACGGCGTGGGCTTCGGCCTGGAAGCTGTCCGAGAGAAGGGCTCCATCGGGCTGGAGAATGTGCGGCGGCGCATAGCCCGCTTCCCCGGCAGCGAGCTGCGGATCACCAGCACAGTGGGCATGGGCACACAGGCTGTCCTGACTTATGGAAAGCGGGGGAAAAACATGGAAAATCTTTCAAAATCGACCTGAAAGCGTACGGTTTCCGTACGCTCCATCTGGTACAATAGAAACATAAGACAGGGGTGACCGCGATTGAAAACCATTCTGGTGGACGACATGCTGCTGGATCTGCAGCTCTTCGAGCTGAAATGTGCGGACATGCCTGATTTTGAAATTGTGGGGAAATTCACCGATCCCAACGCGGCCATTGAGTACGCCGCCGGCCATGTGGTGGATTTTGCCCTGCTGGACATCGACATGCCGGGGATGGACGGCATCCATCTGGCCCAGGCCCTGCGGCGGCTGCGGAGCGACATCATCATCGTCTTCGCCACAGCCCACCCGAAGTTTGCGGTGGAGGCGCTGAAGATGAAGGCGGACTACATCATCTTCAAGCCCTTTGACCGGGAGGACATCGCCGATGTGATGGAGCGGGCCAAGCTGCTGCGCCGCCGCCAGTGCAAGCGCATCCATTTCCACACCTTCGGGGCCTTCGACATGCTGGTGGACGGCGAGCCGGTGCACTTCCGCTCCGGCAAGGCCAAGGAGCTGATGGCCCTGTGCGTGTATCGGGACGGGCGGCCGGTGTCCATTCACGAGATCGTGGAAAACCTATGGGGAGAGAACGCCGACGGCACCGGCTACCGCCGCACCATCAAGGAGCTGGCAGACACCCTGCGGGACTATGGCGCGGAGGAGATGTTCCTGCGCAGCCGGGGGAGCCTGCGGGTGCGGATGGACCTGGCGGACTCGGATTTTCAGGCATTCATGAGCGGCGATGAGGACGCCATCTGCCAGTTTCAGGGGGTGTTCATGCAGCAGTATTCCTGGGCGGAGCCCATGGTCTGCACGCTGCAGGAGAAAAAGGAGCTGATGCTTGCCCGCATGGGGAAGCACCGCATGTAAGGAGGGGGCTGAAACTTTGGATGAGTTACTGAGAATGGAGCACGTCAGCAAACGCTTCGGCGATTTCTACGCCAACAGGGACATCAACCTGTCCGTCCGCAAGGGCGAGGTACATACCCTGTTAGGGGAGAACGGCGCGGGAAAGAGCACGCTGATGAACGTCCTCATCGGGCTGTACCAGCCCACAGAGGGAAAGATCTTCCTGAATGGAAAGGAGGTCCGCATCGACTCTCCCGCCCAGGCGGTGAAGCTGGGCATCGGTATGGTGCATCAGCACTTCATGCTGGTGGAGGCCATGACGGTGTTCGAGAACATCATCCTGGGGGACCGGAACACCAAGGGCATCTTCATCGACAAGGAGGCCCGGAAGAAGGAAATCCTGGAGCTGGCGGAGCGCTATGGTCTGGACGTGGAGCTGGACCGGCCCATCACGGAGATTGCCGTGGGCGCCCAGCAGCGGGTGGAAATCCTGAAAACCCTGTATCGGGGCGCGGAGCTGCTGATTCTGGACGAGCCCACCGCCGCCCTGACAGACATCGAGGTAGAGGGACTGTTCCAGATCATCCATAAGCTGACGGAGGAGGGCAAAAGCGTCATCTTCATCAGCCACAAGATGCGGGAGGTGCTGCAGATCTCCGACCGTATCACCATTCTGCGCACCGGCGAGGTCATCACCACCCTGGATCGCTCCGAGACCGACGGCCAGGAGCTGGCCAACCTGATGATCGGCCGGGAGCTGGCCCCCTCCCACTACGGCAAGGTGGAGGAGCCGGGCGATCCCGTCATCCAGATGCGGAGCGTGGACTACCACAAAGAATCCAAGCACGCAGGGCTCAGCGGCGTCTCCCTGACCGTGGGCCGGGGCGAGATCGTGGGCATTGCCGGCGTGGACGGCAACGGCCAGAGCCAGCTGGCCCAAGTGGTCACCGGCGTGCTGACGCCGGACGGCGGTGAGGTGGACATGAAGGGCTCCAAGGTGGCTCAGTTCACCCCCAACGGCTTTATTCTGGAAAATGTATCCCACATCCCGGAGGACCGGAACAAGATGGGCCTCATCGGCAATATGTCCGTGAAGGACAATATCGTGCTCAAGGCCACAGACTCTCCGGAGTTCTCCAGTGCCAAGGGCTACTTTCTGAAGAAAAAGGCCATCCGGGACTACGCCCTGAAGATGCAGGAGAAGTACGACATCCGCTGCACCTCTGTGGAGCAGGAGACGCGGAACCTCTCCGGCGGCAACCAGCAGAAGGTGATCCTGGCCCGGGAGCTGGAGGGCAGCCCGGACCTGCTGGTGGCCGTCCACCCCACCCGGGGCCTGGATATCGGCGCCACCCGCTTCGTCCACGACACCATGATCGAGGCCCGGGACAAGGGCTGCGGCGTATTGCTGATCTCCGCGGACTTCGACGAAATCCTGGAGGTTTCCGACCGCATTGTGGTGATGTTCGAGGGGCAGATCATGGGCGTGTTCTCCGGCAAAAATCCTCCCATTGAGGAGATCAGCCTGGCCATGGCCGGGAAATAAGGAGGGGGAGAACGCATGAAAAACAGCGGAAAACTCGTCAGTTTCCTGGTACCCATCATCTCCATCCTGCTGGCCTTCGTCATCGGATGCATCATCATGGCCGTGCTGGGTGCCAATCCCTTTGTGGCGCTGGAGTCCCTTTGGATCGGTGCCTTCGGCAGCCTGCGGAACGTAGGCACCACCCTGGCCCGCTCCACGCCGCTGATCTTCACCAGCCTGTGCGCCTGCTTTGCATACCGCTGCGGCGTGTTCAACCTGGGTGGTGAGGGCCAGTTCCTGATGGGCTCCATCGTCTGCTGCTACATTGCCACCCAGAGCGGGATCGAAGGACTGCCCGCCATTCTCCTGTGTCTGGTGGGCGGCGCCGTGGCTGGCGGCCTCTGGTCCCTGATTTCCGGCCTGCTGAAGGTCTACCGTGGCCAGAATGAAATGATTATCACCATCATGCTGAACTATGTGGCCACGCTGTTCATGGGCGTGGTATATACCGACTGGCTGCGGGACGGCAGCGTTCCGCAGACGCAGGCCGTGCCGGAGGCCACTCAGCTCAGCCGCCTCTTCGGCCTGCGGGTCACCTCCGCCTTCGTCATCGCCCTGGCGGTGGGACTGCTGGTGTACTATTTCCTGTTCTACACCTCCAAGGGCTTCCAGCTGCGGGCCGTGGGCCTGAACATGACGGCGGCGGAGTTCAACGGCTTCGCGGTGAAGAAGTACATCCTGATGAGCTTTATCGTCTCCGGCGCCATCGCCGGCCTGGGCGGCAGCGCCGAGCTGCTGGGGACCCAGTTCCGGCTCATCAACGGCTTCGGCAACGGCTACGGATTCGACGGCGTGGCCATGGCCCTGATCGGTCAGCTGCATCCTCTGGCGACCATTGTGGTGGCCATCTTCTTCGCAGCTCTGCGGGTGGGCTCTACCACCATGCAGGCGGCCACCGGCGTGCCCACCAGCGTATCCGACATCATCCAGGCCCTGGTGATCGTGTTCACCGTGGCGGGTCTGGCCATGGTGAAGCTGCCCGGATTCAAGGCGTTCCTGGGAAGGCTGACGGAGAGACGGAAGGAGGCGGCCTGATATGGAATTTGTCATGAACATCATCCTCTCCAGCGTTCGCATGGCCACGCCCCTGATCTTTCTGGCGCTGGCGGAGCTGTACTCCCAGCGGGCGGGCCTGGTCCACATCGGACTGGAGGGCCTGGCCTCTATCGGCTCTCTGGTGGGCTTTCTGGTGAGCCTCATCACCGGCAGCCCCATGCTGGGCGTGCTGGCTGGCGCGGCGGTGGGCATTCTGGTGAACATGATCTTCGCCTACGCTACCGTCACCCTCTGCGCGGAGCAGATCGTCTACGGTATGGCCATCAACATCTTCGCCCCGGCCCTGGCGGCCTTCATCTACCGGGTCTACTTCGGCGCCGGGTCCGAGCTGGTGCAGGTGGGTCTGATGAACACGCTGTCCTCCTCCCTGGGCATCACCTCCGACAACTTCCTGGTCCGCCTCCTGCTGGACCAGACGCCCATGGTGTACCTGGCTTACGGCCTGGTGATCTTCACGGTTATCTACTTCAACCGTACCAAGTCCGGCCTGAACTACAAGGCCGTGGGCGAGTATCCCAAGGCGGCGGCAACTCTGGGCATCAACGTCATTGGCGTGAAGTACGCCGCCTGCGTCATCTGCGGCGCCCTGGCCGGCATCGGCGGTGCCTATCTCACCACCTGCTACGCCAACACCTACGTGGACGGCAACGTGGCGGGCCGGGGCTTCATCGCCCTGGCGGCGGTGATCTTCGGCCGGTGGAGCGGTGCCGGCGTGCTGCTGGCGTGCCTGTTCTTCGGCTTCTGCGACGCGCTGCAGATCCGGCTGCAGGTGGGCAGCTTCGGCGTGCCCTATCAGTTCTTCCAGATGATCCCCTACATCGCCACCGTGGTGGTATTGGCCGGCATCGGCATGAAGAAGGCCGGCCCCAAGAGCTCCGGCAAGCCCTATCTCAAGGAGGAGCGCTGAGGATAATCGCCGCCCACGCGGCTGTTATCAATAGAAGGCATCCACATTTATGAAGAATTGGGAGGAAAGAACATGAAAAAATTATTGGCTCTGCTTCTCACCCTGGTCATGTGCCTGTCGCTGGCGGCGTGCGGCGGCTCCGGTACCGACACCTCCGGCACTGACACGTCCAGCGGAGAAACCGGCGAAGACTCCGGCGACAGCAGCTACCGGGTGGCCATGATCTGCGACTCCAGCATCTCCGACGGCGGGTGGGGCATGTCCTGCTACAACGCCATGGTGGATGCCGCCGCAGAGCGCGGCTGGGCCACGGAGGTCTCCGACAGCATCGCCCAGTCTGCCTACTATGACACCATCATCTCCTATTGTGACCTGGGCTATGACCTGATCTACGCCCCTGGCAACCAGTACACCGACGCCGTCCTTCAGGCGGCGGAGGAGTTCCCCGATGTGGCCTTCGCCCTGCTGAACGGCGGCGAGGACACTCCCGCCAAAGCCGTCAACGGCAATGTGACCTCCCTGCTGCCCAATGCCCAGCAGGTGGGCTGGATCGCCGGTGCCCTGGCCGGTCTTATGACCAAGAGCGGCACGGTGGCCTTCATTGGCGCCATGGAACTGGATACCACCCTGGGCAAGTATAACGGATTCAAGGAAGCCGCCGCCTATGTGGGACAGCAGGAGGGCAAAACCGTCTCCACTCTGGATGTGGTCTACTCCGGCGACTTTTCCGCCGCCGACAAGGGCATTGAGTTTGCCAAGGCCATGATCGACCAGGGCGCTGATGTGTTCTTTGGCGACGCCTCCGCTGTGGACTCCGGCGCACGGCAGGCCATTGACGAGGCCAACGCCGCCAGCGGCTCCGTGAGCATCTATGACATCGCCCAGCCCGCCGATCTGTTGGGCCAGAACGAGTGCATCATCGGCAGCCAGGTGACGGACAATGCCTCCCTTGTGGGCCTGTGCATGGAGGCTGTGGAGGATGGCTCCTTCGGAGGCGAGGTCATCTACGGCACCCTGCAGAACGGTGCCCTGTCCGCCGGTGCCCTCAGCGACCTGGTGCCCGCCGATGTTCAGGAGAAGTATCAGGGCTACCTGGACCAGATGGTGGACGGCAGCTTTATGCAGTAAGATTTATACCCGCAAACCACTGCGGCTCCGTCCAGATGCCGGGAGGGAGCCGCTTTCCCCCCTGCCCGGGAAACTTCGGCCCAACGGTAGAACGGGGCCTGCAGTGCCGGGCATTGGATGGCGGGCAGCCGCTCCCCTCCTCCCTGGCCCGCAGACGCAAAACGGCCGTGCGATTTTTGATCGCACGGCCGTTTTTCCGATATTCTGACCCACAGGAACGGCGCGGTCCGCCCTGTTCTCCGGGTCATCAGGAGCGGGAAGCTCTCTCCTCCCGGCAGTCTTCCGGTTTTTTCGTGTGGTTTTTATAGGTATTCCATGTGGGTTCATATTCCGCTGTGGCCTGATTGCCCCACATGGCCCAGCCCTCCCGGTCCCCGCGGGCAAACAGCTCAAGAAACGGTCCTGGAGAGCATCGCTCGATCAGGGGGATGAATTCGTCCGGTTTTCTGGAGTGCTCCCGCTTCTGTGCCCGCAGCAGGTTCACCTGGGACCTGGCCGGGGGCAGCGTCCTGTTCCCGCCGCCCCTGACACCAAAGAGCAGAATTTCCGTCACATTCCGGAAGTAGAACCCCACACCCCGGCCGTCCGGTTCTCCGTCCTTGCGAACCTTCTCCCAGATGATATTGCCCTTGTACTCGAATCCCCAGGCCTTCATGACCGCAAGGCCGTCGGGAAGCAGGGCATTGGGGACCCACAGATACAGATGGCTCTTCTCCGCCGCCACCTGTGCCACCGGCAGCGCCATGATGTCTTCCAGCTCCATGGTCTCGTAGCGATTCAGCCGCTTGTGCTCAGGCGCTACCTTCCCGGTCCGATTCTGGAACCTCCAGGGAGGGTCGGCATATATGGTGGCGTATTTTTGATCGCCGCAGAAACGCAGCAGATTTTCAGATGTTTCCTGGATTGTGCTCATCGATGTACCCTTCCTCCCAATCTGTGATGCACGGTTTCCTGATGCCTACTGCCAGAATGGGGCATACATTGACCAAAGCAACGGGAAGATACTACCGGCACATACACTTATCAGACATTGAAATACAAAAATCAATGTCAAATCCTCCTTGTCAAACCAGAAAAATATCACACTTAATACCGAAGCTACCAGCATTGAAAGTGCAAAAGTCTTTTTCTTTCCAATCTTATTACTCATAGGAGCTGCCAAGACTACACCTACAATATTCGCAATCTGCCCTACAGAAAGATACAAACCGCTCAACACGAAGGATACTCCCATCAGTGAAACAGTACGATATTCATCTTCTACAATAAAATACTTGAAGTAATACACCGCTGCTCCGTCACGAATAGAATTAAATACCAATGTCGCCACTCCAGCTCCAAACAAAATCCACCAAGGCTTATTATGAAACAAATCCCTAATGTCCTCCTTCAAAGAAGTTTTCTTCTCATTAATCGGCTTTACCCGTTCCCTTGTCCATGCAAAGCAACCCAAAAACAGCACGGCACACATCACGGCAATCACCACCACCGCCATAAACCAACCAAACTGCTGGTCACTCAACTCCTTGCTATGCCCGCTAAACCAGTTCACCATCGGCATGAACAACAACAGAGCAATAAAACTACCCAAGTAAGCAAACATCATACGATAGGTAGACAGCGTATTCCGCTCCGATGGGTTAGGACTCATCACTCCCAACAATGAAGCATAAGGTACGTTAATGCCAGAATATACCATCATCATCAGCGAATAAGTGATATACGCATACACCAGTTTCCCTGCATCACCGAAAGGAGGTGTATAAAAAGTAAGTACTCCTATCAAACCAAACGGGACTGCAAGATATAGCAGATACGGACGAAACTTCCCCCATCGGCTGGAAGTACGGTCGGCAATTACCCCCACAATCGGGTCGAACACTGAATCCCAGATACGTGTCACCAAAAACATGGTACCCACTATTGCCGCTGGCAGTCCGAATACATCCGTATAGAATATCATCAAATAGGCTCCAAACAATTTCCAGAACATGGAGGAAGCCATATCCCCAAATCCGTAGCCAATCTTTTCCGTGAGTTTTATCATAGCAGTACTTACTTTTTTATTATTTCATCAATTTCAGGTTTTTATCAATCAATTTTTTCAGAGTTTCTACCGAAGCTGTAGTAGTCAAGCCATCCTGTGGCGTATTCATACAATAATCCACCAACTTATCAATTGTAGAAACAGCCACATGCATACGTGTATCGGAAGAGGCATAATAAATGAACACCTTTCCATCTTCATCTGCAATCCAGCCATTAGTAAACAGCACATTCGATACATCACCAATACGTTCTTCCCCTTCCGGAGCCATGAAATAACCACCCGGAGCTGTAATCAACTTACTGGGGTCTTCCAATGAAGTCATATACATGTAAAGCACATAGCGTAAGCCAGCTGCACAGCCACGCACACCGTGTGCCAGATGTAGCCATCCTTTGGGAGTCTTGATAGGATGAGGACCTTCACCGTTCTTCACTTCTTTGATCGTATGATAATAGCGGCAGTCAATAATCTTTTCTTCTGTCACTTCCGCATGTGTAATATCGTCTACCAAAGCCCAGCCGATACCTCCACCACTTCCGGCATCAATGAATCCATCTTGCGGACGAGTATAAAAAGCATATTTGCCATTCACAAACTCCGGATGCAGCACTACGTTACGCTGCTGACTTTTCGACTTCAAGTCCGGCAGACGTTCCCAGGTTTTCAGATCTTTTGTACGGGCAATAGCTGCCGTAGCTGTAGCTGAAGACAAATCACCGGCGGGTGCATTATCGTCATGACGCTCTGCACAGAAAATACCATAAATCCAGCCGTCTTCATGTGCTGTCAGACGCATATCATAAATATTTGTAGCCGGAATCACATCATCAGGCATGGTAATAGGATAATCCCAAAAACGGAAATTATCTACCCCATTCGGACTTTCAGCCACCGCAAAGAACGATTTACGATCGGCACCTTCCACACGTACTACCAATATATACTTTCCATTCCACTTGATAGCTCCTGAATTCATAGTTGCATTCATTCCGATACGCTCCATCAAGTAGGGATTGGTTTTCTCATCCAAGTCATAACGCCAAAAAATCGGCGTATGAGCAGCAGTTACTACTGGATATTTATAACGAGTGTACACACCGTTGGTGGTTTCAACAGGCTCATTTTTCCGAGTAATCAACTCTTCATGCTGAGCAAATAAATTCTTTACATTTTCCTTAAACTTAGTCATTTCCAAAAATATTTAGTTATATTTATATAGACTCTTAAACCGCCTTTAATCAACTAAACAAAAATAGACATTACCCTACTATTTCAATAATACTATTTTATCATATTATTATTTTCTAAAGACAGCTATATAAATAAAATTATTGATTACTCACCTTGCATCACAATGTCCTGCTTCTGCACAAACCTATTAAAATCATCTGCAGAAGAATGGCCGGGATAAGGAGCATAAAAATGATCTGGCATATTATAAGCATTTCTCCAGAGTAGCACATAAGCTGGGTGTGTCTTACTAATAATCGGATATAAAACTTCTGTAAACCAATTATTCATGTTTAATGTACTCAATCCAGTCTCACTAAAAACAAAAGGTTTCTTCCTTTGTACACATTCTTCACTCATGAATGATAGAATCATTGAAGCTGTATCCATATACTCCTTAGCCTTAGATTCTCCATCTCTATGATACAAATCAAGTCCCCAAATATCTACCCATTCATCTCCTGGATATCTATCCAAATAATCCTGCTTAGAAAGCACCTTATCAGGAGAATATATATACAGCACATTATGTACTTCTTTTACATCCTTTAAATAGGATACCATTTTACGCCATAACTGTTTATATTCTTCAGGAGTACAAAAATCACGTCCCCACCAAAACCAGCTTCCAGTATGTTCATGAAGAGGACGAAGTAGCACAGGGATAAATTCCCCTCTTTCATCTTTCAGAGAAAGTAAGAAATCAGCTAATCTGTCTAAATAACTCATGAAACGCTTTTCTACAACAGAATCTGTTAAAATCTGTTGTATTGTACCCGCAGATTTATCCCAAGCACTATTTCCATTCCAAGGATTTCTCAAATGCCAGCTTATCGTATTAATACTTCCCTTACTATCAGCATATTGTATTCCTTTTCTTATTTCATTAAAAGACACTGAATCCAAGCTAACCTCCTCACCTAATTCTAAATGTCCCAATTCCCAACCATACACAGCAGGTGCCAATCCACATACATCCTTAATATCACTTTTCCCTTCAATATACATCCAACCCGAGTGACCATAAACACCTGTATCTTGATGACCAAACATTGTTTTCTTTCCGCACATCGACAACAATTTTTCAAACATTATCGATGTACGTTCTGTAGCGTTTTTATCTACCAAGTTGTTCTTATTAATATTATCAGAACATGAGATCAATGATAAAAACACAGCAATTATTACAAAAAAATTTAGTTTCATTTCTCAAACACATTTATTAATTTATATCCTTCATATTTTTTCCCATCAACATCTATTACCTCAATATTTATCCGATAAGTACCTTCTTGTAATTCAGGTAGATGGCATTTCCACAGATGTTTTGGCTTTATTTTTCCACCTTGCCAGTTATCAAAATTCCACCGTAAATTATACGTTTGTTCAATAAAAGGATCATATTCATCCATCACATTCTGTAATGTTATTTTCTGTCCATTCAACTCAGCTATTACCGAAGCCTCAGATGTTGCGGAAAAGACATTTACATATAAATCATTCTTATCTTTAATATATACCGTTCTCAACTGAAAATCCGTACGATGATTAGCAGGTATAAAATGATACGAATATTTATTCCCATCAAATCTAATATGAAAATAACCATTAGGGCTACCATCCATACAAGTAGAGACTGGAATTCCTCGTTCATCTTTTGGTCCACACCACCAACTTCCACAGGCCGCTCCCACAGTTATATTTTGAAAACTTGCTCCAGACCACCAACTTTCTTCATTAAAAAAG
>ENA-UEQH01001062-UEQH01001062.1-human-gut-metagenome-genome-assembly--contig:-NODE-1062-length-12051-cov-3.087439_pt1 | contig 12051 bp, 10 predicted proteins | sample MGYA00242945_ERZ507943 | MGnify/ENA primary metagenome ERZ507943 (study PRJEB26167, sample SAMN06115418) | human gut metagenome | host: Homo sapiens | place: China:Hubei | collected 2015-03-06... | reverse complement strand
AAGGTGCATATCTGGCCGTGAAGGTCAATATTACGACCAAGGACGGTGCCCGTGTCTATCCTTCTGTCGGCGAATATGACTGGGTCGCAGTAGCTGTCAATACCAAGTGGGAGCCCGGTCAGAAGTACGTTTATACGCTGGACTTCTCGAACGGCGCCGGTCGGGTCGATCCCGAAAAGCCCGACCCCACCGATCCGGATCCGTTCGAGCCGGGTGAACCCATCCTGGGCGACCCCATTAAGTTCACGGTTACGGTGACTCCCCGGGTGGATGCTTCGCAGAATCTGAACATGTAAGAAATCTTCCGGCTGACGTGCAGCCGGACAACCGGATCGGGAGGGGTTGAACCGCAGAGAACCGTCGTGTATTTAGTAGGTTATGTACGGCAGGTACGCGGGGAGGACGACGAAAGATCGGACTCTGTCCCCTCCCGATCGCTCAGGGAGCGTCACGCTCCGACTTCGGCGATGCCGATCCGAACTGAAAATGCAATATGTATGAAAACAATGGAATCTTTACTTTTACCGGGTCATGTACGAATTGCAGGTGCGATTGCGGCGGCATTTCTGTTCGCCGCCTGCTCGAAAGATCCGGCAGCGGAGGCGGGACTTCGGGGCGGATATCTGCGCTTCGAGGTCACCGAAGCGAATTCTTCCCGCACCCGATCGCAGAGCCGGACCGCCGAAGACAGTCTGCAAACGAAAGAGTCTGCCGCCGTTTTTACGTTGCAGGGCGAAACTCCCGCCGACACTCTGTTCCTGCACGCCTCGGTCGCCGACGGAATCGCCGCACCGCAGCCGAATGCCCAAACCGACCGGCCGCAGACCCGTGCCACACCTATCGAGACGGCCAATTTCTACGACTCGTTCGGCGTCTTGGCTTCGGTTTATACGGGCTCGTGGAGCGAAACCTCGTGTCTGCCGGATTATATGTACAACGTCGAGGTGACGAAGGCATCGTCGTGGACGACCTCTTACCATTGGCCGGGCAGCGGGCGCAATATCCGCTTCTTCGCCTACGCACCCTATAACGGGACGGGTATTTCCCTTTCGAGTGCGACGAAGGCCGGCACTCCGACCGTAACCTATACGGTGCCTTCAGCCGTCGCCGACCAGCGGGATCTGCTCGTCGCCGCCACCTCCGGAATAGCCGGCAATACCGCTGCGGCCGCTCCGTTGACTTTCGCCCACGCGCTCACGGCCATACGCTTCACCACGGGCGATGATATGCTGGCCGGACGCATTCTGAAAATCACGCTCAAAGGCGTCTACGGCTCGGGCTCGTATACGATGGGGGCCGATTCGTGGGGCGATTACGGCGCTACGGCAGACTTTTGGCAGAGACGTGCGGTGGATGTGGACGGGTCTGCCGATCAGGTAATCACGCCCGTTGCGGCGACCTTTATGATGCTGCCCCAGACGTTGCCGCCGGGCGCCTCGATCGAGGTCGTCTACAGGAATAAGCTGACTTCGACACAACACACTTTAACCGCCTCTATCGCAGGCAGCCAGTGGCCGATAGGCAAGACCCTCACTTACCGGATTTCCACCTCGAGTATCTCCATAACTCCGACTTTATCCGTGACGCCTCCTCCTGCTTCCCCCTATACCGGAGGCAGGCAAAATTATACGGTCAGCAGCTATGCCACTGTTTCCCGTCCGGGCGACGCCTCGCAAACCGTGCCGGTGGCATGGACTGCCGAGTTCGTCGAGGACGACGGTGCGGGCGGTTACAACGTGATCCCCCAGCCCGACTGGCTTACCGCTTTCACCGCGAGCGGCTCCGGCGGCAGCAGTTCGTTGCATAGGGCTACGATCGCAGCCCAAACAGCCGTTACGTCCAATTCGCATAACGAGACATTATGGAAAGCAGAGCCCGTGTCGGGTATCTACGACCTCTCGACAAAGGGCGGGACGACGGCGATGAATACGGCCAACTGCTATGTCATCAACGCCCCCGGAAAATACTCACTCCCGCTGGTCTATGGCAATGCTGTCAAGAACGGCAGTACGAACGCTTCGGCCTATACCTCGCAGGCCAGCGGCACGTACGTATTGAAGACCTTCGTAAATCACCTCGATGCGCCTATCACCGACCCGTACATCTACAACAATGCGGATTGTACGCCGAACAATGCCGTGCTCGTATGGCAGGATGAGGAAAATCTGGTGACGAACGTCGCACTCGCACCCGACGGACATAGCCTGACCTTCGAGGTGGGGAGCGCGACGATCAAACAGGGCAACGCCATCGTGGCCGTGCGCGACGCGAGCAACCGCATCATGTGGAGCTGGCATATCTGGGTGACGGACTTCGTCCCCGGTCTTCCGCCGACCGTGACACCGCATTACAATCCGGCAGAGATGCAGCGCGACAAGGTCGTGACGAGCAATCGGGGACTGAAATACACCTTCATGGGTGTCAATATCGGTTGGTGCGACGGCGGAATCACGACTTACGACGCCCGCAGCGTCAAGGTGCGTTTCAAACAGACCAAAACCGGAGCCACACAGATCATAACGATCGCCCAGAATGCACGAGAGATGGAGAAGACCGGCAACAATCCCTATTTCCAGTTCGGACGTAAGGACCCGATGCTGGGCGGTATTTGTACCGATTCCGAGGCCGATCTTTATAAGAGCTGTTATTCCGACAGCGGTTATGCGTTCGACAAGTCGGGCACGGGCAAAGTCTCCATCGGCACCTCCATCCGGAATCCGCACGTATTCTATAATTACGGCGGCTCTTTGCCCGAAGACTGGTGCTCGGCGTCCTACAACAACCTTTGGAGCGCCGACAATACCGTGACGACGAAGAACGACAACGTCGTTGTCAAGACCATCTACGATCCTTCGCCTGTCGGCTATCATTTGCCGCCTTCGAACGTCTGCTCGGGGGTGACGTACAACGCCGCCAACCCCGGTGATTATGAGTTCGCCAAATACAACTCGCCCCATACTTCCACCGACGATTTCTACAAAAACTATGGTTGGGAGTTGTATTGCAACAAGATGCCGGGTATCGGCAACTACGACACCTCGGGCGGTGTGATCTTCTTTCCGGCCATGGGCGGTATCGTTTACAGGTCGGGCGATATGATTTACGTATACGCCTACGGCGGCTGCTGGACGGCCATTCCGCACACGACGGGTTATGCCCATTCCTGTCTTGGTATTGAAGCGGTGGATGTCGCCGCATTAGCCTTCACTCCTCGTGCCGGAGCCGACCCGGTGCGCCCCGTTCGGGAGTAGTTTTTCTGCGGGGATGGGTACGGAATCGGCATGGGGAGCCGTCTCCCGATGCACGATAACGGCAGAACAGCCCGCATTGAACGAGAATACATTCGTAAAGGCCGTATCCGCCGAAAGCGGACGGCCTTTTTTCACAGATGCAGTTAAAGCGACAGAAATCACCTCGCAGGCATCGCACTCAGCCCCGGAGCAGAGGCCGGTGCGGCCGGCGACACCGTCCTATCGCTCCCCGGAAGGAAGCGGCGGCATACACCGGACGGGCGAAAGGCAGGCTGCCTGCTTTTCGATAAACGCACCCCGGAGTTCCCCAAGTCTGCGGGGCGCGTCCGTACTGCCTGCGGGAGTTTTCCGGCGGGAGGCGTCACGGGCTTCGCCGACGCGGCTCCTTTCGGAATCATTCGGATGTCCACCGAAAATTTGCAGCAATGGCCGGAAAACGAAACGAGAGGAGGCCCGTCGGGCGTCCTCTCGTTCATTATGAGGCGGTCGGCGAACCGGCAGCCGGAAGGTCGCCGAAGCGGAATCACTCGCCGACCGAGAATTTATAGATGCAGCGGCTCTCGTACTTCTCCCCGGGACGCAATACGGCCGAAGGCCATTCGGGCTTGTTCGGCGTATCGGGATATTTCTGAGTCTCCAGGCAGACGGCCGACCGGAATCCGTAAACGGCCCCCTTCTTTCCCTTGACGCTTCCGTCGAGGAAATTGCCGCAGTAGACCTGAATGCCGGGCTCGGTGGTGTAGACATCCAGCCGGATGCCCGTGGCGGGCGACTCCAGCGAAGCGCACGCCTCGGCGATGTCGCCCCGGGTGTTCAGCACCCAGTTGTGGTCGATGCCGTGGCCGTTGCGAAGCTGCTCGAAATCCCGGTCGATGCGTTCGCCGACGGGCGTCGGGGTCCGGAAATCCATCGGAGTGCCCTCCACCGGGGCGATCTCGCCGGTGGTCATGAAGGTCGAATCGACCGGCGTATAGCTGTCGGCGTTCACCGTCAGCAGCCATTCCGAATTGTCCTTCGCAGGGTCCCCGTCGAGGTTGAAATAGGAGTGGTTGGTCATGTTCACGACCGTGGTCTTGTCCGTCTCGGCGGCATAGCGGATGTCGATGGCGTTATCGTCGGTCAGCGTCATGGTCACCCGGCACTCGAAATTCCCCGGGAAGCCCTCTTCGCCGTCCTTCGACGCATAGGTCAGCTCCAGTTCGCGGTCGCTCTTCTGCACGGCGTCGAAAACCCGGTACTGGAATCCCCGGGGGCCTCCGTGCAGGCAATGGCCGTAGTTGTTCTGCGGCAGCTGGTATTCGGTGCCGTCCAGCGTGATCCGCCCCTGGGCGATGCGGTTCGCATAGCGGCCGATCGTGGCCCCGAAATCGCTCGGAATCGTCTGATAGTCGGCGACCTTGTCGAATCCGAGCACGACATCGCGCATCACGCCGTCGCGGCCGGGAACCATCACCGACACGATGCGTCCGCCGAAGTTGGTGACGCACACCTCCATGCCGTTGTCATTCTTCAGGACGAAGAGGTCGGTTTTCTTTCCGTCCACCTCGCTTTGGAAATCGCTCCGGTTCAGTCCGGAGAGCGTCGGCCCGTCCTGCGGACCGCCCGCGCATGCGGCAGTCAGGGCCGCACACAGCAAAATAAGAGATTTTTTCATTGTTTTTCAGATATTCGTTTATCGTTCTGCAATCAGTCTTTCTTCAGCGCCTTGTCCCCGGGATTACGGCCGAAGATGGCACGAATCCGCTCCATGTCGAATTTCGGCGTGCGGTCGTAATAATAGACGCCGTTCTGCTCCTGCTCCACGTCGGTCAGCTGGGTGTAGCAATAGCCCCAGACCTGGTCCGCCAGCTCCAAAACGGCGCCGATCTGCCCTTCGAGCCGTTGCAGGAACTCCGCTTCGCTCTTCGGCGGTTTGCCGTAGCCCCACGATTCGGTCTGCGACTCGCGGTCCTGGTCCTTCGCCCACTTGATGCCGCCGACCTCGTCGATCAGGAACGGCATCTTCCCGTCGTAAACCGGAAACTCGTAGCGGTCGTTCTGCCGCAGGCCGTTGAAGCCGATGTTGGCCGGAGCGACCCCGACGGACCGCAGCGGCGTCTGGAAAAACACACCGTCCTTGTAGATGATCTCCTTGAGCCGGGCCGGGTCCTGCTCGGAGTTGTGCACGGTCCAGATGTCGGTTTTGATATGGACGCCGCCGCTGGCGTCGTTCACCGGACGGGTCGGGTCCAGCGCCTTGGTCAGGTCGTAGAGGTCCGCCGTAAAGCGGGGATACTGCACCCGGTCGGGCCACCACTCCTCGTTCATCGGCGTCCAGATCAGCAGCGAGGGGTGGTTCCGGTCGCGGAGCACCAGTTCCGACCATTCGGTCAGGAAGTTGCGGGCCGTCTCGATGCCGTTGGCATCCATGCCCCAGCTGGGCGCCTCGCCCCAGGTGATGTAGCCCAGCCGGTCGGCCCAATAGTGGAAACGCTCCTCGAAAGCCTTCTGATGCAGACGCGCACCGTTGAACCCGGCGGCCATCGAAAGTTCGATGTCGCGCTTCAGCGCCGCGTCGGAAGGAGCCGTCCAGATGCCGTCGGGATAGAATCCCTGATCGAGCACCAGCCGCTGGTAATAGGGTTCGTTGTTCAGGTAGATCCGGTTCCCCTCGATGTGGACCTTGCGCATGCCCGCATAGGAGTTCACCTCGTCGAGCACCTCCCCTTTCGCATTCACGATCCGGTAGGTGATGTCGTAGAGAAACGGCGACTCCGGCGACCAGAGTTTCGGACGTTTGACGGGAAGCACGGCGACCGAACTGTTCGCGGCCCTCACCGCCGCGGAGGCCACGACCTTGCCGCCCTCCTTCACCGCGATATGCAGCGTGTTGCCGCTCTCCGACCGGAAGCGGGGCGTGATGACCAGCTGCCCCTGGTCGATATCCGTCACCACGTGCGCCGAGAGCAGCCCCGCAGGGTCCACGGCCTCCATCCACACCGTCTGCCAGATGCCCGTGGTGCGGGTGTAGTTGCAGCCGTAGGAGGCGTATTGCAGATTCTGTTTGCCGGCGCCCTGCGTCGTCGAGCGCACGTCGCTCGTGGCTCTCACGACCAGATGGTGGCTCTTTCCGGGCGTGACCAGACGGGTCAGATCGACGCTGAACGACGAACTGCCCCCGATATGGCGGGCGGCGAAAACGCCATCGACATAGACCTCCGCATTGTAGTAGACGGCCCCGAAATTCAGCAGAATGTCCTTTCCGCGCCACGCTTCGGGCACCGCCACCTCGCGGTGGTACCAGATGCAGTTGATGAAATCGGTGTACCCGACGCCCGAGAGGGAGCTCTCGGGACAGAACGGCACCGTGATCCGGCCCTCGAAAGCGGTCGCCTTCTCCAATCCCCGTTCCAATCCCGACCCGGAGAAGTCGAACGTATAGTCCCACACCCCGTTGAGATTCATCCACGCCGTCCGTTCGAACTGCGGCCGCGGGTACTCCCCGCGGGGAATATCCGAAGCATTCGCCTGAAACACCGCTCCGGCGAGAAACAGCGCCGCGGTCAAAAATTCCGTTATCTTCATATCCGTTTCACATGTGTCGTACCGGCTCCCGGGCGGGGAGCGTTCCATTCAGGTTGTAAAATTAAACGGTTTATCGCATTGTCGTCATCGTTATTCCGTCAAAAAATAGCATTTTTTGCTCAACTGATAGAACGTTTTGCCTAATCGGGGAAAAATGCGCATCTTTGCACTCCGAAAAACAAGCTCTGAAAATGTTCTGCTCCGAAGATACCCGTATCGAAACGCTCGCCGTGCATGTCGTCGGCAACAAATCGAAAGACGAACCGCTGATGATTTCGCCCGACATCTCCCCGCAGGTCGCCGACGAAGGGCTGATGCGCACGCTGACGGCCTATTTTCTCGGCGGATTCAAGTCCGAGGAGTGCTACAACCTCTACCACGAGACCGACCTCGCGTGCAACGAGGTCTGGAACTTCGCCTGCCGGATTTTCGACGACCCGGCGACGTTCTACGAACACTCGGTGAGCCTGGCGAAACACCTCTACGAGAACGGCCTGCACCCGCAGATCAAGAGCGGCGAATTCTACGCGGTCTACTTCTCCGACTGCCGCTTCGGGGGCGAGCCGACCGACGCGCTGGGGCTCTTCAAGTCGGAGACGCGCGACACGTTCCTCGATGTCGCCCACGAGGCCGAAGGGGTCCGCATCGCGGCCCGCGAAGGCATCGACATCAAGCGGCTGGACAAGGGGGCCATCATCTTCAACGTGGAGCGCGAGGCGGGCTTCGCGGTCCACATCGTCGATAACACCAACCGCACCGAGGCCCGCTACTGGATCGACGACTTCCTGCGCGTGCGCCAGCGTCAGGACGACTACCACAACACGCACAACGCCTTGGCGATGTGCAAGAAGTACGTCACGAAGCATCTTTCGAAGGAGTTCGACGTTTCGAAGGCCGACCAGGCGGAGATGCTCAACGACACGATCAGCTATTTCCAGGAGCGGGACAGCTTCTCGCTCGACGAGTTTTCGGAGCAGGTGATCCGCCAGCCGGAGGTCGCCGAGAGCTTCGCGCGCTTCAAACAGGAGTACGAGCAGGAGCGCGACATCCGCATCGAGGACGAGTTCGGCATTTCGGATTCGGCCGTGAAGAAGCAGGCGCGGTCGTACAAGAGCGTCATCAAGCTCGACCGCAATTTCCACATCTACGTCCACGGCAACCGCGGTCTGCTGGAGCAGGGCGAGGACGAGAAGGGCAAGTTCTACAAGGTCTATTACGAGGAGGAGCAGTAGGGCTGCCCGAGCATGCCGCCCAGCACCAGCCCGGACAGCACGAGGAACAGCACCCATTGGCACAGCCGGAGGTAATAGCGTCCTCCGGCTTTTTCACAGGCAAGCGACACCAGCCAGAAAATCCCCCAGCCGCCGAAGAGCAGCAGCAGAAAGAGTTCGAACCAGAAGCTGCGGGGCAGCGCTCCGAGCCCGGACAGCACGAGGAATCCGGCGGCCAGCAAGAGGTCCACGGAGATCATCTGCATCCCGCAGCGGCCCATCATCCACGCCTCACAGGCCCGGGGAGGGGCTGTCGCCGCATCGGGACGCGCCGCCGAGTAGAGGCGGTTGCCCGAAAACAGATGCACGAAAAAGGCAGCGGCGAGCAGCGCTCCGGCCGCGAGAAACCAGCCGTTCATCGCTATCCCATTTTGCGGTAAATCCGGTCGGGCATATGCCGGAGCAGCCACGCGACGATCCGCCAGCGGCGCGTGACGACCGCCACGGAGCGGCGTCTCCGCACGGCCCGCAGCAGCTGGTCCGCCACCTTATCGACGGGCATCACCCAGAACAGCCCCTCGCCCTCGCCCTTGGCCATCGCGGTCGCCGCGAGTCCCGGGCGGATGTCGGTCACGAAGATCGGCAGCCGGGATTTGGCGGCCCGTTGCCGAAGCCCCTCGGCATAATTCATCTGATAGGCTTTCGACGCGTTGTAGGCCGGGGCCCCTCCCCCGCCGCGCAGGCCGCCGACCGAGGTGACGACGACCAGGTGTCCGTCGCCCTGCCGCTCGAAAAGGCGGTAGGCCCAACCGACCGCGGCCGTCCAGCCCACGACATTGGTGCGGATGGCCGGTTCCTCCAGCGCATAGTCCAGCCCGGGGTTCAGCTCGCCCGCCCCGGCGCTCACCACGCACAGATCCACACCGCCCAGCTCCCCGGCGAGGGCATCCAGCGCGGCGCACGAGGCCGCCGGATCGGTGACATCGGCCTCGGCGCAGCAGAAGGCGCGGGGATTCGCGGCGGCCAGTTCATCCAGCAGCGCCCCGCGCCGTCCGGTCACGCCTACGCGGTATCCGGCGGCGGCGAGGCGTTCGGCCACCGCGCGGCCGATGCCGGAGGTGGCTCCTATGACAATCGCTCGTTTCACAGGGGCAAAGTTAGCGTTCGGAAACGGGAAAAAGATTGACCGAAATCAAGAAATCAGCGAATCCGGCCACGGATGCGGCTCAGGGTCTCGGGACGCACGCCCAGATAGGAGGCCAGTTCGCGCAGGGAGACCATTTGCAGCAGGTCGGGACACCGCTCCAGCAACGCTTCGTAACGCTGCTGCGGCGACGCGGCATAGCGCTCCAGCAGCCGTTCGTAGACCTCGGCCAGCATGTGTTCGGCCATCGTGCGGCCCAGCCGTTCGTGCGCGGCGTCGGTGCGGTAGAAGGCTTCGAGCCGCCCGCCCGTGACGACCAGCGCCGCGGCGCCGCACATCGCCTCGATCGTCACCTGCGAGGGGGCATCGACGCACATCGAGATATAGTCGCCGACGAACTCCCCGGCGAAGGCATAGCCGACGACATGCTCCCCGCCCGCGGCATCGGCATGCAGATAGCGGAACGCCCCCTGCACGACGAGCCCCGCACGATGGCTGCGCCCGCCCTGAGCGGCGAGACGCTCGCCGCGCGCGAAGCGGCGTTCGGCTCCCTCCGCGCGGAGAAACTCCGCCAGCGGGGAGAACTCCGCCTGGGTGATATGCCGGTTGAAATTCATGCCGTAAAGATACCCAAATTCGCCCGATCCGCGCAAACGCTCCCCGCATTTTTCGCCCCGGCCGCACGCTGCACCCGGACCCCATAGACGCAGCGAGCGAAAAAAACGCTATCTTTGTCCGCAGGGCCCGCCGCAGGTTCCGCCCGAAGCGTATGGAAGCGATCACCGAATGTCTCATCGACTGGGGCTATTGGGGCCTCTTCCTCTCGGCGTTCATCGCCGGGAGCGTCCTGCCGTTCAGCTCCGAAGCGGTGATGGTGGTGCTCGTCGGCATGGGCCTCGACCCCGCGGGGTGCATCGCCGCGGCCGCGCTGGGCAACACCCTCGGCGGCATGACCTGCTACTGGATCGGCACGCTGGGCCGGACCGAGTGGATCACCCGGCTGGGGGTCTCGACGCGCCAGCTGGCCCGGGCGCGGAAATTCCTCTCCGGACGCGGGGCGCTGATGGCCTTCTTCGCCTTCCTGCCCACCATCGGCGAGGCCATCGCCATCGTGCTGGGGCTGATGCGCAGCAACGTGTGGCTGACCGGCGGCGCGATGCTCGCGGGCAAGACCCTGCGTTACATTGTCGTACTGGCGACCTTCCGGGGCGCCCTATCCCTTTTCTGATATGGAAATTCGCAAAACCGAAACCCCTTCGCGGGAACTCCTGACGCTGGCCGACGAGGTGGAAGCCTCGGTGGCCGACTACATCGGCCGCGGGACGTGCTACGCCGCCTGCGACGGCGACCGGATCGTCGGTCAGTACGTGCTGATCCACACGCGGCCCTTCACGACCGAGATCGTGAACATCGCCGTCGCGCCCGACCGCCAGCGGCAGGGCATCGCCACGGCCCTGCTGGCCCACGCCGTCGAAACGGCCCGCCGGGCGGGGTTCCGCCTGCTCGAAATCGGCACGGGCAATTCGGGATTCGGGCAGATCGCCCTCTACGAACGCTGCGGATTCGTCCGCTGCGGCATCGACGTAGACTATTTCCGCAAGCACAGCCCTACGCCGATCTTCGAAAACGGCGTCGAGTGCCGCCACATGGTGCGTCTGCGCATGGAGCTCATCTGACAGGACCTGCCGGCAGGGACAAAAAACGTGCGGAAGGAACCCGGCCCGGCGAACAAACAGTGACGCCTCATTTTGCTTTGTCCGGAAATCCTATGAAGAATCCCCAAACAACCGGACCGGGCTACATTCCTTCCGCACAAGTCATGTACCCGGTCCGCTCTCACAGCGGCGCCCCGCAGGACGACCCTCCTATAAAAAGCAAGGACGCAGGTACAACCCCTACAGTCGGCCCGTTACAGCCTTATGATGGTAGTTGTCCTTACGCCCAAGCCTGTCCCCCGCCCGAACGGGCAGGGACAAGACTCAGGTTTCAGACAAATATTATACCATCATAAAAACTGCCGTATTTCTACAACAGGTAACGGTTTACTGTAGGTATAAAGGTTTGTCTTAACCTCTAATCATATATTCTATTGCAAAGATAGCGCAAGCCGAATGCAGAGCCGGGCAAGCCCGAGCTATGCTGAGGCGCAGCCTATCTAAGCCAAAGTCTATCTTTGGCAAATATAGTCAAATAATCCGACTAACCAAAAAATCCGACCCCCTTTCGGAGGCCGGACCCACTAAAAATAACTATGACAAAATCTTCCGTCTATGCGTTGGCCAGCGGCGAAGCCTGCGTGTAGGCGCGGGCGGCCAGCTCCTTGTCGAGCATGTAGAGCCCGAACTTGTTGCCCTCGACGGCCTCGCAGGCCGTAATCATGTCGCGTGCCGACGCCTCCTCCTCGACCTGCTCGTCGACGAACCAGACGAGCATGTTCGACGAAGCGTAATCCTTGTCCTCGGCGGCGATGGCGGCCAGATTGCCGATCATGGCCGTAACCTTTTTCTCGTGTTCGAGCGTGTCGCGGAACATCTCCAGCGGCGAAGCCCACTCGGTGCGTACTGCCTCGATCGGAAGCAGTTTCACTTCGGCGTCGCGCGAAAGAATGTAGTTCATAAAAATCCGCGCGTGGTCCTGCTCCTCCCGGAACTGCACGTAGAACCAGTTGGCGATGCCCTTCAGCCCCTTGGCCTCGGCGTCCATCGACATCGAAAGATAAAGATAGGCCGACCAAAGCTCGGCATTGATCTGAGCGTTCATCGCTTCGTGTAATTTCTTGCTTAACATAACTGTATTGCTTTAAGTTTGCGTTTTGTTTGTGACACAAAGTTACTACAAAAAAGTGAAATGCTGAAAGATATAGTGATAGAATTGAGGTACA
>ENA-UEQH01001058-UEQH01001058.1-human-gut-metagenome-genome-assembly--contig:-NODE-1058-length-12084-cov-48.517698_pt1 | contig 12084 bp, 9 predicted proteins | sample MGYA00242945_ERZ507943 | MGnify/ENA primary metagenome ERZ507943 (study PRJEB26167, sample SAMN06115418) | human gut metagenome | host: Homo sapiens | place: China:Hubei | collected 2015-03-06... | reverse complement strand
TATAATTTTGAACCGGCTAACACCGATTCTATTGTTTAATTTTAATTTATCGGTAAAAATTTACCGAAGTATTGATTTAATAAAAACAACTAAAATATAAAAGTTATTCTATTTTAGCTTAATCAATAAGCAAAAGGATAATTAATGAAAAAATAAAATATAGGTCTTATCATAAAAACGGATTTTTTAAGAATACTATTTTCCATCTTTATTAAAATTTTGCCGGAATTCATTAGGGCTCATTCCATACTTTTCCTTAAAAAGACGAAAGAATGTTGATGTACCCGGAATAGCGCACTGTGTGGCTATCTCTGCTATGGTCAGTTCCGGATGTTCTTTCATAAGATGTATAGCATGCTCCAAACGAAGGGAGTTTAAATAACCATTAAGATTAGTACCCGCACATTCTTTTAAAATTCCGCCAAAACGGTTTTTATCAACTTTCATCAGCTTCATATATTCATCTCTTCCCAACTGATAGTCCAAATACAATTTCTGTCTTCTCACCTCCTCATCAAATGGTTTAAATAGCCCCCAGTAAGTTCCAGAATTGGTATGTACTGTTTCTTCATGTATAACTTGTGAAGTAGATGAGGACGTAGCTTTCTCCTGCTGACTAGAACTCTCTGATAGGCTTTCAGAGCTTGACAAAATGCCTGAACACGCAGTGCTGCCTGCTTTTTCCATTTCAGAACAAGTGTCTTGAAGGTCCTCTGAAAATACTTTACTATCTAAAATTGGACGTTTTTTTCTTATATATAAAATAAATAAAACAACAACCAATATAATAAGCATTACAAGAGTTGTATAAACTATGTTCCTATTTAAAGCTTTGTTTGTATGCAACGGTTCGCTCCCTGAATCCGAAAAGTTGCAGTTCAACAATTTTTCTATACTAGCCCCCTCACGACGATGTAATGAATCCAAAACTTCACGACTACGTTTTTCAAAAATATAAGCATTCCTATAATTTCCTATTCCAGAACAGGCCAAAGCTGTTTGCTGCAAAAGTTTAGCATAGTTAAGGTTTACTGTATCATCCAATTGATAAACTTCCTTATACAATGAATAATTATTATCTAAGACATCCATATATTGCTGCACAGACAATAAATAATCGTTTATCAACGTACACCCCAAAACCGTACCTGCATAATCTGTATGCTTATACAAATTATAATAATATTCTGCACGTTCTTTGTTATGCTCTTGAATAAAGCAAAATGCCAACAGACTATAGTTTTCTGATTTTTGGCGGTCTAAAATGAAATAAAACAATTTAGCCTCTTTCTCCATTTTTTTCAATAAAGTCTCACGTTCTAAGGCTAATGTGATAGCATTCGCATAGTCTTTACGAGCAATGGAGAAGCGTATATTTCTTCCATATAGAACAGATAACAAATAATGCTCACTCTCTCCCTGATTTACAGAAAGCATATTGAATGCCTCTTTAGAAAGTTGGAATGCCTCATTATATAATGCCTGCCGATAACAAAGCTCAGACTTAATGCTTAATAGGCCAGCTTCCATATAAAGGCTCTGTATCTTTCGAGCTAAATCCAACCCCTGAGAGATATAGGCCGTCGCATAATCTATACGGTCAAGGTCAAGAGCCAGCGAAGCTACTGTAATATATGCAGCACGAAGCGCCAATGTATCAGACAAAAGCCCTTTAGAATGCAGTGCTTTTTGCCCCTGCAAAAATGCATTATGTTTCATCGATAATTTATCATAAGCCAGCATACGATATGTACAAGCCTTATAAACCGGCCATTCAGCAGCTTTTTCCAAACTATCCAACAACTGCAATGCTTCACGTGGACGAGCGCCTATAAGATATCTGGTACGCTCTAATAAAGGCAGATTTTCTGCATCAGAGAAAAAAGACTGCCCATTGGATGCTATCGGGAAATTATTCAAAAGTAAATATAGCATCAACACTATTCTACAGCAATTCTGTTTCATCTCTACCGTTTATCATTTATTTCTCTGATACAAATATATAAAAATCCCCTGCCACTCTAATCGAATGACAGGGGAAACTAAACTATTTATGAAAAATTGATTAGTCTTTCAGTTTAGCTTTGATGAAGTCACGGTTCAAACGAGCGATATTGCTGATTGAAACGCATTTCGGACATTCAGCTTCACAGGCACGTGTGTTAGTACAGTTACCGAAACCAAGTTCGTCCATCTTAGACAACATAGCTTTAGCACGACGCAAAGCTTCTGGCTTACCCTGAGGAAGAAGATTCAGCTGGCTAACTTTAGCAGAAACGAAAAGCATTGCAGAACCGTTCTTACATGCAGCTACACAAGCACCACAACCGATACATGTAGCAGCATCCATTGCTTCGTCAGCAACAGTCTTAGGGATAAGGATTGCATTTGCATCCTGAGGAGCACCAGTAGGTACGCTAACGAAACCACCAGCCTGCATAATCTTGTCGTATGCAGAACGGTCTACCATCAAGTCTTTGATTACAGGGAAACCTGCAGAACGCCATGGTTCAACTGTGATAGTATCGCCATCTTTGAAACGACGCATATAGATCTGGCAAGTAGTAGCACCTGTTGCAGGTCCGTGAGGATGTCCGTTGATGTACAATGAGCACATACCGCAGATACCTTCGCGGCAGTCGTGGTCGAATACTATAGGTTCTTTACCTTCTTCAATCAACATTTCATTCAAGATATCGAGCATTTCGAGGAATGAAGTATCACCCGGAATGTCTTTCATCTGGAATGTATCGAAATGACCTTTATCCTTAGGTCCGTTCTGACGCCAAACTTTCAGCGTAAATGATATATTTTTATCCATTTTACTTCTTTTCTTTAAATTGTTTTACTTCGTCTCAGATTAGCTCAATTAGCTCTTGTAGTTACGAGTCTGTACTTTAATTGCTTCGTAAACCAATGGTTCTTTGTAAAGTACCGGAGCCTTGTCATCGCTTCCCTGGTATTCCCAGCAAGCTACATAGAAGAAGTTTTCATCATCACGCTTAGCTTCACCTTCTTCTGTCTGATGTTCTTCGCGGAAGTGACCACCACAAGATTCTTCACGGTTCAATGCATCGTAAGCAATCAGCTGACCCATTGTAATGAAGTCATCCAAACGGAATGCTTTGTCAAGCTCGATGTTCATACCTTCTTTAGAACCTGGGATAAACAGTTCTGTTTCGAATTCCTTGCGGATTTCTTTCAGACGTGCAAGACCTGTCTTCAAGCCTTCTGCAGTACGTCCCATACCTACATATTCCCACATTACGCGGCCCAATTCCTTGTGGATTGAGTCTACAGACTTCTTACCCTTGATATTCATCAGGTGGTCAATCTTAGCCTGTACAGCTTTTTCTGCTTCTGCAAATTCAGGAAGATCTGTAGAGAAGCGTGGAACTGTAATCTGGTCAGACAAATAGTTCTGGATAGTGTATGGCAATACGAAGTAACCATCAGCAAGACCCTGCATCAAAGCAGATGCACCCAGACGGTTAGCACCGTGGTCAGAGAAGTTACATTCACCAATTGCAAACAGACCCTTAATAGTTGTCTGAAGTTCGTAGTCAACCCAAATACCACCCATTGTATAGTGGATAGCAGGATAAATCATCATTGGGTTGTAATATTTACGTCCGTTGATTTCTTTTGCAAGTTCACCCGGATTAACGTCAGTGATTTCTTCGTACATATCGAAGAGGTTACCATAACGCTGACGAACAACGTCAAGACCCAAACGTTCGATACTTTCAGAGAAGTCAAGGAATACAGCAAGACCTGTATTGTTTACACCGTAACCGTGGTCGCAACGTTCTTTAGCAGCACGTGATGCAACGTCACGTGGAACCAAGTTACCAAATGCCGGATAACGACGTTCCAAGTAGTAGTCACGATCTTCTTCTGGAATATCACTACCTTTCTTAGTTCCAGCCTGCAATGCCTTAGCATCTTCAAGTTTCTTAGGAACCCAGATACGACCGTCGTTACGCAATGACTCAGACATAAGTGTAAGCTTAGACTGTTTGTCACCGTGTACAGGAATACAAGTCGGGTGAATCTGTACGTAAGCAGGGTTAGCAAACATTGCACCTTTACGGTAGCAAGACATTGCTGCTGTTACGTTACATCCCATAGCGTTTGTAGAAAGGAAGTAAGTGTTACCATAACCACCAGTAGCGATAACAACTGCGTGAGCTGCAAAACGTTCCAATTTACCAGTTACAAGGTTCTTAGCGATGATACCGCGAGCACGGCCGTCAACCAATACTACATCAAGCATTTCGTAACGAGTAAACAGTTTAACTGTACCGATACCTACCTGACGGCTCAATGCAGAGTAAGCACCCAAAAGCAACTGCTGACCAGTCTGACCTTTAGCGTAGAAAGTACGAGATACCTGTGCACCACCGAAAGAACGGTTAGCAAGTGTACCACCGTATTCACGAGCGAAAGGAACACCCTGAGCAACACACTGGTCGATAATATTGTTTGATACTTCAGCAAGACGGTATACGTTAGCTTCACGAGCACGGTAGTCACCACCTTTTACAGTATCGTAGAAAAGACGATATACAGAGTCACCATCATTCTGATAGTTCTTAGCAGCGTTGATACCACCCTGTGCAGCGATAGAGTGTGCACGACGTGGAGAGTCCTGGATACAGAAGTTGAATACACGGAATCCCATTTCACCCAGTGAAGCAGCAGCAGAAGCACCTGCCAAACCAGTACCTACAACGATGATATCCAAACGACGTTTGTTAGCCGGGTTCACCAATTTCTGGTGAGCTTTATAGTTAGTCCATTTCTCAGCTATTGGGCCTTCAGGAATCTTAGAATCTAATATTTTAGTCATAATGTTTTCAATTTAAATCAGTTACACTTTTAAGATTAGCAAGCACCGCAACCCATCATGTTCTTCAGGAAGAATACAATAGCTACAAGAGCAAAGCCCAATACGATGATTGTAGAATAGATGTTAGAGATACATTTCCAACGGTTAATCCAAATCTTGTTGTTCCATCCCAATGACTGCATTGAGCTCCAGAATCCGTGTGTAAGGTGGAACCAAAGTGCTGCAAGCCATACAAGATACAAAACAAAGAACACTGGGTTAGAGAATGTCTGCATGATGTAACCGTAACCGTCTGTTGCGTGAAGACCACCCAACATTGGTTCGTGAATAATTTCTGCAAACTGCATTTTGTACCAGAAGTTAACAAAGTGAAGGGCAAGACCAAGAATTACCACTACACCTAAAGCCAACATGTTCTGAGATGCCCATTCTACGTTTTTAGGACGTGCAGTAACTGCATAACGTTCGTTACCACGTGCTGCACGGTTCTGGATTGTCAGCCAGAATGCGTAGAGAATGTGAATTACAAACAAAGCGGCCAAACCTACAGTTGCTACCAACGCGTACCAGTTGGCACCCAGGAATTCGCAAATCATGTTGTATGCCTCACCAGAGAACAATGCAACAAGGTTCATCGCCATGTGAAATGTCAGAAAGAGGACAAGGGCAATGCCTGTAACGCTCATCACCACTTTCCTACCGATAGATGAATTACTTAACCACATAAATGATTGATTTTAAATTATTTAATTGTTTAAAATAAAAATTCGGTTTTGAACGGGACATTTACTCCACAAAAGTAGGAAATTATGCTGAGAATACAAGGGATTATAGAAATTTTTCTTTATTTGGTGTACGCTTGTTTTTGATTATCTTTGCAGAAAATAACTGTTCACTTATGAAAAATTGGATATTTATTAGTTTGATTTGCCTGCTGGGAATGACTGTTCAAGTTCAGGCACAGGGATGGGATGCCCGGTCTTTGCATAGTATTAATGGATGGAACATGCATGGATTCAGCAAGGGCATCAGCAATTCGGCTCCCTATCTGGTAGTAGGTACACCTGTAGCAATGGGAGTTTATGCCTTGGCTGCTAAAAATGACAAGCTCCTGAAAGATGCTATATATATAGGTACAAGTGTAATCGAAGCAACAGTACTGACTTACGGATTGAAATATGCCGTCGGCCGTACCCGGCCTTACGAGGCTCATCCGGGATACATCATTCCACATGCAATAGAAGATTCGCCTTCATTCCCGTCTGGACATACTGCCGGAGCTTTTTCACTGGCTACATCGTTATGTATCAAGTATCCTAAATGGTATGTTATTGCTCCGTCGGCAGCCTGGGCCTGCACTGTCGGAATCAGCCGTATGAATCTGGGGGTACATTATCCATCGGATGTTATCAGCGGAGCAGCGATTGGTATAGGCTGTGCTTTCGCAAATGTCTATATCAACCGCTGGCTGAACAAAGTTTTATTTGATGAATGAATTACTTCCTCTCCGGGAAAGTCAAGCCAGGTTTCTCCAATAATTCGAGTGCTTTCTTCATCGGGTCACTCAAAGTATTGATTACCTGAAAATACTCGTTCATATCCCATAAGTCACGGGCTATCAACGCTTTCAGTTGTGTTTTAATTAAAGGTAAAGACACACGATATTGCTCTTCATTATAAGGAGCGTCCATATCTTTTCCCATCGTTACCAGTTCCTCAAGCATGGAATCTGTTACCTCAAACGAACGGTTAAAATGCTCGAATGTCTTGTACTTTTTCAACCACTCACTGCGATGTCTGTCTATTAAACGTACATTAAGTTGAACAATTGCACCTTTATCGCGCAAGTTCAAGTAGTATTTAGTAAACATGGTAGTATCAATTGGCACAAAATAATCGGGCATGATACCGCCTCCGCCATATACTACACGATTCAGCTTATGGGTACGGAACTTTAATGAATCGGGGAAATGAATGCTGTCGGCACTCTGCATTTCACCGCGGTTATAGCGTTCTATCAAGTCTTGACTGTAAGCTTCGGCACTTTCGTAAGGTTTCTGTATGCAGCGGCCAGCCGGAGTGTAGTAACGTGCTACCGTAAGACGTATCATAGAACCGTCGGGCAAGTCGATGGGACGCTGAACCAAACCTTTTCCAAAGGTACGCCGACCTATCACGATACCTCTGTCCCAATCCTGCACAGCACCGGTAACAATCTCAGCCGCAGAAGCTGAATATTCATTCACCAATACGATAAGACGCCCCTGCTGAAAGGCTCCGTTTCCTTTTGCGTAGAAATCGGCACGCGGCTGTCGTCGTCCTTCCGTGTATACAATCAATTCTTTTTTACCCAAAAACTCGTTGGCCAAGTCGATGGCTGCATTCAGATAGCCACCTCCATTACCTTGCAAATCGAGTATCAGGTCTTTCATTCCTTTTTCCTGCAAACGGCCTAGTGCTTCCTTAAACTCATCGGCTGTGGTAGCAGCAAAACGGTTCAAACAGATGTATCCGGTGGTTGCATTCACCATATAGGCCGCATCCAGACTATGTACAGGTATTTTGTCTCGCTTCAAAGTAAAAGACAGAAGTCCATCTACCCCTTTACGCATTACTTTAATATTTACATCCGTACCCTTGGGGCCCTTCAATCGGCGCATTACATCGTCTGTACTCATTTTTACTCCGGCAATCACCGTGTCGTTGACTTCGATAATACGGTCGCCAGCCAGAATTCCAGCTTTTTCGGAAGGTCCTCCAGAAACCGGCTGAATAACAAACAGTGTATCGGTAGCCATATTGAACTGAATACCGATTCCATCGAAATTTCCCTGAAGAGGCTCGTTCAGTGCCTTTACTTCTTCCGGCGTAGAATAAGTAGAGTGCGGATCCAGTTGTTCAAGCATCTTTATAATGGCTGCCTCTACCAACTTAGGTTCATCGACTTCGTCTACATACAGTCGGGAAATAGCAAACTCGGCCAACTGTAGCTTGCGTGCCGGTGACTGGGCATAATTTTCCTGTGCCAGCAAAGGCATGGCTGCAAACAAAGTCAATATACAGGATTGTATAATTTTTCGCATAAACATAATAAGTTTTATGGGGAACTTAATACTTAAAGATGAATATCCATTCCTTCGGGCAAGAAAGGAGTCACATCTTTCTGATAATGCAAAAGCTCACGCACAATGGTAGAGCTGACCGAAGTAAGCTCCGGCTCTGTAAACAGCAAAATAGTCTCTACTCCGGCAAGCTTCCGGTTTACATCGGCTATGGTTTCTTCATACTCAAAATCGTGTACGGTACGGATACCACGAATGATAAAACCGGCTCCCTGCTCACGCGCGAAATCTACGGTCAGTCCGTCGTAGGCAGCGACCCGAATGCGAGGCTCGTCAGCAAACAGACGACGAATCATTTCTACGCGTTTCTCTATCGGAAAATAAGTTTTCTTTTTTTCGTTCACGCCAATTCCGATGATAACTTCATCCATAAAAGTCAGCGCTCGCTTTACTACGGAATAATGCCCGATGGTAAACGGGTCGAATGTTCCGGGAAATATGGCTTTTCTCACGTCTTTTCTAAATTAAGGGGTTACAATATCTTCTTCTACCACCAGATTATCGATGATAAAACTCTGACGCTCCATGGTATTCTTTCCCATGTAGAATTCCAGCAGTTCTTTTACAGCATCGGTCTTGCGTAAGGTTACTTGCTCCAGACGCATATCTTTTCCAATGAAGTTTCGGAATTCATCCGGTGAAATCTCTCCCAATCCTTTGAATCGGGTAATCTCCGGATTTGGTCCCAGCTGTTCGATGGCTTTTATCCGTTCTTCATCCGTATAGCAATATATTGTCTCGTATTCAGAACGCCCCCGGCTGTTGCTTTCTTCTTTAGCCCCTTTTGTGCGCTTTTTCTTGTTACGCACACGGAACAAAGGAGTCTGCAAAATATACACATGTCCCTTCTTTATCAAATCGGGGAAGAACTGCAGGAAGAATGTAATCATAAGCAAACGGATGTGCATTCCATCGACATCGGCATCGGTAGCCACGATAACCTTGTTGTATCGCAATCCATCCAATCCTTCTTCAATGTTCAAGGCAGCCTGCAGCAAGTTGAATTCTTCGTTTTCGTAAACCACTTTCTTGGTCAGGCCAAACGAGTTCAAAGGTTTTCCGCGCAAACTGAATACTGCCTGTGTATTGACATCCCGGCTTTTGGTGATAGAGCCACTGGCCGAGTCTCCCTCGGTGATGAAAATACAGCTTTCTTCCGTACGGTCTCCCTTTGCATCGTTCAGATGAATTCTGCAGTCGCGCAGCTTACGGTTATGCAAATTGGCTTTCTTGGCACGTTCGCGAGCCAGTTTCGTAACACCTGCTATTGCCTTGCGCTCCTTTTCTGACTCCTGAATTTTCTGCTGAATAATATCGGCTACATCCGGATATTTGTGCAGGTAGTTATCTACCTCTGTTTTCACAAAATCGCCCACAAACTTGTTTACACTCGGACCATCGGGTGCAATGTTGGTAGAGCCCAGCTTGATTTTGGTCTGACTTTCGAATAAAGGTTCCTCTACATTGATGGCAATAGCAGCCACCAGTCCGTTACGGATATCGGAATAGTCGAAATTCTTATTATAGAATTCCTTGATGGTACGTGCGATATGCTCTTTGAAAGCGCTTTGATGAGTTCCTCCCTGAGTAGTGTGCTGGCCATTCACAAACGAATAATACTCCTCACCATACTGACTGGTATGTGTAAAGGCTATCTCAATATCTTCTGCCTGTAAATGAATAATCGGGTAAAGTCCGGTTGCAGTCATATTATCATTGAGCAAATCCACCAGTCCGTTACGCGAGTGGATACGCTGGCCGTTGTAGATAATAGACAAACCTGTATTTAAATAGGTATAGTTACGCAACATTACCTCAATAAATTCCGGACGGAACTTATAGTTGACAAACAGCGTGGCATCAGGTTCGAAAAATATATAGGTACCATTTTCCTCAGTAGAATCCTCGGTAAAATCATTTTTCAATTCACCTTTTTCAAACTGAGCTACACGCACTTTTCCGTCACGGTAACTGCGCACCTCAAACCGGCAGCTCAATGCATTTACAGCCTTTACACCGACACCGTTCAACCCCACGCTTTTCTTAAATGCCTTGCTGTCGTATTTACCTCCGGTATTCAGCATGCTTACCGCCTCAATCATCTTACCCTGCGGGATACCACGTCCATAGTCGCGCACGCTTACACGGAGGTTATCTTCGATTTCTATTTCAATCTTCTTTCCTGCATGCATCTTGAATTCGTCGATACTGTTGTCGATAACTTCCTTCAACAGTACGTAGATACCATCTTCAGCATGCGAACCGTCACCCAGTTTTCCGATATACATACCCGGACGGGTACGTACATGTTCCATGTCACTAAGGTGGCGTATGTTGTCTTCGTTATAGGTTACCTGTTGCTCTTGTAGTTCTTCCATGTATCTATTTTAATCTATATCGATCGTCTTTCTAAAAGCACGGCGGCGTTTGTGCAATTCCGACTCGAAAGCACTCCACTGTGCCTGTACTTTCTTGTTCTCTTCCAGCTCCGGATTACTTTCTCCGTATTTGAAACCCATCTTCTGATAAATAGGTACCAAATCGTAGAAAAGAAGTGCATTTACACCCTTGCTCTGGTATTCCGGCTTCACAGCCACCAACAGCAAATCAAGTGTCTTGGAATGTTTCACAAATAATGCCTTCAACAAATGGAACCATCCAAAAGGCAACAATTTTCCTTTAGCCTTCTGCAAAGCCTCTGACATGGAAGCCATCGAAATTCCTACTGCAACCAGATTCTTTTCGGCATCTTCTACCAAAGTTACCATCCGCAAGTCCAGCATCGGCAGATACATCTTTACGTACTGGTCAATCTGTCCCTGCGTCATTTTTGAATAACCGTACAACGGAGCATACGCTTCGTTGATAAGGTCGAATATTTTCTGACCATAGCCATACTGTTCTATCTCCTTGCGGTTCTTCAGTTTCTTTATCTTCAGATTGTATTTCTGCATGATAATTTCGGCAATACGCACAAACTTATCTGGCAGACGGTCTGGAACTGTCAGTTTGAATTCTACCCAGTCGGCAGCCTTTTCGTAACCCAAACGCTCCATGTGCTGCGGGTAATACGGATAGTTATAAATAGTAGCCATAGTACTCAGCTGATCGAAACCTTCTATCAGCATACCTTCGGCATCCATATCGGTAAATCCCAGCGGACCGACAATCTCAGTCATCCCCTTCGATTTTCCCCAACGCTCTACTTCCTGCAACAATGCTTTCGAAACTTCCGGATTATCGATGAAGTCAATCCATCCAAAACGGACTTCCTTCTTATTCCAAGTTTCGTTTGCACGATGGTTTATAATAGCTGCCACACGTCCCACCAGCTTCCCGTCTTGATAAGCCAGAAAATAATCGGACTCACAAAATTCAAAAGCTGCATTTTTCTTGGGCGAAAAAGTATTCAGCATGTCATCGTATAAATCGGGAACCGCATACGGATTATTTTTATATAACTCGTAGTTAAAACGGATAAATGCCTTTAAGTCTTTCTTGTCGGCTACTTTTTTAATTATAATGGCCATTGTATATATTACTATGAATTTCAGGCCATAAAGATACGAATTTTAATTCTATTTTTCCTTAATTCAAGGTTTTTTCAGTTGGACGCTATGTATATATAATATATTAGGTACGCGCGCGAAAAGATTTCTTTTCTAGAACAGGATAAGTCAAATAGATTTCATAAAAATCAAAAAGAATACAAATACACAAAATACACAATCATTTTAACACAACATAAACCAATAAAGAAACAGAATTCATAGAATAAACTTTAATTACCGACAATACAAACAGACACCTAACCTTTCAGAGTGCCGTAAAATCACTTTTACGAACCACTACCCGTAAATTTTTAAATCTCACAGACTCAACTTTATATCAGATTTTGTTTTCATCGAAAAAACGACAAAAGAATACTTTATCTTTAACCCTAACTTTCCGCCACATCTTTACTGAGACAAAGTCACGGCACAAAAATGAAGAACCTTTATCACTGCAATGATCAAACTTTATTTCACTTGAGCTGACTATGCCTAAATTTACTTTACACTCTATTTGTATTAATACTAAAAAGGTTTACATTCTAAATTTTGTCTTTCT
>ENA-UEQH01001053-UEQH01001053.1-human-gut-metagenome-genome-assembly--contig:-NODE-1053-length-12128-cov-34.630819_pt1 | contig 12128 bp, 11 predicted proteins | sample MGYA00242945_ERZ507943 | MGnify/ENA primary metagenome ERZ507943 (study PRJEB26167, sample SAMN06115418) | human gut metagenome | host: Homo sapiens | place: China:Hubei | collected 2015-03-06... | reverse complement strand
TGAATCCGGAAGGTAGCCAGATTGCAGTAGAAAAGAAAAACGGTAAAATCTTTATTCAGGAAACGGCAAACGACTAACTAAAGAAATCAAATACGTAACTCCGTTTATACGTAAACTTTTTATTACCTTCTATGTCTCCCACGGCGGAACCCTACGTTTTCTTCATCGGAAACATAGGGTTCCGCCGTGGGAGACGTATGTTTTTGGGCTGAGAAACCTAAAAAACGCTTCACAACGAATAAAAATTTCCTTCGACATTCTGCCTTTCTCTCTCATTTACATTTCAACTGTATTTTTTACTTTTTTTATTTCTCAACAAGAACTCCCTCTTTCTTCAATTTGAAAGAAATCAAACAAGGTTTCTTAGAGAAAGTCTATCCGTGTGCGTAAACGAAAAAAATGTTATTAAATCAGCAAAGTTTCGAAAATCATGAATTTGCAATTGGAAATTAGAATAAAAGGCTGTACTTTTGAATCGGAATCATATATTTTTAACCTAAATCCACATTTTTAAAGAACACATGGAACAAGTTTTTAGCTATATCATCGGACTTGGAGCAGCTGTCATGATGCCTATTCTGTTTACCATCTTGGGGATATGTATCGGAATCAACTTCGGCAAAGCTTTGAAAAGCGGTTTGCTGGTCGGAGTAGGATTCGTCGGACTTTCTGTGGTAACAGCCCTTTTGACCAGCAGTTTGGGAGAACCGTTGAAAAAGGTAACGGAAATCTACGGACTGGAACTGGGTATCTTTGACATGGGATGGCCCGCAGCAGCTTCTGTAGCTTATAACACTTCTGTCGGCGCATTCATCATTCCTGTATGTCTGGGAGTGAACATTATCATGCTATTGACCAAAACGACCAAGACAGTCAACATTGACTTGTGGAACTACTGGCATTTTGCTTTCATCGGAGCAGTAGTTTATTTTGCTACAGGGAATATCTGGTGGGGATTCTTCTCGGCAATTATCTGCTACATCATTACCCTGATTATGGCCGATTTGACCTGCAAGCAGTTTCAGTCATATTACGATAAAATGGACGGTATCTCTATTCCGCAGCCTTTCTGCCAGGGATTCGTTCCTTTTGCCCTTGTCATCAACAAAGCATTGGATATGATTCCGGGATTTAACAAGCTGAACATCGATGCCGAGGGCATGAAAAGAAAATTCGGTATCATGGGAGAACCGCTATTCCTCGGGGTAATAGTAGGTTGTGGCATCGGTGCACTGGCTTGCAAAAACAGCCAGGAACTGGTTGACGGAATTCCTGCTATTCTGGGACTGGGTATCAAGATGGGAGCTGTAATGGAACTGATTCCGCGTATTACCTCTTTATTTATCGAGGGTTTGCGTCCGATTTCTGATGCAACCCGCGAACTGATTGCCCGCAAATTCAAAAACAGTGCAAGCCTCAACATCGGTATGAGTCCGGCTCTGGTAATCGGTCATCCGACCACACTGGTAGTTTCTTTGCTGCTCATTCCGGTAACTTTGTTCTTGTCAGTAGTATTACCCAACAACCAGTTCCTCCCATTGGCTTCACTGGCTGGTATGTTCTATTTGTTCCCTGCCGTATTACCTATCACAAAAGGTAATGTGCTGAAAACATTCCTGGTTGGTCTTGTATCGCTGATTATAGGTCTGTATTTCGTAACCGACCTGGCTCCGTTCTTCACACAAGCCGCTCAGGATGTATTTGTCAGAACAAACGACCCTGCCGTACAGATTCCACAAGGATTTCAGGGAGGTGCACTCGACTTTGCTTCCAGTATCTTCTCCTGGCTGATATTCCACGCAGTATACAACCTAAAGTTTGTAGGATGCAGCATGCTGGTTATCGTGACACTGGCAATGGCCATCTATAACCGTCGCCGTATTATAAAAGAAGCCAGACACATTGAAAAATAAAAACCAATAAATAAACAAACGCTTATGAAAAAAATAGCTATAGCTATGATGCTGGGCGTAGCAGCTCTTTCTGCTAATGCTCAGGTAAACTACCGGATGCAGACTGCCTGCAATCCACAAGACGTAAAAACATACGACACACAGAGACTGCGCAGCAGCTTCATGATGGAAAAAGTGCTGGTAGCCGATGAAATCAACGTAACTTACTCTATGTACGACCGTTTCATCTTCGGTGGTGCCATGCCGGTAAATAAAGAATTATCACTGGACACTATCGATCCGTTGAAAGCTCCTTACTTCCTGTTCAACCGTGAGCTGGGTGTTATCAACATCGGTGGTGACGGTATCGTAACTGTAGATGGCAAGGAATATGAGTTGAAATTCAAAGAAGCTCTCTACGTAGGACGTGGTAACCAGAAAGTGACTTTCAAAAGTAAGGATGCCAGCAAACCGGCTAAGTTCTACATCAACTCTGCCATTGCACACAAGGAATACAAAACTCAGTGGATTACTATCGACGGACGCAAAGGTTCTTTGAAAGCGAACTCAATGGCAGCCGGAAAGATGGAAGAAAGCAACGACCGTGTCATCAACCAGCTGATTGTAAAAAACGTACTGCAGGAAGGTCCCTGCCAATTGCAGATGGGACTGACAGAGCTGAAACCGGGAAGCGTGTGGAACACCATGCCTGCTCACACTCACAGCCGTCGTATCGAAGCTTATTTCTACTTCAACGTGCCCGAAGGCAACATGATTTGCCACCTGATGGGAGAACCGCAGGAAGAACGTCTGGTATGGCTTGCCAACGAACAGGCTATCATGTCACCGGAATGGTCTATCCACGCTGCGGCCGGAACAAGCAACTACATGTTCATCTGGGGTATGGCAGGGGAAAACCTGGATTACGGAGATATGGACAAGATTAAATACACTGAAATGAAATAACATACCCCATCAAAGGAAAGACTACACACAAATTCCACAGGCATACACAAGCCTCAAGAACAGGAATCAAGAAAAGTCTGTGGAATTTGTTTATATACCTTATATTAATCTAATATCATAATATGACGACAAACGAAAAAATAAGTAACTACCGGTGGATAATCTGCTCCATGCTGTTCTTCGCCACTACTGTCAACTACCTGGACCGGCAGGTATTATCACTGACATGGAAAGACTTTATCGCACCTGAATTTCACTGGACAGACACACACTACGGAACCATCACCGCTATCTTCTCCATTATTTATGCCATAGCCAATCTCTTTGCCGGACGTTTCGTCGACTGGTTAGGCAGTAAGAAAGGTTATTTATGGGCCATTGCCATCTGGTCAATCGGTGCCTGCCTGCACGCACTTTGCGGATGGGCTACAGAAATGAGTCTCGGACTTAAAGATGTCAACGAAATGATTTCGGCCTCAGGCGCTCTCACTTCAACCATTGCCATTACCAGTGTGTACTACTTCATTGCAGCACGTATTGTACTGGCCGTAGGTGAATCGGGCAACTTCCCCGCCGCCATTAAGGTCACTGCAGAATATTTCCCAAAGAAAGACCGTGCTTTCGCTACTTCTATATTCAATGCCGGTTCTACAATTGGAGCCTTGATTGCTCCTATCAGTATCCCTCCACTGGCCAGTTATTTCAAAAGTATCGGTGTAGGTAACGGATGGGAAATGGCTTTCATCGTAATCGGTGCATTGGGATTTATCTGGATGGGAGTTTGGATGTTCATGTATAAAAAACCGCAGGAAAACCCGAAAGTCAATGCAGCCGAACTTGCCTACATCCAGCAAGACAAAGAAAATGAAGAGGCAGATGCTCACACAGAAGATGAACCGAGAATTTCGCTCTGGCAATGCTTCAAGTTCCGTCAGACATGGGCTATCATATTCGGGAAATTCCTGACAGACGGAGTGTGGTGGTTCTTCCTTTTCTGGACACCGGCCTATATTTCCGACGTATATGGATTCTCTTCAGACAGTACGACAGCTCAGTTGCTGATATTCGTATTGTATGCCATTACCATGCTTTCCATCTATGGAGGCAAATTACCAACCATCATTATCAACAAAACAGGAAAGAATCCATACGCTGCCCGCATGCAGGCTATGCTGATTTTTGCCGTATTTCCGTTATTTGCCCTCTTCGCACAGCCTTTGGGAAATATCTCTTACTGGTTCCCTATCATCATTATCGGTATTGCAGGAGCAGCCCATCAGTCCTGGTCTGCCAATATCTACTCTGTAGGAAGTGACATGTTCCCAAAGAGTGCTGTAGCCACCATCATCGGTATTGGGGGAATGGCAGGTGGCGTAGGAGCATTCCTTATTAATATGTGTTCAGGCATCTTGTTCGATTATGCGGCAGAAAGCCAAATGGTGTTCTTTGGTTTCGAAGGAAAAGAAGCCGGATATTTCATCATCTTCTGCATTTGCGCCGTAGCTTACCTGATAGCATGGTGTGTAATGAAAACACTGGTACCTAAATACAAACTGATTAAGGTTTAATATCTGGATTCTATACCATAAAAAAAGTCACAGAATTTTGCTCTGTGACTTTTTTTATGGTATATAACTTTCTACTTTTTCAATTCCGGATAACTGATACGGGTGTGATACATTGTTTTCAACTTTTCCTTAAACACGGCTTTCACGGTAGCAATGTCTTTAAATGTAATCGGACATTCCTTGAAATAACCGTCCTGTACCTGACTGTCAATAATCTTTTCCACCAAAGCTGAGATGCTTTCTTCTGTGTACTCAGCCAGACTTCGTGAAGCAGCTTCCACAGAGTCTGCCATCATCAGAATGGCCTGTTCCTTCGTAAAAGGATTGGGACCCGGATAACGGAAAGCTTCCTTATCGACTTCTTCACCGGGGTGTTCGTTCTGGTATGAAATATAGAAATACTTGGTCAAACCTTTTCCATGGTGAGTACAGATAAAATCTTTTATTACCTGTGGAAGATCGTGCTTGTCGGCCAACCTCATACCGTCAGTCACGTGACTGATGACAATCTGTGCGCTCTGCTTGTAGCTCAACTGGTCATGAGGATTCACGCCCGACTGATTTTCGGTAAAGAAGGCGGGGTTCAGCATTTTCCCAATATCGTGATACATGGCTCCCGTACGTACCAGCTGGCTGTTGGCTCCAATACGGTTGGCAGCCGCAGCGGTCAGATTCGCCAACTGAAGGGAATGCTGAAACGTGCCAGGTGCCACTTCTGACATCTCACGCATCAATTTATTATTGATATTGGATAACTCTACCAACGTAACATTCGAGGTAAATCCGAACATCTTTTCCAGAATAAACAGTAAAGGATAAGTAAACAGCAACAACAGACCGTTAATGATAAAATTGACATACATGTGTGTACTCAGCTGCGCCACATCGCTGACGTGTATCAAATCGAGTGCCAGATACATCAATGCATACGTACAAGCCACAATCAGCGCACTGCGCAACAATTGTGAACGCTGGGAAAGCTCCCTCAGACTATAGATACCGGCCATACCTGCTGCTGTCTGCAACAATATAAACTCATGCGGTGTGCGAAGACAAATCGAACAAAGCAGAATCGTTATGATGTGGGCCACAAACGCCGTTCGTGAATCCAGAAAGATACGAATAATCAGAGGTATCATGGCAAACGGCACAATATAAACGCTCATAAATGCATGCTCTACCATCACAGAAGACAATACCGGGAAAGCTACAATGATAACAAAGAGCAAGGCCAATGTCCGGTGCTTCTCATAATAGTCATTCCGGAACAAATCCAGATAAATCATGAAGCAACCTATCAGTAACGCCACAAAAAGTGTTTGTCCCAGCAAGGTAAGACGCTTCTCTGCCACTGTCTCACTACGCTTGTTCCACTCTTTCTCCAACGATTTCAAGATATTATACGTATGACTGTCGATAATTTCTCCACGGTCTATGATTTTCTGTCCGTTCATTACAAAACCATTAGCCCAGGAAAGGTCTGAAAGCAAATCCTGCTTTGCAGCCTCCGATTTGGAAGCATCATAAGAAAGGTTAGGCGCTATGTATTCATTCAGATTGCACCGCTGCAGTAACAGTCGATGATAATGTACCGTGTCTGAATAAATCAATGTTTCGTATGCCGTTTTAAAACTATAAAGGTCGCTCACATCCACTTGGTTTGCCGTATTCTTATCTACCAACTGGATGGAACGTACACTGTCTTTACGCAACTTTTCCCAATCATTTGGCGCAAAGACTCCTTTCTCGTACACTAACTTCAGTAATCGCTCAATATGATGCTGATACGCTGGAGCAGGGATAATACGATGTAAACTGTCGGTGTACGCTTTCTTGAACTGCTGAATCATCCGGTCGGCCACCGTTTTGTCCATCTGGTAATACGGACTGTACAAGCGCATGATACTGTCCTGTTCCCGCTGCACTTCTGCATCATCCTTATAGATGGGAAAATCGAACGAAGCCTGAAGCAATCCGTACTTCCAAGGTTTATTAATGTCAAATTGATAATTAAAACGTCCCTCTCGTGGCAGGAAATACACAATTACACACACTGTTACCACGAAAATGGCCAGTTTATATAACAGTCCTTTATAAGAAAACTGTTTCTCAGTTTGTAAACTTTTCATGTTAAAAAGATATTTTGCGTGCAAAATAAGAAAAAAACGGGAAAATTAGATTAATTTTGCGGCGTATTTTTAGATAAAAACCACAATGTCAGAAAGAAAAGTAAGAGTCCGTTTTGCACCAAGTCCCACCGGTGCATTGCATATCGGCGGCGTACGTACCGCTTTGTACAATTATCTGTTTGCTCGTCAGCATGGCGGGGAACTGATTTTCCGTATTGAAGATACTGACTCACACCGTTTCGTTCCGGGTGCTGAGGAATACATTATCGAGTCATTCAAATGGTTAGGCATCCAGTTTGACGAGGGTGTCAGCTTTGGAGGAAACTATGGTCCGTACCGCCAGTCGGAACGCCGTGACATTTACAAGAAATATGTACAGGTGTTGCTCGATAACGGAAAGGCTTACATCGCTTTTGATACACCGGAAGAACTGGAAGCTAAACGTCAGGAAATTCCGAATTTTCAGTACGACGCTTCTACACGTACTTCCATGCGCAACTCTTTGACTCTTCCGAAAGAAGAAGTGGACAAGCTGATTGCAGAAGGCAAACAGTATGTAGTCCGTTTCAAGATTGAACCGAACGAAGACGTACATGTACACGACCTGATTCGTGGAGAGGTAGTTATCAACTCTTCTATCCTCGACGATAAAGTGTTATATAAATCAGCTGATGAACTGCCTACTTACCACTTGGCTAACATCGTTGACGACCACCTGATGGAAGTATCACATGTGATCCGTGGAGAAGAATGGTTGCCTTCAGCTCCGTTGCACGTGCTGCTGTACCGTGCTTTCGGTTGGGAAGATACAATGCCTGAATTCGCTCACCTGCCATTGTTGTTGAAACCGGACGGAAACGGTAAACTAAGCAAGCGCGACGGTGACCGTTTGGGATTCCCTGTATTCCCATTGGAATGGCATGACCCGAAAACGGGAGAAATTTCTTCTGGATACCGTGAATCAGGCTATCTACCGGAAGCAGTTATCAACTTCCTGGCTTTGTTAGGATGGAATCCGGGTAACGACCAGGAAATCATGTCAATGGATGAACTCATCAAATTGTTCGACTTGCATCGTTGCAGCAAAGCTGGTGCGAAGTTCGACTATGAAAAGGGAAAATGGTTCAACCATGAATATATCCTGATGAAGAGTGACGAAGAAATTGCACAGTTGTTTATGCCGATTCTGAAGGAACATGGCATTGAAGCTCCGATGGACAAGGTAGTTACTGTAGTCGGACTGATGAAAGGCCGTGTAAGCTTTATCAAGGAATTGTGGGATACTTGCAAGTTCTTCTTCGTAGCTCCGACAGAATATGATGAAAAGACAGTGAAAAAACGCTGGAAAGAAGATTCTGCTGAACGCATGACCGAACTGGCTGCACTGCTGGAATCATTGGACGATTTCTCACTGGCTCACCAGGAAGAAGAAGTCATGAAGTGGATTGAAGATAAAGGTTACCACTTGGGTAATATCATGAATGCCTTCCGACTGACACTGGTTGGAGAAGGCAAAGGTCCTCACATGTTTGACATCTCGGCTGTATTAGGAAAAGAAGAAACAGTGGCTCGTATGCGCCGTGCAGTAGAGGTCCTCAAATAAGCTAAAACATGATTTATAATCTTATCATCGCTCTTTATACAAGTGCAGTCAGACTGGCTGCACTTTTTAATAAGAAAGTGGCCCTGATGGTCAAAGGAGAAAAAGAATCTTTTGACATTCTGCAAAAACAGATTATCCACGGAGAAAAGTACCTGTGGTTTCACGCAGCTTCTTTAGGGGAGTTTGAACAAGGACGTCCGCTGATAGAAGAAATCCGGAAAACCTATCCGCAGTACAAGATTCTCCAGACATTTTTTTCTCCTTCCGGATATGAAGTGCGAAAGAACTATAAAGGAGCTGACATTGTCTGCTATCTTCCGCTGGATACACCGGGCAACGTAAAGCGTTTCCTGGATCTGGCTCAGCCTTATATGGCCTTCTTCATCAAGTATGAATTCTGGCAGAACTATTTGAACGAACTTCAACAGCGAAATATTCCGGTTTACAGTGTATCTTCCATTTTCCGGAAAGAACAGATTTTTTTCCGCTGGTATGGCAAAAGTTACCGAAAGGTACTGAACACGTTTACTCATCTATTCGTACAGGATGAAGCGTCTGTACAATTACTTCGCACCATCGGTATTACCAACACCACTGTAGTAGGTGATACACGTTTTGACCGAGTGTTGGAAATCTGCCGTCAGGCTAAAGAACTTCCATTGGTAGAGAAATTCAAAGGAAACCATACTGCTTTTGTAGCCGGAAGTTCCTGGGGGCCGGATGAGGATATTTTCATTTCTTATCTCAATGCGCATCCGGAGGTAAAGCTGATCATTGCACCACATGTGATTGATGAAAGCCATTTGAAGGAAATTACCAGCAAGTTGAACCGTACCGTAGTACGCTACACACAGGCTACGGAAGAAAAAGTGAAAGAAGCCGACTGCCTGCTGATTGACTGCTTCGGTTTACTGTCTTCCATTTACCGCTACGGAGAAATTGCCTATATCGGAGGTGGATTCGGGGTAGGTATCCATAATGTACTGGAAGCTGCTGTTTATGGCATGCCGGTCATTTTCGGCCCCAACAACAAACGGTTCCGTGAAGCTCAAGGCTTGCTTCAATGCAAGGGTGGCTTTGAAATACAAGGAGCGGAGGATTTCAAGAAGATTATGGACAATTTCCTGAACAACTATGAAGCCTTGGATAAAGCAGGAAAGAAAGCTGGAAACTATGTACGAGACAATGCCGGTGCATTGGAAAAGATTATGCATACAGTGACTTTATAAGTAGCAGAATCATATAATAAAACGGAGCTGAAGCAAAGGAATCTATTCCTCTTACTTCAGCTCCGTTTTTATTATTATCTTCCATTGTTTATTCCTGAGACTTCATCCGTTCTTTCTTATAGTGCTCAAATAATTCAGATAAAGTTTCCATAGGAATATGCAGCAAATACATTTCCTTGAACACATCGGGTAATACTTGCTGGAGGAAAACAGTCTTCCGAAGTTCAATAATCTTCTGAGCAGCTCCAGTTGCCACAAAATATCCCAAACCCCGCTTATTGTAAATAATACCCTGAGTCTGCAGATAATCATACGTACGAACTACCGTATTCGCATTCACCTCCACGATTCCTGCATATTCTCGTACCGACAGGATACGTCCTTCTTCCTCATACACTTCCTGAAGAATCTCATCCATGATACGGTCGGCAATCTGCAAATAAATCGGTTTATTCTCTTTAAAAGTCATAGGCGCCACAGTTTTCGTTTAACAACTTCTGAACGAGTAAACAACCGATAAGACAGCCACCAGTTGAACACAGTAAACAGAAGAAAGACAACTGAAATAATGGTCAGCAATCCATTTACAGTCTGAGGAGAATGTGGATAATTTTCATCTACTTTCCGAATAAGAAAAGACCATATTCCACTATCTACTGAGCTCGCAAACAAAATTCCTCCTAAAATAGTTACAGCCAAACAAGCCCCTATCGTTTTCAGGAAAGGATGTTTGTACCAAAAACTTCCTCCCAAGATGAAAAGTGAATGATTCCATAAGCAGAATATCCATACAAGTAGCTGCATCAGCCACCAGGAATAAACAGGTTCTCCCGTTGCATCTACCGAAGCATGAGCCCATCTCATGGAGAATACTTCCACTAACATCGGCTGGCTATACACAGCCGGTAAATCAAACAAAGGCAACAACAGATAATGGGTAAGTTCCAAAGCCAGCAAGGCAACCAGAATCATCAATGCAGTGCCTACTGTCACAAACAAGGCACGAGAAAAGAACTTCTCCAGTTTCGTAGCCGGCAGCAATAAATAAGAAATACGTTTTTCCTTATTATCCATGCATTTCATGATGCGGGAAGCATAATATATCATTGCCACACTAACCACCATACCAATTATCCCCAACATATTGCCGCAAAATCGCTCAAAAGAATAAACTTCAGGATAGCCTTCTTCCGTCCAGCGTTCTGCCGACCATAAAAAGCCTAACATCGGGAAAAAGCAGGCTGCAAAAATACCCAGCAAACCATAAAGGTTACTTTTCCAGTTTTCTATCAAATCGCGTCGCATAATATGCTGTACGCGTGTCATACTAAAAGTTGTTTCCATCATGTCGTGTCATTTATTTTTCATTAAAAATCGCTTGTATTTTCTCACGTTCCGTCAGCAGAGCATTAAACAGAAGTTCCAGGTTCAACGGGCTCTCTTCTCCTGCAAGATTGGGCCATATCACACTGTTTCCATGCACAGAGGGCTGCACGAAAAGAGCGTCATCTGTCGGTTCATTCATGCCCTGCTCCGCAAACAACAGTTTATCTGTAATGTCTACTACCGAGCGGTTCAATAGCACTTCATTTCCGTCAATCACTACCACCTGATCCAGCAAACGGTCAATATCCCGTACCTGATGAGTAGATACCACTACCGACTTCTCTTCCGTCATACCTGAAGCTATCACTTTCCGGAATTGACTTTTGGAGGGGATATCCAATCCATTCGTTGGTTCATCCATCAGAAGCAAGGAGGTATTGACTGCCAGCGCGAAACACATATAAGCCTTTTTCTTCTGTCCCATGGACAACTCTCCTAGATGAATATCTTCATTCAAATCAAAATCGGCCAAGCATGTCCGCAACAACTCCTGACTGAAACGGGGATAAAACGGTGCGTTTACTTTCACAAACTGTTTCAGACTCAAATTAGGCAAAGTAAATTCTTCCGGAACCAAATACATATCCTCCAGAGTTACCGGCAGGCGTTTTTGTACGTCCCTCCCTTTCATCCAGACAGAACCGTTTTGTGGACGTAACAAGCCACTCATCAAATAAAGTAAAGTAGATTTACCGGTCCCATTCTTTCCCAAGAGACCAATTACCTTTCCAGCTTCCAGTTCCAATGAGAAATCTTGAAAAACGGAAGCGTTCTTTCCATAACTGAAGGTTAACCCTTCGATTTTTATCATAGACGTGTTCATGTTGTAAATAAATTATATTAGTGTATTAGCTTATTAGTACACTGCAAATGTAATTCTTTTTCTTTAATCTACAAGCATCAACAAAACTTTTAACAGATAAAATGAATTATCTCCAATCGATTTAATCCTTAAAATTACAGGAATAGAAGTTATAATCCCGATAATTCAGACCCATGTTCCCCGAAACAGGTTTCTTTCCAGACTAAATTTCGTTCGTTTTAAGCGTATCTGGATACTCCGATAAAGAATGACTCTCCTTTGTGGAGAAAACGGCTCCAGGCGCATTTCTGAAGGCCGTCCGGGTAGCGGCAAGGGAACAAAGGAAAGCAAGGGAAAAAAGGAAGGAAAGAAAGAATCAGGCAGCAAAAAGAAGAAGCGGCCTGCCGCGGAAACGGACGCAGGCGTACAGACAAAAAAAAGTCCTGAAGCGTTTCTGCTTCAGGACTTCTGTTAAAACGGCGACTACCTACTCTCCCACTTGCGCAGTACCATCGGCGTGACGAAGCTTAACTTCTCTGTTCGGAATGGGAAG
>ENA-UEQH01001032-UEQH01001032.1-human-gut-metagenome-genome-assembly--contig:-NODE-1032-length-12404-cov-19.121035_pt1 | contig 12404 bp, 7 predicted proteins | sample MGYA00242945_ERZ507943 | MGnify/ENA primary metagenome ERZ507943 (study PRJEB26167, sample SAMN06115418) | human gut metagenome | host: Homo sapiens | place: China:Hubei | collected 2015-03-06... | reverse complement strand
TTTCGCAGCATTTCGAGGGTGGTATTGGTTTTGGAGTCAGGGTCGTCTTCTATGCTGTAAGAAATTTTGTCAATTTCTGCTTTTACAAGGGGTTTCTGGGCTACTACTTCCACGCCTTTCAGCATTTGGGCATCATCACAAGTATAAAGTGTGCCCAGGTCGGCCACCCGCTGGTTATTGGTGATGGTAAAACGGCGGATCACTGTACGTTTTCCTACCGAAGTGATTTGCAGGGTATAATTCCCGGTTTGCGGTAACTTCTCCTGAAATTTTCCTTTCGCATCGGTCACATTCATTCTGACCGGTTTCTCTGGCGATTTGTCGAGTGTAATGCGTATGGTGGCATAGGGCTCGCTTTCATGCGTCAGTGAGTCGACGAGTGTACCTTTCACGGAAAATTGTGCATGAACATTACAAATGCTTAGAATCAAAAATGTACAGATGCCTGTAAACTGTGCAAAAATTTTGTGTTTCATAAAATTAAGGTGTTGGTTGTGGTTATTGGTTGCTTGTTTATTTCAAGTTGCCCAAAGATAGGGAAAAAATAGACAGGTTTTGTAGGTTGGAAATTAAAAATATGAAATGGTTCGATAAAAGAGATAGTGGTATATTTTAAAAATAGACCATCGAGGGGTATGAAAAAAGGTACTTTTTAGTTAATTATCAGGGATATTTGGATATTTCTCTTTGGGTAGCTTTAAAAATCAGCCAAAAATAAAATAAATAGACCTTGTGAGGATTTGGGAATTGGTGTTACTTTGCACACGGAAAAATAGATGTTTTTTCCGTAGAAATTTGATAAAATGAAGAGAGTATATTATGTATGGCTGTTCTTGCTGTTGGCAGGGTTGGCATCGTGTGCGAAAGACGATGCCCGAAGCTCGCTTGAAGGACGCATCGATGTGAGAGTTAATGCAGACCAGAGTCTTACGGACGAAATGTCGCGGGCTGCCGAGGAGGAATCGGTGCCAGATATTAATGATTTTGCGCTGGCTATAGAGTCTGTAGATGGAAAAGTTTCTAATTCATGGGAAAGTTTTGCAGACTTTTCTCCTATATCAGTCGCGGTAGGTACTTATACGGTAACAGCCTCGTATGGTGATGCGGAGGCAGAAGGCTTTGATGCTGTGAGTTATTTAGGAAGTACAAACGTAGAAGTCCGGAGTGCAGAAACGTCGGAGGCTTCAGTGACTTGTGTTATTAATAAGGCTAAAGTTTCTATCGCTTATACGGATGAGTTTAAGTCTTATTTTAATTCCTATAGTGCTTATGTTAGTTCTTCAAAGGGAAATAAGGTGACTTATTCTGCTGATGAAGCGCGTGGTGCGTATTTCGTGCCGGGCGATTTAGGGGTGTATCTGGAAGTTACCCGTCAGGGAGTATCTAAAAAAGTGACTTTAAATCCGAAGAATTTTACGGCAGAAGAAAAACATGAGTATCGTCTGACCATGGACGTGGATGCAGCTGCTGCTTCATTGAAAATTATATTTAATGATAATCCGTCTTCAGAGCAGAATGTGGAAATCAATATTTCGGATGAAGCGTTGAATGCGGATCCTCCGGTATTTACTCCGTATGGATTTACTTCAGGAAATACACTGGAGGTATTGGAAGGAGCAGCTTTCACTGAAAAGCTGGAAGCTTATCTGAATGCACCGGCTGGACTGGCTAAGTGTGAACTTGTTACGAACTCTCCTTTTTTGAAGGAGCAGGGATGGCCGGAAAGTGTAGACCTGATGAATCTGACGACCGAGCAATCGCAGAAAATGACTGCTTTAGGTCTGCAGACTAAAGGATTGGGAGTTAATCATGATAAAATAGCGTTGATTGATTTCCAGCAGTTGGTGCCTAATCTGACTTGTACTTCTGAAAATAATGAGGTGCATACGTTTACGTTGAGAGCTACGGATGCATTGACAAAAGTTTCTGAGGAATTAAAACTGGTTATTGAGACTCGCAATAATGGTTTTGCAGTAGAATTACCGGAAACCGTTCCTTATGCAAGCACTTCTGTAACTTTTACACTTACGTTGGAAGGTGATGTTTCTAAGGTAAAGTTCTATTATGACCTTTCGGATACAGGAGTTTATCAGCCGTTTGATGCAGAAAAAGTACAGATTACAAGTGATAACACCAAGCATACTGTAACATTGACCTATCCGGAGTCTTTGACTGATACGGAACATGATGTCAAATTGAAGGCAGAATTTGGTGTAAAGGTAATAGAAAAGTCATTTAAGATAGAAGATCCTGAGTTAACCTTGTCATTGAAGAATGGAGATGCGGATGTGTGGGCTACTAAGGCATATTTGCAGGTAGAAGCGAGTGCTAAATCTCGCGCCTCACGTACGATTTCTTCCTCTACTGTAGAGATTCAATATAAAGAAGGTGAAGAATGGAAAGCATGGCCTAATCAATCTTATAATGAGGAAACAGGATTGTTCTTATTGACCAAAATGGGAGAAGGAGCAACTGAAACAGAAGGTGTGTCTTATACTTTGCGTGCGGTGTATAAGCGTGGGGGAGAAATAGTTTCTATCTCTGATGAATTGAATGTGACGACAGAAGCTAAAGCACAGGTTGGAAATGCTGGATTTGAAGATTGGTATTCAGAGAAGGTGTGGGAGAAAATAAGTTCTATAGCTGTATGTAAAACTTCCATATATTCTTTTTATCCTTATAAATCCTCTGAATCGGATAAATGGTGGAGCACCACTAATGCTTTGACTACACAAGCTGAAGGAGATTATTCTTGGTATTATGCTGCTTATGCAGGTGTTATACCTACAAATGCTACAGAAACTCATACTGCAAGTTGGCATGTGAAACAATATGGTAATGCTTCTGATTTTGGAGTAAGTGAAATCACCGAAGATATGCTTGATAAGCCCAATTCGGGGAATACGGCTATGGAAATTTCAACTGTTGGATGGGGTAAGAATAATTGGACAGGTCAGGAGCAAGCTCAAAGTAATTGTCAGAAAAGAAGTGCAGGATGTTTGTTTATTGGAACTTATGATATAAATAGCGGCATGAATTTAGGACATTCTTTTAATAGTAGACCTTCTGGATTTACATTTGCATATAAGTTTTATCCTTATGCATCTGAAGTAGCGAAGGCTTATATTAAAGTATATAATGGAGATACGGAAATCGGGAGTGGAGAGCTTATTATTACTCAAGCTGCTGCTACCTTTGTAAGTCCTGATGATAATAATGTGAAGATTGAATATAATGATTTAACAAAGAGTGCAACTAAAATTGCGATAGTATTTATTTCGTCAATATCGGAATCTCCGCAAACTTTAGCTATAGGTGGTAGCGAGAGTGCATGGTGGGGATATTGTGACTCCCGTCACATAGGAAGTATTTTAACAGTAGACGACATAGAGTTAATTTATGAATAAATAAAATGCCGACATATATGAAAAAAATATTTTTAATCTGTTTTACACTGCTTGCAAGTACATTGTTCTTCTATTCTTGTCATATGGAATCGATGGAAGACATTGTTGATTCAAAAGGAAATTTGAGTTTGTCTTCTATGAAAGTGGGTGTGAATTTAGATGTAGATGTAGTATATCTGGAATCACGTGCAGAGTCGGAAATCGATTTAAGTAATTATATAGTGACAATATACGATAAGTATTCTCAACAAGCAGGACAGTGGGTGTATAGTGAGATGCCAGAAATTGTGTCTTTGGCAGTGGGTACTTATACGGTGGAGGTAAAGTCGGCTGCGGAACCTTCCAACGGCTTTGATGTTCCTTATTATAAAGGAACGGCAACTTGTGAAGTGAAGGAAAATCAGGTGACAGAAGGACCTGAAATTTCTTGCAAACTGGCAAATATGTTGTTTACGGTAGAATATGATGAATCCTTTCAAAATAAAATCTCAGAGGATGTAGTAACAACAATTACTATAGGAGAAAATTCGTTACAGATTCCTGCATCAGAAACTCGGAAGGCATATTTAATTGCTCCAAGTAGTGAGACGGCTTCTATGGAGGTAAGTCTGAAAGGAACAATCGATGGAGAAATGATAGATTATAATGAACGTTTTGATAACGTGAAGATAGGAGTGCATAACATCATTAAATATCAGTTTATTCCAGTGAGTGATGGTAGTGAATCGGAGTCTGGAGGTGCCTTTAATATTTCAATTGCTATAGATTCTTCATTGACAGGTTCTGATGAATCAGTCAGTGTGAATCCAGGCCCGGAACCGGGTATTGATGATTTCCCGACCGGAGGAGGTGAAGGAGGGGATTCACCCACTATTGTAGGAACGAATTTTAATGGAAACTCGTTTGATATCAGTAATGACGTGTTGGAAGTTCCTGTAAATATGGATATGGAGCATCCTTTGCCGCTGCAGGTAACGCTTTCAGCTGCTAATGGTATAGCTCATGTATATGTGACTATTGATTCAGAAACATTGACGGAAGATATCTTAACCGGTGTTAATTTAGCAGCAAGTTTTGATTTGGCGGAACCTGGTGAATTGGAAGCTGGATTGAATGGGCTGGGATTTCCTACAGGAGCAGCTGTTGTGGGACAAACAGAACTTCTTTTTGATGTAACCAATTTTACTCCGTTGTTAGGATTGTATGGGGCTGCATCTCATAATTTTATAATTCGTTTAGTAGACCAGCAGGGATTGGAAGTTACACAGACATTGAAAATTAAGAGTGTAGAATGAAAGTAAGGTTATATTACATACTATTTTTTGCAGGCATCATATTAAGTTTGGTTGCTTGTAATAAAGAGGCTGAGTTTGCGGAAGAAGAAGGAAGTTTGAAACTTTCTATTGGCGTTTCAGATAAAGTAAATGTCGTTTCCAGAAGTTTGTCGGAAGAGGAACAAACAATCTTGGAACAAGACTGTAAGGTTCGTATTTATAGTGGAGAGACGTTGGTTCAGAAATATCAGGGAATAGATAAAGTTCCTGCGCAAATTCAGCTGGTAACTGGTGATTATTCGGTGAGGATTACTGCTGGAGATTCTGTGGCTGCTTCGTTTGAACAGCGTTTTTTTGAAGGTAAAAAGGATTTCAGTATAGAGAAAGGTGCTGTAAGTACCGTAGAAGTAAATTGTGGTATCGCTAATACGGTAGTAGCCATTGTTTGGGATGAATCTTTGAAAGAAATGTTCCAAGAGGATTATCAGGTAACCGTGACTTCCTCTACGGGGGAATTGGTATATTCATCGGCGAACGTAGACGCTAAAGGATATTTCAGTCTGCCGGAAAATAACCGAAAGCTTACTTGCAAATTTCGTGCTACGACATTGGGGGGTAAAACTTACGAAAGCTCTTCTGAATTATCGGATTTGAGTCCGGCTACGCTTTACAACCTGACCTATAGCTACAAAGAAACGGAAGTTGGACCTACCGGAGGGGCTGCTTTGAATATCAAGGTGGAAGAGGTTCCTTTGGGAGATACATATACCATTACATTGAAGCAACGTCCCGTGATTATGTGTAAGGATGTAGATGGTCAGTCTTATGATTTAGAACAACCCATGTATTTGGAACTTAACACGCAGGCCGATTATAGTATACAAGTGTCTACATCTTCCGCTTTAAAAAATCTGATATTCCGCAATGAACGTTTCACGGAATGGGGAGGAAGTGCAAACCAGCTGGATATTCTGACGCTGAATGAGCAGGATATGGAAACATGGAAAAATGTTGGTATTTCTGTTTCAGATAAAAAACAAACTTCAAATGGAGATGTTTGGATTGTTTGTTTTGCAAAAGATTTAATAGCAAAGATGACAGCAGAAGAAGGGAGTGTAGAAACGACCATTGAGGCTGTGGATGCTGAAGGAAAAAGTCGGGTGACAGTCTGGAATATTGTTGCTTCTAATGCCACCGTGAAAACGAGTGAAACGAAACCTTATGAAGTGTGGACTTCTAAAGCTACTTTACATGCTGAAATATTGAGAGAGATGCTCTTTACTCCTAAGTTCCGTTATCGTGTGAAAGGAGAGCAGGAATGGACAACGGTAGACGCAGATTTATCAGCAAACTCTTTTAGTAAAGAAATTACAGGATTGACTCCAAGTACGACTTATGAATATCAGGCAATGGATGGAGATCAGGCTTCATCCGTGACTTGTGAGTTTACAACGGAAACAGAATTTCAACCAGAAAATGCTGGATTTGAATATACGTCTGGAAGTTCTCCTATTTTAATATATGGAGATAAGCAGTCAATGTGGTGGGATACAGGAAATCATGGTTCTGCAACAATGAAGAAAAATGTGACTACTCCAGATACTTCGGTAAAACATTCAGGTAACCAATCAATATTGCTTTCGTCTCAGTTTGTGGGAGTTTTGGGGATTGGTAAGTTTGCTGCCGGAAATCTTTTTGCGGGTAAGTATCTTAAGACTGACGGCACAGATGGTGTATTGGGATGGGGACGCCCTTGTACAAGTCGTCCAAAGGCTTTGAAACTTTGGGTTCGTTATGAACCTGGAACAGTAGATAATGGAGGAAGCCACATTGCCAATGGGGTAACCGATCAAGGAATTATTTACGTGGCTGTAGGTGACTGGGCTGGACAAGCAGCAGAAGGTGAAACTTGGCCGTTTGTGGTTAAGACGAAAGACCAGACTTTGTTCACTACCGAAAAAGGAACTTATTCTGGAGATGGTACTATAGCATACGGTGAAAAAATCTTTACAGAAGCCTATAAAGAGGGTACGAATTTGAAGGAACTGACCATAGAATTAGATTATAATAATTATGGAGGCGATCAGCGTAAACCGACTTCCATTATTATCGTAGCCTCTGCAAGTAGGTATGGTGACTATTTTGAAGGAAGTGGGGCCAGCAAGATGTGGCTTGATGATATGGAATTGATTTATGAATAAAGATAACTTAATTTAATTTGTGAAGAAACTGTTATGTATAATATGCCTTGCGTGTATTGCCTTTGGAGGATATGCGCAAGGCGGTCAAAAGAAACTTCCGCCAAAAGTCTTTGTCCCGAAAGGACAATGGATTGCCGGAAGCTCAGTGTCGTATTCAGAACATACGGAAAATAACTATGACTTTCTGGTTGTAGAGAAGATTAATTCGGATGGGTATTCTTTTAAATTAAGTCCGATGTTTGCTTATGCCTTAAAGGATAATATGGCATTGGGAGGACGCTTTAAGTATGGGCGTACTATGGTGCGTATGGATGAAACTCAATTGAAGCTGGATGATGATAACCAATTTGATATCAATAATGTATATCAATTGAAACATTCCTATTCTGCCATGGCTATTTTTAGAAATTATATCCCTTTGGGAGATAGCAAGCGTTTCGCTTTGTTTAGTGAAACGCAGTTAGAAGTCGGAGGAAGCCAGTCGAAGGTCTCGAATGGAAAAGGTGAAGCGCTTACAGGTACTTATTCTAAATCTACAGATCTTGGCTTTGGGGTTTCTCCGGGAATGGTAGCCTTTATCAATAACTATACGGCAGTGGAAGTGAGCATTGGTGTGTTAGGAGTAAACTTAAGCAAGACAAGGCAAGTTACGAATCAGGTAGAGACTGGAGAGCAATCGTCTACCTCTGCGAATTTTAAGATTAATATTTTCTCAATAGGTTTGGGAATTGCATTTTATTTGTAAGCATGAGAACATTATTATATATAAGTATACTGTTGTTGACTTGTTTGCAGGTGAATGCTCAAACAAGTGATACGCTTTCTGTGGTTCGTAGAGATTCTCTTGAACAATATAAAGTAGTGGTAGTACACGATACCGTGTATGTACCGATGGTAGAAAAAAAGATGCCGGTTGATTCTTCGCGGATTATTTATACCAAACCAGTGGGGCGTTATGACCGTGGAATTACCAATTACCGCTTTATCCCTAAGCATAAATGGATTGGTGGAGTGACTGTATCTGTATTCAATTTTGAAAGTGATAATAGCAGATTGTTGTTTTCACTGCTGAAAGATATTGATTTGAATCTTCGTACCTTGTCGGTGAAACCTTTTGTGGGTTATGCAATAAAGGATAATACGGTGGTCGGTTTGAAGTTTGGTTATTCTCGTATTTCAGGAGGAATAAATAATTTGGCTTTAAACATAGAAGATTTGGATATTGCGTTGAAAGACATTAAGTACACGGACGATTCTTATTCTTTCAGTTTGTTTCATCGTTCTTATATTGGCTTGGATCCGAAAGGGCTGTTCGGGCTTTTTAATGAAACAACATTGGGCTACAGTACGGGATCTACTCGTTTTTCACGTGGTGCAGATGAAACACTAAAATATACGGATACATCCATCAATCAGTTGAAGGTTGGTATTAATCCGGGTGTTGCCATTTTTATCATGCCTAATGTGGGGGCAGAAATATCTTTTGGCGTAGCAGGTTTTACTTATAACTGGGAAAAACAGAAAAAGAGTTCGGGTGAAACTGGAAAGCGTACGAACAGTGGAGCGAATTTTAAAATCAACTTGTTTAATATTAATATTGGTCTAACGGTGTGTATCTGATGAAGAATATGATGACAATAGATAGAATGAGGAGACTGATGCTTTGTCTGTCCGTTTGTTTGCTGGCGGCTTGTATTCAGAATGATTTGCCTTATCCTACTGTGAAACTTTATATTACGGGGATGAGCGTGGAAGGTCAGGTAGGAAGTGCCGTGATTTCGAATGATGATCGGAAGGTGACACTTGAACTTGAAGAAACGGTGAATCCTAAAAAGGTGAAGGTGCAGACGCTGGACATTACGGAGGGAGGTACGGCAAGTGTCGGACCAGATTCGATTGTGGATTTAACTAAACCGCTGGAGATTACCCTTTCCTTGTATCAGGATTATGTGTGGACAGTAGAAGCAAATCAGACAATAGCACGTATATTTACTGTCGCTGGCCAAGTAGGGCAGGCGAAGTTTTATCCGGAAACCCGTGAAGCCTCTGTGAATATTCCAAAGGAGCAAGGGTTAGGTATTATTGAATTGACGGGATTAAAGCTTGGACCAGAGGGTTCTACCTACAATGGAACAACGGACCTGCCTTTACTTTATTGGACCAGAAAGGATAACTTCGCAACCACAAAGGTACAGGTGAAATACAGTGATTTTATAGATGAAGAATGGACATTGTATGTCAATCTTTCAGATATAACAGTGGGCGTCAACAGTGTAGATGCCTGGACGAATGTCGCTTGGATACATGGCTTTGGCCATGATGGTAGAGACAATGGGTGTGAATATAAGAAAGAAGGAGCTACAGATTGGATACGAGTAGATGCATCGGAAGTAACTCATGACGGAGGTAACTTTACAGCTCGTATCATCCATTTGCAGGCAAATACAACTTATGTATGTCGTGCTTATTCGGGAGAAGAGTATGGAGAAGAAATGAGCTTCACTACAGGGGAAGAGGCAACTGCTCCTAACATGGGATTTGAAGATTGGCATCAGGATGGAAAGGTAATCTGTCCTTGGCAAGAAGGTGAGAAATCTTGGTGGGATACAGGTAACTGGGGTAGTACTACAATGTCTGCCAATGATAATATAACACAGCCGACTTCAGATGTGTGGAGTGGAGCTATTGCTGGTAGTCAAGCTGCGATTTTGGAATCAAAATTTGTTGGTCTTGGAAGTATTGGTAAGTTTGCTGCTGGAAATTTATTTGTAGGAGAATTTAAGGGCTTAGACCCAGACTCAAAAACGAATGGTATCTTAGGATTTGGTCGTGAGTTTACTGCTCGTCCTACAAAGTTGAAGGGGCATTTTAAGTACACAGTATCTACTGTTAATTATGCAGATGAAGCACATGCAGCTCTGAAGGGGAAACCAGATACTTGCATTGTCTGGGTTGCTCTGGGAGATTGGAGCGAACCGGTGGAAATACGTACAAATCCGAAAAATTCGAAGTATTTTGATAAGAATGATCCCAATGTCATCGCGTATGGTGAAATGAATTGTGGGGAAACTGTATCTGCATATAAGGATTTTGAAATAAAACTGGATTATCGTTCTACAAGCCGTGTTCCGAAATATTTGCTGATTGTATGTTCGGCCAGCAAATATGGAGATTATTTTACGGGAGGAGCAGGTTCTACCATGTGGGTAGATGATTTCAGCTTTGAATATGATTATTAGGGACGTCCACTAATTAGTCATCCGAAATATAAGTTCATGGTAAACAAGTCTATCATTCTATTTGTTAGTAATAGATAAAGATAAACTTGTTTACCATGAATTTTATTATACGCAATCTACTTCTATTCTTTGTTTTATTATGTACTGTAGCTTGTTCTTCAGATGAGAATTTCGACCAGTCTTCTTTGGAAAATATAGATTTTAGAGTCTCTGTGGTGGGACAGTCACGTGTGGCGATGCTGAAAAATGGAAGCGGAGACTTTCAGGCGGGAGATGAGGTGGCCTTGCGAGTGTATGAAGCGCAGCCGGATAAGCTTCAGGATAAAACGCTGTTACATTGCGAAGGAAAGCAGTGGACTTCTTCTTTATATTGGAAAGACTGGGAGGGAACTCCTTATTTTTATGCGGTCTGGCCTTCTGCTACTCAGGTAGAATTGTGGGAGGGTACCTGCTGGTATGTGCATCGGGTAAGTAGGAATCAGTCGGCAGAGAAGGATTTTTTATTTTCTGATTTATTGGTGGCCGATGCGGAAGGGCAGCGATATTCGCCCGTGAATTTGGACTTTCGCCATGCCATGAGTCGAGTAATGGTGAACGTGAGAAACATGGAGGAGACTCTGTCGGACGAGGAACGACAGCAGGTACAAGTGTATGTTCATGGGTATTTATCGGGTAGATTTGCTTTGTCGGGAAACGCAGTACAGACTACGGAAGAGATAGATTGGATACAAGCGTACCCAATGAATGAAGAAGGCAGTTTTGTAGCTTTGGTTGTTCCGGGAGAGATGGAGCGTTTTCGGACAGAAGGCTGGGTAAAAATCGTAGCAGGAAGTCGGGAACTGGTGTATAACGCACCGGAAAGTATCGGAAATACACTGGAAAGCGGGAAGCAGGTGACGGTGAACTTGCAATTGAAATCAGAGGAAGTGGTACCGGAAGAACCTGTCTGGTGGGTAGATGGTGTACAGCCGTCCGATCAGTGGGAGTATGAGGCTCCGGTGTATCGTATGCCCTGGAGGCAGAATTGCGGGTGGTTTGACTGCAACAAACTGGATGCCAGAGATACCAGTCCTACAGGAGATGGAAGAACATGCTGGGAGGCTTCTTCTTCAAACTTGATGCACTGGTGGCTGAATGCGAACCGTAGTTATGTGGAACGTTATGTGGAATATAAACGTCGTTTGAATCCGGATTTCTCGATTCCTTCAGTTTATCCGGATTCAAAGCATAGTGAAATTTATCAAGGATTCAAGAACCGTTTTGGCAATAAGTCGGGGTATATCGTATCGGGTGTAAACTGGTTCTTGTCAGGAATCTGCAACCGGGTGATGTATCCTCAGGATGTGCCGGAACAGGAAAATGCGGGCTTCTTTTTTGACGTGTTCGGTCGGAATTCACTGGTGAAGCAGTATGGCAACGGGTATATGACGAAGGAGGAGTTTAATAACGCCATCAAATTGGCAAGAAAGCAGGGAATGGCCGTCGGATTGGATATTTTTATTCAAGGAGGCGGGCATGCCATAAATCTTTGGGGAGCTGAGTTTGATGAGAAGGGAGAGGTGAGTACGATTTACCTGGTAGATAACAACGATGGAAATTTGGGTGACTGGATTTACAAGGCTAAAATTGTGTATGAACAGGATGCTTCAAGTGGAGCATTGTTTACTTATATGAAATGGGTTTATAATGAAGACTTGAAGATAAAAATTATGGATTTGGTACTGTTGGATAAAGGTACTTCTTATTGGGAGTCATTCTTTAAAAACAAAAACGGGTGAAACTTGAAAGTTCAAGTCCCACCCGGATTTATAAATTTAGAATAAAGTTTTATACGATTCCTTGAGCCATCATAGCGTTAGCTACTTTCATGAATCCGGCTACGTTAGCACCTTTCACATAGTTGATATAACCATCGGGTTCTGTACCGTATTTCACGCAAGCTTCGTGGATGTTCTTCATGATACTCTTCAATTTTTCGTCTACTTCTTCCTGGCTCCAGCTTAGCTTGATAGAGTTTTGAGTCATTTCCAAACCTGATACAGATACACCACCTGCATTGGCTGCCTTACCCGGAGCGTAAAGAATCTTTGCATCCTGGAATACGCGGATTGCTTCTGGAGTAGAAGGCATGTTGGCTCCTTCTGATACAGCAAATACGCCGTTTGCTACCAGTGCTTTCGCATCATCACCGTTAATTTCATTCTGTGTGGCAGAAGGAAGAGCGATGTCTGCTTTTTCATTCCATGGACGAGCACCAGCTACATACTTGCAACCGTATTTTTC
>ENA-UEQH01001022-UEQH01001022.1-human-gut-metagenome-genome-assembly--contig:-NODE-1022-length-12497-cov-6.428986_pt1 | contig 12497 bp, 8 predicted proteins | sample MGYA00242945_ERZ507943 | MGnify/ENA primary metagenome ERZ507943 (study PRJEB26167, sample SAMN06115418) | human gut metagenome | host: Homo sapiens | place: China:Hubei | collected 2015-03-06 | study... | reverse complement strand
CGGGCATTTGAGAAACTGAATTACCGGGAACAGACCTTGCTCGAAAAACGGTTAGCAATTTGCATGACCTGTGGGCGAGTTGGCTCATGGAAGAACCGCCCCACCTTTGAAGAACTGGCGGTTATGTTTGAGGGCAGCACAGCCAGCGGTGCAGAGCGAGCCTACCGGAAAGCAGTGGACAAGCTGACGGAGTTTTTGGTTGCCGAGGGTGCTATCCATGCAGTCCGGCTGAAACAGAAATCCAAAACCAAGCGCAAAAAGAAAATCACCGCCGCAATCTACGAATACCAGGCAGACTGCGACGGCGAATGGGGCGAAATGTCAGTTGATTTTGAGAACGGCACAGCAGAAATCATTCGGCTTGCTGATTGGGATACAATTAAAACGAACTGGTTTGCCAATGAGGCGATCCGGTATATTTTATCATTGTCGCCTGATGCTCTTAAAAAATATATGCTCGTCCCCCTTGAGCCGCCACTTATATCCTGAATCCTTACAACAACTGTAAGTGGTATTTGCTGTGTTCCCATGCTATCATTTTATTACAAATGATAGGAGGTATTCACATGAAACCCATTTTGAATATTGAAAATTTAACAAAAATCTATGGCAATGTGCCAAGTCAAACAAATGCACTGAATGGGATCACCCTCCAGGTGATGCCGGGAGAGTTTCTCGGCATTATGGGAAGCAGTGGTTCCGGTAAATCCACGCTTCTCAACTGTATTGCAACTGTGATTCAGCCCACCGGTGGAAGCATTCAGGTGGAGGGCGATACTCTGCAATCCCTCAGGGGAAAGGCTCTTGCAGAGTACCGTGGCAAAAAAGTTGGTTATCTATTCCAGAACTTTGAATTGCTGGACAACCTGACTGGCAGGGAAAACATCCTGCTCCCGACTTCCTTGCATGGGGTATCCGAAGCAGAAAGCAGCCAGCGGCTGAAGCAGTTGGCTGACTATCTGGAAATCACTGATGTTCTGGATAAGTTTCCGTCCAAGATGTCCGGCGGCCAGCGTCAGCGTGTTGCGGCAGCAAGGGCTCTGATCTTACATCCCCAAATGATCCTTGCCGATGAACCGACGGGTGCGCTGGATTCTAAGAACGCAAGAAGTCTTATGGAGAAGCTGTCCGGCCTGAATCGTGACGAACAAGCTACGATCCTGATGGTAACCCATGATTCCAATGCCGCCAGCTTCTGTAAGCGCATCCTGTTCATCCAGGATGGCGTGATCTTTCATGAGCTTCGGCGTGGAGACGAAAGCCAGCAGGAGTTCTACGGGCGCATCCTGAAGGTGATGGCGCAACTGGGAGGGGGCAGCGCAAATGTTCTCTAATCTCATTCTTCGGAACAGTCGCCGCAGCCGAAAGGAAAACGGTCTGTTTTTCAGCTCCCTGGTGATTTCTATTGTTGCCTTTTACATGATTCTTTCCATCTCCACTCAAGATGTGATGCTCTTTTTGCAGAAAATGGAGAGTGACGCAGTTGACAAACTCCTGCTTCTGATTCCTGCGTTTTATGGGATGACCCTCGGTATTCTGTTCTTTTTGATCTATTTTGCCTGCAAGTATCAGTTCGAGCGCAGACGGCATGAGTTTGGTGTTTATCTAATGTTGGGGATGCGTAGAAGTAAACTGTTTGGTATGCTTCTGGCGGAAGATTTCCTGACCAGTATTCTTGCCATGCTCATAGGCTTACCTGTGGCTGTGGTGCTTTCAGAAATTGTCAGTCTTGTCACCGCCAAGCTGGTAGGCATGGGGATCATCGGTCATCAGTTTTCTTTATCCTGGTCTGCAATTGAATGGACGCTGGCAGGATTTCTGGCAATTAAGCTGACGGCACTTCTGATTTTGAGTGGACGAATCAGCCGCCAGGAGATCGGTACTTTGCTATCCCAGCCAACGAACCGCCCCAAAAAGCAAATGCCATCTGTTATCTATGGACTGGCTGCTATATGCGGAAGTGTGATGTTGGCAGTGGCTTACTACATGGCGATTCAGGGAATTGCATGGACAAAGGTAAGTATGATGGGACTGACTTTGCTGTTGGGCATAGTTGGTACGATGCTGCTTTTCTATGGGATGCGTGCGCTGATTGCTTTGATTGTTAAGAAAGGAAAAGGAAATAAGCAGCTTCATGTATTTACCTTCCGGCAGATTCAGGAGAATGTCATTCATCAGTCAAACTCCATGGCCATCAGCTCCCTGCTGATTCTGGCGGCGCTGTGTTGTTTTGGTGCGGGCGTAGGAATTGCAGGAACGAATAGCCTGTCTTCTGGCCATGTAATCGACTATACTTTTGAAGATCATACTGCAGAAGATTCATCGCAGGTTCTTCCGAATATAAAGGCAGTCCTGAAAGAAAACAGTTTGGAAAATCAATTTTCAGAGCTTTTTGAAATGAGGGTTGGGCGTATTCGCACCACAGAAGATTATGATAATGCCTACAGCATGGACGCTGTTATGGACTCTCTTCGGAGCCTGCCCCAGTCGGAAGACCGGGATGTCCTTCTGAACAATCTTGGTTATGCCACATACCCATATTTGATTTGTTTATCGGACTATAATCGTTTGTTGGAATTGTCCGGCAATCCGGCTCTCCAATTAGGCGAAAAGGAGGCCGCTGTCTATATTGATACAGAGTTTACTACGGTAAGCCGTACCGCAATGCTGAACCAAGTATTGGCCGGGCAGCCCAAGGTGGAACTGGATGGTAGTCCGATTCATCTTACAGGAGAGGTTCAGTCTGTGAATTTGGTCACGGACCGTTCTATAACCTTGTCCTTTGCATTGATTCTTCCGGATGAAGCATTCCTATATTATAGCCAGGGAATGTATGATACCTATGTCAATGCGGTGCTCAGTGAGCAAGCTCTGAATGGAAATAGCCTTATGACTGCCTATTCCGATCTGAACGAGAAGCTGGACAAAATAGGTATCGAATATGAAAGCTATCTTCAGAATATGGGCCGCCAGCTTTTCTACACCGTAGCATCCATCTATATTACCCTCTATCTGGCGATTGTGTTCCTGGTGGTTGCCAACACCATTGTGGGTGTTCAGTTCCTGATGAGCCAGCAGAAAACCGGGCGTAGATACCAGACCCTGATCCGCCTGGGAGCCACTTACGAAAGCCTTTGCCAGTCTGCCGGAAAGCAGATTGCGTGGTTTATGGGACTTCCTGTATTGGTTGCAGCTGTCAGCAGTCTGTTTGGAGTCAGAGCGTTGTTTACAGGGATACTCTCGTCCCGAACCCGTGGGACAGTGCCTGAAATGCTGCTTGTATCTGCTACTATGATTTTGCTGCTTTGCGTGATAGAATATATTTATATGAGAGTGGTCAAGCGCTCCAGTGATCGGTATTTGCTGACACTGATGCAGCCGCAGAGAGAAGAATAATTTGGAAGGAGGTGCTGTCGTGAAAAGAATTGCTGTTGTGGAAGATGAAGTCTATATGCGGGAAGAACTCTGCAATATGCTCCAAAAGGACGGGTATCTTGCGGAGGCAATCACCGAGTTTGAAGATGCCGCTCGGCTCCTGGCAGCCCTCCGTCCTGACCTTGTGATCTTAGACCTGAATTTGCCGGAGATCAGTGGCTTTCAAATCTGCCAGGAACTAAAGAATAAAACCGCTATCCCCGTCCTGGTACTAACTTCCAGAGATCAGGTAAAGGATGAACTGCAAGCGTTCCAGTTGGGTGCCGATGAATATTTGACGAAGCCGTGCAGAAAAGATCGACTTCTTGCCAGGGTATCCAATATTCTCAAAAGGTATGAAGGCCGTACCAATCTCATAGAGGGACCAGATTTCCTGTTAGACCAGCAGACCTACACGCTTTATATTCATAATACCTCTGTCGTGCTTCCAAAAAATCAGGGAAAACTGTTGGTTGCTCTTTTGTCCGGCGGCGATGCTCTGGTCACGACGGAGCAACTTTGCATAGCACTATGGGGAACCACGGAATACATAGACGAAAATGCCTTGCAGGTTAATCTGACCAGGCTGAAAAAGACGATGTCCGGTCTTGAGATGAAGCAGCGAATCGTTGCGGTTCGTGGGATGGGCTATCGTCTGGAAACGGGGGTGGCTCCATGAAGCAGCTTTGGCGCATAACAGAGCGATACTACCCCTGGCTATTGTTGCTGTTGGGCGTGGATTGCTTTTGTGCTATCATTCTTTGGATTTCTGACATTCAGGCATTTCAACCCTTGATTGGGTTAGTAGTTCTGACAAGCCTCCTTTTGTTTTCAGCGATTCTGTTTGTACTAAACAAGCGGGAGACTACCCGCCGAGAACTGTTCCGGGATTTCCTCAGTGATCCTACCATCTGCAACGAGGAACGGCTGCTCAGTGCCATCAGCCGGGAAGAAGGAGAATCTATCCGGCTTCTGGCATCAGTTTTACAGGAACACAAAACTGAGAGTAACAGTATGGCAGATGCCCTACAGGACTATGAAGAATATGTGGAGGGCTGGGCACATGAAGCGAAAACGCCCCTATCGTTGCTGACCATGCTCTTGGATAACCGGAACGATGAAATCTCTCCTTCCCTGCAAGCAAAGCTGGATTATGTCCGCAGTCAGCTTCAGGAGGATGTCACGCAGATGCTGTACTATGCCCGGTTGAAGAGCAGTACAAAGGATTACCGATTTGAGGATGTCAATTTGAATGACTGCTTGGGTGAAGTTCTGGAGGACTATGCCCCACTTCTTGAAGAGAAGCAGTTTGTCATTCTCAACAAACTGCAATCTGAAACAGTCTATACAGACCGTAGAGGACTTCAGTTTATGTTGGGACAAATCGTTAGCAATGCCATCAAATATAGCAGCGATAGTCCCATGCTTACAATTTCCGTGATACATTCGGAGACTGCAGATATCCTTTCTGTTGAAGATAACGGCATTGGCGTAAAAAAATATAATCTGCCGTACATTTTTCAAAAGGGCTTTACCGGGGATTCTACTGACAGCAGAAAGAAGGCTACCGGTATGGGACTTTACCTGGTTAAGAAGATGGCCGACGATCTAAATCTTCATCTGGAAGCAGCTTCCCAGTGGGGAAAGAGCTTCAAGATTGTCATCTTCTTTCCTAAATTGAGATCCAACGGAGGGAAATAATATAAACAGAAAAACGCCCGCAGGATTTTCTCCTGCGGGCAGCGTGTTGTCAGCTATCCCAAGGCTTGTATTCTGTTACAGTTTTCAAATAGGTTTCGGGATCGCCGTTCAAGATAAGGTCTGCATACTCCAAAGGAGCGTTGTAGATCAAATAATCCAGCTCTGACCGCTGATACATATTGTCAGCAACCTCATTCTCCACGGCTATTGTATCAATAGCAATCATACTGCCATCTAAGAATTTCAGTTCCACACAGGCATTATCCATGTTGAACTCACAAGAAATCAACCTATCCATAAGAAACCTCCACTTTGCTGGATGTTAGATCATCCCAAAATATTTGAATGCTTCTCGGATTGCTTTCTCTTTTTCCGGTGGACACTGGGGCTGTCTGGAATCCTCGGACTTCGGCAAATTATAGTTCTTACCAACCCCAATCCCACATTTTCGCTTAATTTGTGAGATATAGAGGTTGGACACCTTTAACCCGGTATGCTCCAACACATACTCCTTGATCTGCGGATAGGTTGCCCCATCCTGAAATTCGGACATATCCATATCTTCCAAAGAGAACTCAACCCGAATCTTTTTCGAGTCGACCTCACCCTTGGAAAGCAAGACAACCGTCTCGATATGATCCGCCCTTGGGAACATGTCCACTGCGCAGGCGCGCTGGGCGGTGTAGCCGAGGTCTGCTAAGCGCTTCACGTCGCGCGCCATGGTCGCGCTGTCGCACGAGACGTACACGACACGTCCCGGCTGCATCTCGGCGATGCTCTCCACCACGTCGGCGGCCAAGCCCTTGCGCGGCGGGTCGACGGTGATGACGTCGGGGCGCAGGTTTTCGCGCGCGAGCTTTTTTGCCACATCGGACGCATCGCCGCAGAAAAACTCCGCGTTTTTAACGCCGTTGCGCGCGGCGTTTTCGCGCGCGTCGTCGATGGCCTCGGGGACGATCTCCGCACCGAGGACTTTCTTCGCGTGATCCGACAGTGCGAGCGTGATCGTGCCCGCGCCGCAGTAGAGGTCGAGCACCGTCTCCTGCCCCGTGAGGCCCGCAAATTCGATGGCTTTCGCGTAGAGCCGCTCGGCCTGTACGCGGTTGACCTGATAAAACGACGGCACACTCAGCCGGAACGTCTTGCCGCAGAGCGTATCCTCAAGCCGGTCGCTCCCCCAGAGCGTGCGGTAGCGGTCGCCAAGGATGACGTTGCCCTTTTTCGTGTTCGTGCCCAGCACGATGCCGGTGCACTTCGGGCACGCATCGCGCAGGAGCGTGACAAGCCGGTCTTCTTTCGGCAATTTATCTCCGTTCACGAGCACGCAGACAAGGCTCTCCCCCGCCGCGTTCGAGCGAATGTAGAGATGGCGGACAAGGCCGCGGCCCGTCTTTTCGTCGTAACCCGCCACATGACAGGACTGCATATACGCGCGCAGCGCCTCTGCCGCGGCATCGGCCTCGGGCTTGACCAATAAGCAGTGCTCGCACTCGATGACCTCGTGCGTGCGGGCACGGTAAAAGCCGACCGCGCCGTCCTTTGATACAGGGTACTGCGCCTTGTTGCGGTAGCGCAGCGTCTCCTGCGCGCCCAAGATCTCCTCGACCGTCACATCACCGCCGCCGATGCGGGACAAATTGTCCTGCACGCGCTGCTTTTTCAGCCGCAGCTCCTCTTCATAGCGGATGTGGCGGTACGTGCAGCCGCCGCAGCGCGGGAAGTACGGGCAGTCCGGCGTGATGCGCTCGCTCGACGGCTCGAGCACCTCAAGCACTTTGGCAAAGGCGACGCTCTTGAGCGTCTTTAAGATGAGCACGCGGCACTTCTCGCCGCGCAGCGCGCCGTGGACGAACACGACGCGCCCGTCGATGCGCGCAACGCCCATGCCGCCCTCGCCATAGCCCTCGATGGTGACGGTATGCTCCTGATTTTTGGCAAGCTCCATCGTCTTCTCCTCTCAGAAAAGGTACTTCGCGCTTTTATCGCGCGAAGTACCTTTTGTTGTGTATCTCAAATCACTCGCGGAAGCGCTCGATCAGGCTGATGATCTGGCCGGTGAGCGCAGAAATGTCCTTGTTGGGTCTGCCCTTGCAGCGCTTGGCAAACTCAAGCAGCGACTCCGCTGCCGCCACGAGCTTGGCGTAGAGGTTGTCGGCGCGGGACTTCTGCGCCGTGCGCTTGCGCTCGGAAATGTAGCCCTCGCTGACCATTTCGTTCGCGGCGAGGTCGTAGCACTCGGTAAACTTGGCCGCGTGCGCATGGAAGCCGAGGGAATTGAGCTCTTCGGCAAACACGGGCGCAACGTCCTCGTCGCCGTGGACAACAAACACGTGCGTCGGCTTCGGGTCGAATGCCTTGATCCACTGGACGAGATGATCGTGATCGGCGTGGGACGACAGGCCCTGGAAGTTGACGATTTTCGCCTTGACGGCGATCTCCTCGCCGAAGAGCTTGACCTTTTCAACGCCGTCGAGCAATCTGCGGCCCAGCGTGCCGGGCGACTGGAAGCCGACGAACACGACCGCGCTGTTCGCGCGCCAGAGGTTGTGCTTGAGGTGATGGCGGATACGGCCCGCGTCGCACATGCCGGAAGCCGAGATGATGACCTTGGGCGTCGAGTCCATGTTGAGCATCTTCGATTCCTCGCTCGACTCAACAAGGTTGAGGTTGGGGAAGGTGAACATGTGCGTGCCGTCCTTCACAAGCTCGAGCGCCTGCTCATCAAGATAGCCGTGCAGGTCGCCGCAGAACACAGTCGTCGCCGCCTTGGCAAGGGGCGAGTCGATGTACACAGGGAAGTTCGGCGTCGACTTGACGAGCTTTTGATCCTTGATCTCGCGGATAAAGTACAAAAGCTCCTGCGTGCGGCCCACGGCGAACGACGGGATGACGACGTTGCCGCCCTTGCCGAGCGTTTCGTCGATGATCTCGGCAAGCTCGTCGGTATAGCTCCAGACCTCGGTGTGGTTGCGGTCGCCGTAGGTCGACTCCATCACGACGTAGTCGGCCTTTTTGAGAAGCTGCGGGTCGCGGATAATAGGCTGGTCGACGTTGCCGATATCGCCGGAGAAGACGATCGTCTTGTGCACGCCGTTTTCTTCCAGCTCAAGCGTGATGGACGCGGAACCGAGCAGATGGCCCGCGTCGGTGAACACCGCGCTCACACCCTCGCAGAGGTCGACCTTTTCTTTATACTCGCAGGTCGTCACGTACTTGAAGACGTCCAGCGCGTCCTGCTCGGTGTAGAGCGGATCGACATGCTCGCGGCCCGCGCGCTCGCCCTTGCGGTTTTCGTACTCAGCGTCGCTCTCCTGAATGTGAGCGGAGTCGAGCAACATGATCTTCATCAAATCTGCTGTCAGGCGTGTCGTCAGGATGCGGCCGTGGAAGCCGTTTTTCACCAGCAGCGGGATACGGCCCGTGTGGTCGATGTGCGCGTGGGTGACGAGCAGAATATCGATATTGCCGGGAGCGAAAGCGAGATAACGGTTGTCGAGCTCGTCGCGGCCCTGCTGTAAGCCGCAGTCGACGAGGATCTTCTTACCGTTTATCTCCAGGCAGTGGCAGGAGCCGGTCACGCAGCGGTCGGCCCCGTAAAAGTGCAGTTTCATGCGAATATCCTCCTTAGATGAGAAAAAACTTCTTCCTTATGCTTCTGTCCTCCGCCGTCGGAGGGCATTTCGTCGCTTTGTACTATCTTGCTTTGTATTTTACCACAGCAGCTATATAGAGTGCAAGCCATGCCTGACGCAGCGGCGGAATTTATTTACAATCCATTCATATTATACAGCAAATTTTCCTTTGCATATCGCGCAGAGGGATGCTATACTTGTAAGCGTGTCATTATGCTCCCACGAAAGGAAGTTTTGAATATGGGTTTCTTTAGTAAAATGTTCGGTTCCTACAGCGACCGTGAGCTCAAGAGCATCTACCCCATCGTCGACAAGATCGAAGCGATGGCGGACGAATACAAGGCGATGAGCGACGCGGAGCTGCAGGCCAAAACGCCGGAGTTCAAGACGCGTCTGCAAAGCGGCGAAACGCTCGACGACATCCTGCCTGAGGCGTTTGCCACCGTGCGCGAGGCGTCCCGCCGCGTGCTGGGGCTGTACCCCTACCGCGTGCAGCTCGTCGGCGGCGTGGTGCTCCATCAGGGCCGCATCGCCGAGATGAAGACCGGTGAAGGCAAAACGTTGGTGGCAACGCTGCCCGCGTACCTAAACGCCCTGAACGGCAACGGCGTCCACATCGTCACCGTGAACGACTACCTCGCCAAGCGAGACAGCGAGTGGATGGGCAAAGTCCACCGCTTCTTAGGCCTCACGGTCGGCTTGATCGTCCACGACCTCACGAGCGAGGAGCGCCGCAAGGCCTACGCTGCGGACATCACCTACGGCACGAACAACGAGATGGGCTTTGACTATCTGCGCGATAACATGGCCATCTACGCAAGCGAGCTCGTCCAGCGCGGACATGCCTTCGCCATCGTCGACGAGGTCGACTCCATTTTGATCGATGAGGCGCGCACGCCGCTCATCATCTCCGGCATGGGCGAAAAGTCCACGGAGATGTATTCCCGCACGGAAAACCTTGTACGCGGCTTCCGCAAGAAGGTCATCGCCGAGAGCGACGACAAGGAAGAGGAAGACATCAACATCGACGCCGACTACATCGTCGACGAAAAGGCCAAGACCGCGACGCTCACCGCCCGCGGCGTGAAGAAGGCCGAGGAATACTTCGGCCTTGAAAACCTCTCCGATCCCGAAAACTCCACCATCGCGCACCACATCAACCAGGCCATCAAGGCCCACGGCACGATGAAGCGCGATATCGACTATGTCATCAAGGACGGTCAGGTCGTCATCGTCGACGAGTTCACCGGCCGACTGATGTTCGGCCGCCGCTACAGCGACGGTCTGCACCAGGCCATCGAGGCCAAGGAGCATGTCGAGGTCGCGCGAGAAAGCAAGACGCTTGCGACCATCACGTTCCAGAACTACTTCCGCCTGTACGGCAAGCTCTCCGGTATGACCGGTACGGCGCTCACCGAGGAAGAGGAATTCGGCACGATCTACAACCTCGACATCATTGAAATTCCGACGAACCGCCCCATCGCCCGTATCGATGACCCCGATGTCGTCTACAAAACCGAGGCAGCAAAATACCGCGCTGTTATCGAGCAGGTCAAGGCCTGCCATGCCAAGGGCCAGCCCGTGCTGGTCGGTACGGTGTCGATCGAAAAGAACGAAAAGCTCTCGTATCTGCTCTCCCGCGAGGGCATCAAGCACAACCTCTTAAACGCGAAGAACCACGAAAAGGAAGCCGAGATCGTCGCGCAGGCCGGTAAGCTCGGCGCAGTCACGGTCGCGACGAACATGGCCGGCCGTGGTACCGATATCATGCTCGGCGGCAACGCCGAGTACATGGCAAAGACCGATCTGCGCAAGGCGGGTCTCAGCGATGAGCTCATCGCCGAGGCGACCGGCTACGCCGAGACCGACAACAAGGAGATCCTCGACGCGCGCGATATGTTCGCCAAGGCCCTTGAAAAGCACCGCGAAGAGATCAGCGGTGAGGCGGACAAGGTCCGCGAGGCGGGGGGCCTGTTCATCATCGGCACGGAGCGCCACGATTCCCGCCGTATCGACAACCAGCTGCGCGGCCGTGCTGGCCGTCAGGGCGACCCGGGCGAGACGCGCTTCTACCTCTCGCTTGAAGACGATCTGCTGCGCCTGTTTGGCGGCGAGCGCATCACGAACCTGATGGAGCGCTTCAACCTCGACGAGGATACGCCGATTGAAAACAAGACGCTCTCCAAGGCGATCGAAAACGCGCAGACGAGCGTCGAGTCCCGCAACTTCCAGTACCGCAAGAGCACACTCGAATACGACGACGTGATGAACAAGCAGCGCGAGATCATCTACGGCCAGCGCAAGCAGGTGCTCGACGGCATGGACATCAAGCAGACCGTTTTGAACATGCTGAGAAGCAGCATCGAAAGTCAGGTCGCCTTCGCCTTCGGCGAGCACGACAAGACCGACGACGAGCACCGCGCCGACGCGCTCAAGAGCTGCGAGGGCACGTACTTCCCGCGCGGCGCCGTGGATGCAAACTCTCTCTCCGGCCTTTCCGCCGACGATCTGACCGATCGCTTCTATGAAGCCGCTGAGAAGTATTACGAGGCCAAGGAGGCCGCCGTCACCTCGCCCATCATGCGCGAACTCGAGCGCGTGGTGCTGCTGCGCGTGGTCGACGAATACTGGATGGACCACATCGACGCGATGAGCGAGCTGCGTCAGGCCATCCGTTTACAATCCTACGGCAACAACAAGCCCATCGACGTCTACAAGCAGGAATCCCTCACGATGTTTGAGGACATGATCTCCGCCATTCAGGGCGACACGGTGCGCCGCATCTTCTCCGCCCGCGTCAAGACCGAGGGCGAGGTCAAGCGCGAGCGCGTGGCCGACGGCATCGTCGCCTCCACCTCCGGCGACGGCACGGTGAAAAAGCAGCCCCGCAAGGTCCAGAAGATCGGCCGCAACGATCCCTGCCCCTGCGGCAGCGGTTTGAAGTATAAAAAATGCTGCGGGCGCAACGAGAAGTGAACAGCGCTTTTACCACACATATCCAGGAGGACGGCCTGCTGTACCTGACCGCCTCTTCCCTCAGCGTTCCAAGCCTGGCCCACGGGTTTTCCACCCGGCTGGGCGGCGTCAGCCGCGGCGTATTCGCCGCGCTGAACCTGGGACTGCACCGGGGCGACAGCACAGAAAACGTGCAGGAAAACTATCGCCGGTTCTGCGCCGTGCTCGGCGTAGCGCCGCAGCGCTGCGTGCTGGCCAGACAGGTACACCGGGATGATGTAAAAGTCGTCACCGCCCAGGATGCCGGAGCGGGGCTCCTGCGTCCGCAGGATTACGAGGCCGACGCCCTGGTGACCAACGTACCCGGTTTGACGCTGACGATCTTTTCCGCCGACTGCATCCCCACCCTCTATTTTGACCCCGTGACACGCTGTATCGGCGCAGCCCACGCGGGTTGGCGCGGCACCGCCCTGGGCATCGCCGCCAAAACCATCGCCGCCATGGAGCGCCTGTACGGCGCCAAAGCAGAACACATCCGCGCCGCCATCGGTCCCGGCATCTCCCGGTGCTGCTTTGAAACGGATGCAGACGTACCCGCAGCCATGCGGGCGGCTCTGGGCGCGGAGGTGGAGCCATACCTGCAGCGCAGCGCCCAGGACGGGAAATGGCACGTTGATCTTAAAGCCATCAACCGGCACTGGATGCTGCGCGCAGGACTCGCGCCGGAACACATCGCCGTGAGCGGCGCGTGTACCGCCTGCTGCACGGATCTGTACTGGTCGCACCGCCGCATGG
>ENA-UEQH01001008-UEQH01001008.1-human-gut-metagenome-genome-assembly--contig:-NODE-1008-length-12602-cov-3.662834_pt1 | contig 12602 bp, 8 predicted proteins | sample MGYA00242945_ERZ507943 | MGnify/ENA primary metagenome ERZ507943 (study PRJEB26167, sample SAMN06115418) | human gut metagenome | host: Homo sapiens | place: China:Hubei | collected 2015-03-06 | study... | reverse complement strand
GACCTGAGCCGCTACCTCGCCGAGGGGCGGATCGATTCGGTGTCGTGCGGGGGCGAGTCGGGCGATGACGCGCGCGTGTGCGATTTCGATTGGGTACTCGACCTGAGGCGACAGTGCGTCGATGCGGGTGTCGCGTTCCGCTTCCGGCAGACCGGTGCGCGGCTGCGCAAGGAGGGGCGTATCTACCGTATTCGGCGGCAATTCCAGCATTCGCAGGCCCGCAGGGCGGGCGTGGATTTCATCGTTGAGGGCTGAATCCGCTTGTGAGAGCAATTCTCCGTACGGGTGCGGTTGCCGCCCGACGCGCGAATCGATATCTTATTGGAGCAGATACACTGCCGCCGTGCGCGAGGTGTTGTAGATGCGGATGCGGGGGCGCTCCTGCCCGTCGTCGCCCTTTGCGGGGAACGAAAAGTGCTCGGCATCCATCGACTGCCGCTCTTGGCCGCCGAAGCGCCGCTCGTCGGTCGAGAGCACCGGGACGTACTTGCCCGGCCCCTGCACCGGCAGTTCGTAGTCGGGGATCGAGGCCGTGGGGTGCCAGTTGAAGACGAACAGCAGCCGGCCGTGCGAGAAGACCATCGTTTTGTTGCGCTCGTCCATCAGCAGGTTCCACGCATAGCCCTCTTCGAGCACCTTGTATTTCTTCACCAGCCGGATCATCGCCCGGTCGAAATCCCCCAGCCACGCATAGCGCAGGAATCCGTTCCGCGCCAGCGACCACTGCCGCCGGGCATGGGCGTAGCTCCACCCGTTGCCCTCGCGCGGGAAGTCGATCCACTCGGGATGCCCGAATTCGTTGCCCATGAAGTTGAGGTAGGCTTGTCCGCCCGTGGAGATGGTCATCAGGCGGATCATCTTGTGCAGGGCCATGCCGCGGTCGATGACGATGTTCTCCGACGCGCGGTCCATGTGGAAATACATCTCCTTGTCCATCAGCCGGAACGCCAGCGTCTTGTCGCCCACCAGCGCCTGGTCGTGCGACTCGGCGTAAGCCACGGTTTTCACTTCGGGCAGGCGGTCGGTCATCACGGACCACATCTCCCAGATGTTCCACTCCTCGTCGGGAACCTCTTTCAGCTGCTTGATCCAGAAGTCGGGAATCGCCATCCCCAGGCGGTAGTCGAAGCCGACGCCGCCGTCGGCGATCGGGATGCACATCCCCGGCATGCCGCTCACGTCCTCGGCGATGGTCACGGCCGAGGGCCGGAAGTCGTGCGCGAGGCGGTTGGCGAGGGTGAGGTAGAGGAGAGCCTCCTCGTTGACGCCCGGGTCGAAGAAGCGGTCGCGCGAGTCGAACGCGACGTAGCCGTGGTGGTGGTAGATCATCGAAGTCACGCCGTCGAAGCGGAAGCCGTCGAAATGGAACTCGTCGAGCCAGTATTTGACGTTCGACAGCAGGAAATGGCGCACCTCGTCCTTGCCGTAGTCGAAGAGTTTCGAATCCCAGTAGGGCTGGTAGCCCGCCTCGCCCGCCGGCGAGTAGAGATGGTCCGTGCCGTCGAGTTCGTTGATCCCCTCGTTGAGGTTCTTCACGTAGTGGGCGTGCACGAGGTCCATGATGACCGCGAGTCCCAGCTCGTGAGCCCGGCGGATCAGCTCTTTCAGCTCCTCGGGCGTGCCGCAGCGCGATGTCGGGGCGAAGAAGCTCGACACGTGGTAGCCGAACGAACCGTAGTAGGGGTGTTCGGCCACGGCCATCAGCTGCACGGCGTTGTAGCCGTCCTTCTTGATGATCGGGAGTATCTTTTCGGTGAATTCGCGGTAGGTGCCCACGCCCTCGCGCTCCTGGGCCATGCCCACGTGGGCTTCGTAGATCAGCAGGCTGCCGATCTTCGAGGCGTCGAAGGCGTCGCCCCGCCAGTCGAACGGCTCCGAGGGCGCCCAGAACTGCGCGGTGTAGTTCTTCGTCGCCTCGTCCTGTACGACGCGCGTGGCATAGGCCGGAATGCGGTCCAGCCAGCCGTTGTCGCCGTGGACGTGGAGTTTGTAGAGCGAGCCGTGCACCAGCCGGTCGCGGTACATCGCCGTGGGGAAAAAGGCGCTCCACACCCCCGCCGCGTCGCGGTGCATGCGGATCTCGGTGCGCTGCCAGTTGTTGAAGTCGCCGAAGACGTAGACATCGTGCGCTCCCGGCAGCCACTCGCGGAACCACCATCCGTCGAGTTCTTCGTCGCGCTGCCAGCCGAAATAGCGGTAGCCGTTGGCGTAGTCCACGATCGACCCCGAAGCGCTCTCGATCCGCGCCATCTGCCGCTCGTACTGTGCGTAGCGGCGGTTCATATGTTCTTCGACGGGCTGCAACCATGCGTCGCGCTCTACGACGGGCAGTCTTCGGGGCGTTTTTTCCATAGGAGATGCTGGATTTCTATAAAGTGTGACAAAAACCGGACGGATTCGAAGCCGGACCGCCTGCAGTTCGGCAAGACTTTCCGACTGATAAAAGTGCCGTTACGACACCAAATATACGAAAAAATTTCTATCTTTGTCTCCGAACGAAAACGAATCCCTATTACTAACATTTACTAACATCCAAAAAAAATTTATGAAAGGACAACCCAAAGGATTGATCGCGGCGGCCCTCGCCAACATGGGCGAACGCTTCGGTTTCTATATCATGATGGCTATCCTTACCCTGTTCATCTCGGCCAAGTTCGGTCTGGACGAGGCCACCGCAGGGTATATCTATTCGGGCTTCTACGCTTCGATCTACCTGCTGGCGCTGGTCGGCGGCATCATCGCCGACAAGACCAAGAACTACAAGGCGACGATCATGTGGGGCCTGATCGTGATGAGCATCGGCTATCTGCTCATCGCCATCCCGACGCCGACGCCCGTGCCGAGTCTGTGGCTCTACCTGACGCTGACCTGCCTGGGACTGCTGGTGATCGCCTTCGGCAACGGTCTGTTCAAGGGCAATTTGCAGGCGCTGGTGGGCCAGATGTACGATAACAGCGAATTCAGCGCCAAACGCGAATCGGGCTTCCAGATCTTCTACATGTTCATCAATATCGGCGGTTTCTTCGCTCCGTTCGTCGCCATCGGCGTGCGCAACTGGTGGCTGAAGGTCAACAATTTCGACTACAACGCCAAACTCCCGGCTCTGTGCCACGAATACCTTGCCAAAGGCGAGGAGATGGTCGGCGAGGGCCTCGCCAACCTCAATTCCTACGCTTCGGCGGCGCACCTCGACGGAACGCCCGTGAGCGACCTCGGGGCCTTCTGCAATACCTACCTCGATGTCTTCAACCGCGGTTTCCACTATGCGTTCATCGCGGCGATCGTGATGATGCTTATCTCGCTGGCGATCTACATGGCCAACCGCAAGCGGTTCCCCGATCCTTCGAAAAAGGCCGCTGCCGCCGGCGTCAAGGCTTCGGCCGAGGAGATCAAGATGTCCGCCCAGGAGATTCGCCAGCGCATCTACGCCCTGTTCGCCGTCTTCGGCGTGGTGATCTTCTTCTGGGTGTCGTTCCACCAGAACGGCTATTCGCTGACCTATTTCGCCCGCGACTACGTGAATCTCGACGTTATCAACATCGACTTGGGATTCACGACCATCAAGGGCGCGGAGATCTTCCAGAGCGTCAATCCTTTCTTCGTCGTCTTCCTCACGCCGATCATCATGTGGTTCTTCGGCTGGCTGCGCAAGCGCAACATCGAGGTCTCGACCCCGATGAAGATCGCCATCGGCATGGGCATCGCCGCCCTGGCCTACGTCTTCCTGATGCTCTTCTCGCTGGCCCTGCCGACGAAGGCCGAACTGGCCGGTATGCGCGCCGACGAGGTGCAGTCGCTGCTGGTCACCCCGTGGGTGATGGTGGGCCTCTACTTCATCCTCACCGTCGCCGAGTTGTTCATCTCGCCGCTGGGTCTGGCGTTCGTGTCGAAGGTGGCGCCTCCCCACATGCAGGGCCTGATGCAGGGCTTCTGGCTGGCCGCCACGGCCGTGGGCAACGCCCTGCTGTTCGTCGGCGGATGGCTCTACCTCCATATGCCGATGTGGGCTACGTGGGCCGTGTTCGTCGCCGCCTGCGGCTTGTCGATGCTCGTCATGCTCTCGATGGTCCGCTGGCTCGAACGGGTCACCAAATAATTCGCGCGATTTTTCGCCCGGCCGCCGCAGATTTCCTGCGGCGGCTTTTTTGTCGCCCTCGGCGGAGTAGTCCCCGACGGCTTCTTCCTGGTCGGATTCGTTGAAAAACCGCCGAAAACGGAAAACTTTTTTGTTTCATGAGTTTCCCTGTCTATATTTGTACCGTATCAATTCGGATCGGATCATGGACCAGAAGGAACGAATCATCGAACAGGCGATGCAGATGTTCGTCGCCCAGGGCATCAGGTCGGTGCGCATGGACGACATCGCGCAGCAGCTGGGTGTCTCGAAACGAGCGCTTTACGAGCTGTTCGGCGACAAGGAGGGGTTGCTCTACCTCGCTATGGAACGTTTTTTCGAGTGCAAGCGCATCGAGCGGGCCGCAGCCTGCGCCGGGGCCCGCAACGTGCTCGAAGCGATGTTCATGGTGCTGGGGTGCGTGGCCGACGAGTCGGAGACGATACAGCGGCTGCTGGGCAACCTGCGCAAGTTCTATCCGGCCGTTCACGCCAGGCTGATGCGCGAAGGGACCGCCCAGAGCCGCCTCGATTTGTTGCGGATGCTCGAAACGGGCATTGCCGACGGGCTTTTCACCGGGAGTTTCAACCTCGATCTGGCCATTGCGGTGCTTTATTACACGGCTTCGGCCATCACCAAGCGCAAGGACATCCCGCTGCCCGAGGGGATGACCGAGCGCGAGGCTTTCGTGCAGATCATCAGCAACTTTTTCCGCGGCATCTCCACGGCCAAGGGGCTGGAGCTCATCGACGACTACCTGAAACGCTATGAACCGGCCAAGACCGGAAACAAATCGGAATTATGAATATTCCGATGAAAAGGCTGATTCTGACCCTGCCGCCGCCGCTGGTGTCCGGGCATCGGGCAGGTGCACATTGAGGCGGAAAAAATGCAAGCGAGCTTGCTTTTTTCTCTCGGCTTATTCGTATCTTTGTAACCATGAAACTCACCTTTCTGGGAACCGGAACCTCGCAGGGCGTACCTGTCATCGGCTGCCGCTGCAAGGTCTGCACCTCGGCGGACCGGCGCGACAGACGCCTGCGCACGGCGGCTATGGTCGAGACGCACGGCGTGAGGCTGGTGATCGACGCCGGGCCCGATTTCCGCTACCAGATGCTTCGCACGGGCGTGCGCCATATCGACGCCATCCTGCTGACCCACGAACACAAGGACCACATCGGCGGGCTGGACGACGTGCGGGCTTTCAATTTCGTCGATTATCCGCCGACCATCCACAAGGTCCACATCTACGCTGCGCCGCAGACGCTGGCGTGCGTGCGCAAGGATTTCGACTATGCCTTCGCGCAGGACAAATACCGCGGCGTGCCGGAGATCGAACTGCACGAAATCGACATCGCAAGGCCGTTCCGTGTCGGCGATGTGGAGATCGTGCCCGTGTCGGGCCACCATTCCGAACGCTTCGAGGTCACGGGCTTCCGCATCGGGACGCTGGCCTACCTGACGGACTTCAAGACCATCGAGGACGCCGAGGCCGAAAAACTGCGCGGTACGGAGGTGCTGGCGGTCAATGCGCTGCGTTTCGCCCCGCATCCGTCGCATTTCAACCTGGAAGAGGCGCTGGCGCTGATCCGCCGCGTCGGGCCGCGCGAGGCTTATATTACGCACATGTCCCACGAGATCGGGTTGCATGCCGCGACGGAGACGATGCTTCCCGAAGGGGTGCATCTGGCTTACGATACATTGGAAATCGAAATAAACGAACAGTATGAAAACACTCAGGGATAAGGTCATCATCATCACGGGAGCTTCGTCGGGCATCGGCGAGGCGATGGCGAAGGAGTATGCCGCGCAGGGCGCGAAGGTGGTGCTCGGGGCGCGCAGCGTCCAGAAATTGCAGCTTCTGGCGGGCGACATCCGCTCGACGGGCGGCCGGGCGGCTTACTGCGGCGTGGACGTGACGAAGCCTGCCGAATGCAAGGAGCTGATCGACACCGCCGTCCGTGAGTTCGGGGGCATCGACGTGCTGATCTGCAACGCGGGGATCTCGATGCGCGCGATCTTCGACGACGTGGAGCTCGACGTGCTGCACAAGCTGATGGATGTCAATTTCTGGGGTACGGTCTATTGCTGCAAATACGCATTGCCCTACTTGCAGGCGTCGAAAGGCTCGGTCGTCGGCATTTCGTCCGTCGCCGGGTTGCACGGGCTGCCCGGCCGCACGGGTTATTCGGCTTCGAAATACGCCATGACGGGCTTCCTCGAAACGCTGCGCATCGAAAATCTCAAAAAGGGGTTGCATGTGATGATCGCCTGCCCGGGATTCACGGCCTCGAACGTCCGTTTCTCGGCCCTGACGGCCGACGGGTCGCAGCAGGGCGAAACTCCGCGCGACGAGGCGAAGATGATGACCGCTGAGCAGGTCGCCCGCATCGTGGCGAAGGGCATCCTCCGGCGCAAACGCCTCTGCCTGATGGAGATCGAGGGGCGCGCGACGCATTTCGTGAAGAAATTCGCCCCGGCGTTTCTCGACCGGATGTTCTATCTGGTGATGTCCCGGGAGCCCGATTCTCCGCTGAAATAACCTGCGGCGATATGTCGTACGGGAGTTCTGCGAGCGGAACTCCCGTTTTTCGTGCCCTTTGCGGCCCGGGCGCGGCGTCTGTTCCGACCTCGCCGGAGGGCTTTCCGGGGCCGTTTTTGGACAAATTCCGCATCCGATTGCACAAATTCAAAGTTTATTTGAGCGGTTTCTAAAATCAATTCTTCAATTCTCAGGGTGCTTGCGGGGGCTTATCGGTAATTTTGCTTACCGAAACATGTAAAACCTGAACAAAAATCCTGAACCGCTCATGAGAAGAAATTTTCTCCCCATTGTGGGTCTCCTCTCTCTGTTCGTGCTGGGTGCGTGCTCTGCGGAGCGAGATCCGAAGATCGCATCCCTGAAACACGCCCTCGAAGTCGCCGACAGCCAGCTGCTGGACGCTGCCGCCGAACTCGACACGACGAATTGCTTTCCCCGTTCGCTGATGCCCAAATTCCGGGCCGTAGATGCCAAGGACTGGACAAGCGGATTCTTCCCCGGATCGCTCTGGCAGTGCTACCGCTTCACGGGCGACGAGAAACTCCTCGCCGAAGCCCGGAAATACACCGACCGGCTGGAGGGCATACAATATTATAAAGGGACGCACGACCTGGGCTTCATGGTCTTTTGCAGCTTCGGCCAGCAGATGCAGACGCTGCATGACCGGCATTCGGAAGAGGTGATCGTCGAGGCCGCCAAGAGCCTCGTTTCGCGCTGCGATCCCCGCATCGGGCTGATCCGTTCGTGGGATTTCGGCGAGTGGAACTACCCGGTCATCATCGACAACATGATGAACCTCGAAATGCTCTTCTGGGCTTCGAAGCACACGGGCGATCCCGTCTACCGCGACGTGGCGGTCCGCCATGCCGACATCACGATGCAGAACCATTTCCGCGACGACGCCAGCTCGTTCCATGTCGTGAGCTACAACGACGACGGCACGGTCGAGAGCCGGGGGACGTTCCAGGGCTACTCCGACTCCTCGGCGTGGGCCCGCGGACAGGCGTGGGGCCTCTACGGCTACACGATGTGCTACCGCGAGACGGGCGACGCGAAATACCTGAAACATGCCGAGCGGATCGCCGGCTTCATCATGCACCATCCGAACACCCCCGCCGACCGGATTCCCTATTGGGACTACGACGCCCCGAACATTCCCGACGCTCCGCGCGACGCTTCGGCCGCCGCGGTGATCTCGTCGGCTCTGTTCGAGCTTTCGACGATGGTTCCCGAGGCCGAGGGCCGGAAGTACTTCGACTATGCCGAAACGTTGCTGATGAACCTTTCGTCGGACGCTTATCTGGCCGGGAAGGGCACCAACGGCGGCTTCATCCTGATGCACAGCGTCGGCCACCTGCCTGCCGACAGCGAGATCGACACTCCGCTCAACTATGCGGATTACTACTACCTCGAAGCCATCGGGCGTTACCTGTCGCTGCGGGGCCTCGACCCGCGGCGGATCTGACGCCGGTTCTGAAAAAACCTAAAATCACCTAATAACCTATGAAACGCATTTTTACTGAAATTTCGGCGTTCGGATTCATCGTGGCAGTCCTGTTCTCGGCGGGCTGTCTGTCGGATGATCTGGGACGATCGGACAACGGCAGCGGAACGGGTTCCACGGAGCCGACGATTCCCGACAACAGCGTGATCGAAGCGGGCGTGTTCAGCGCTCTGAACCTCGATTATCCCGGTCTTGCCGCCGTGAAGGCTTACTACGAGTCCGACCAGTACTACCTGGCGGCGCAGGCTTTGCTGGAATACTACCGTGGCCGGACCGACGTGGTCAACGGCAACGTCAACCTGATCGCACCCTCGATCTCCGCCGAGGAACAGGTGTGGGCCGATCAGGCGCTCCTCGCCAACGAGTATCGTTTTTACGTTGAGGGTTACATGGACGGCGACGTGCCTTATTCCTACCTGAAATCCCGGGCCGTTGACTGGACCGTTTGCCCGACGGGCGATCTGGAACAGCGCTACCGCGTACACCGCCATCAGTGGATGGTCCCGCAGGGAAAGGCTTACCGCACGTCGCTCGACGAAACCTATGCCTCCGAATGGGTGACGGTCTACGAGGACTGGTTGGGGAAATATCCCCGTCCGACGGGCGACGTGGACTACGACGCCGATCCCGCCTCGCAGCCCGAGGAGTCGCGCGAGGCGTTGTATGCCTGGCGTCCGGCCGATGTGGCCTGCCGTGTCGAGGCCCAGTGCGATCTGCTCTATTATTTCATGCAATCGACCTCTTTCACGCCGCAGCTGCTTTCGAAGTTCCTGACGAATCTCGCCGAGCAGGCCGAGCATGTCAGGACGCACTATTCGGAGGATGTCGATACGAAGGCTGCGGAGGCGCACGCCGTGTTCCGCGCCGGTACGATTTTCCCCGAGATGAAGCGGGCCGAAGAGTGGGTCGAGAGCGGCTCGGGGTCGATGAACGAAGGCATCGACGCCAGCGTGTTCGAGGTGCTGGATCTCGATTACAGCGGTCTGACGAAGGTGAAGCGCGCTTACGACATCGGCGACTACTACATGGCGCTGGAGGAGCTGATGAACTACTACCGTTCGCGTACGCACGGGCTGAATCCCAATGTCGATCTTTCGAGCGTGACACCCACGGCCAACGAGCAGCGCTGGGCCGATTACGCGCTCCGCGAGAACGACTACCGTTTCTATGTCAACAACTACTTCGATCCCAATGTCGGTGAGTCCAACGTGCCTTATTCCTACCTGAATTCCGAGGGCACGGGCATCGACTGGACGATCTGGCCCACGAGAGAGCAGGAGCAGCGTTATCAGCTCCACCGCCATCAATGGATGGTTCCGCAGGCCAAGACCTACTACGCCTCGGCGGATGAGAAATACGCGCTGAACTGGATCGAGGTCTACGGCGACTGGCTGAAACAGAATCCCAAGCCCGAGCAGGGGACCGACGTGACCAATCACGCTTCGTGGCGTCCGCTCGACGTGGCGGCCCGCCTGATCGACCAGTGCGCCCTGCTGGAGTACTACCAGCAGTCGCCCTCCGTTACGGTCGAGTGGCTGGCCGAGGTGCTGACCCATCTCGACGAGCACGCCAACCACATCATGAACAACTATTCGACGACCTCCAACCATCTGATCACCCAGGCTCAGGCCGTGACATTCGCCGGCATGCTGTTCCCCGAGCTGAAGAACGCTTCGGCCTGGAAGCAGAGCGGTACGAGCGTGCTGAGCCGTGAGGTGACGGCGCAGTATTTCCCCGACGGCTGGCTGATGGACGGCGACCTGCACTACCACATCTCGGGCATCGAGGATTTCCGGGTTTCGCTGGAGGTGGCGCAGCGCAACGGCGAGGAGAGCCGCTTCCCGGAGAATTACGTCGAGTCGATGCGCAAGATGACCGACGTGGTGATGAACATGATCTATCCCGACTATACGGTGCCCAACATGGCCGACACGCGCCGTGCCACGTGGACTGCCAGTGTACTTCGACGCAATCTCACCAACTACTATAACCTCTTCCCCGACAACGAGCAGATGCGCTGGATGGCGACGGCCGGTGCCGAGGGGACGATTCCCGAAACGAAGGTCAAGACCTTCCCCGACGGCGGTTACTACGTGATGCGCACGGGCTGGACCGTGGCCGACATGATGATGGTGTTGCAGAACACGCCCGACGGACCTTCCGAGCAGTGGCACCGCCAGTACGACAACAACACGTTCGAACTGTGGGTCAAGGGCCGCAATTTCTTCCCCGACTCGGGCTGCTTCTCCTACGGGGGCACCTCTTCGTCGAATGCCGACCGGCGCAAGTATGCCGCTTCGACGGCCCACAACACCGTCACGCTCGACAATAAGAACGTTTCGAGCGACGGCAAGATGCTCAAGCAGTTCTCCAAGTCGGGCTCGGGCCACTCGTACCAGGCGCTGGTGCTGGAGAATCCCTCCTACGAAGGGCTGACGCACCGCCGCACGATCTTTATGGTAGATGACAAATTCTATGTGATCCTCGACGAGGCTTACGGCTCGGCTGCGGGCACCGTCAATCTGAATTTCAACATCACCGAAGGAACCGATGCGCAGGTGGTGTACGATACCTCCGAGGGCGGTTTCCACACGGCATTCGCCGACGGCAACAACCTGCTGGTGCGCACCCGGGCGAGCAAGTCGGGCGCTTACGTTCAGAAGACGGGTTTCGTCTCCTACAACATCAACCAGACTGCGGAGCGCAAGGCCTACCAGCTGAACCTCGAAAAGACGGCCGACGAACCGGTCGTGCGTTATGCCACGGTGCTGCTGCCGACGTCCGACGCTTCGGCCGAAGAGGTCTCCATCACGCTGGGCGACTGGTCGGAGACCGGCGGTTCGGTCCGTGTGCAGGTCGGGGGTGTTTCCTATCCTGCGTTGTCCTATACCCTGTAACCTTAAAACCGCAATAACCTATGAAATCCCTGTTTCGAAACGTATGTTTCGCAGCGCTGACCGCCCTTTGCGCGGTCGTGCTCGCGGCCTGCGAAGACGACGATACCAAGAGCGGCGACCTGCAGCTCTTCTATCCGACGGTCGTGGACATCGGTCCTTCGATGAATTTCGTGTCGGGCACCCCGACCTACTACGGCCCCGCGCCGTCCAACTTCTCGATTGCGGGCATCACGCTCGACGACAAGGCCTTCACGTCCGAGTGCTTCTCGATCGGTGCCGATACCGGCATGGTCAGCATCTCGAATACGGATGCCCTCGATCCCGGTACCTACAAACTGACGATTGCGTGTCAGGCCGGCGGCGGCGCCTACCGCTTCGAGAATATCTTCGTGGTGCGGATGGTTTCCGCCACGCCCGATGCGATCGAGGTGAGCGAGCCGACGCTCGTGATTCCCTATGCCGAACTGGAGACCACCGAAGCTTCGGTCACGGTGGCGCCGGTGGGCGAGTCGGTGTCGATTCTGAACTATTCGCTCGTTCAGGCGGAGGGTTTCGAATACTTCACCATCTCCAAAGACGGCGTTGTGACATATAACGCTGAATTCACGGGCGAGGTGATGCCGGGCAGTTATCCGCTGCCTGTCAAGATCGAAACCTATGCGGGTTCGGCGACCTATGAGAATCTGCTGACGGCACGCATCACCAGCGAGCCGTTGGAGGTGCGCTATCCTTCGGCTTCGGGGCGTATGGAATACAACATGGCTTTCCAGGGTTCGACGCCTTCGCTGAAGGGTTCGCCCGACGAGGTCGTGTGGGCTATCAAACAGGTGATTCCGGCCGAGGGAACCGATCCGACCGACAAAATCAAGATTGATCCGGCTACGGGTGTCGTCTCGGTCGATGCCGGCAGCGAACTGCCCATCGATGCCTCCTATACGCTCGACCTCACGGTGAAGAACAGTTTCGGCTCGACCGATTTCGACGGCGCCTATACGTTGAGCGTGATCGAGTTCATAGCTCCTATCGAATCCGATAAGTTTGGCTATGAGGCTGCTGTGCGGCGATTCTCCGCAAAGCTGACCAAGGGCGGCATGGATACCTACGGGTTCGCGATACGTCCGAGCGGTTGCCTGCTGGGGAAAAACGGTTTTTACTACGGCCCCGGAGAGGTCGGAAGCAACGTCTCGTTTTGGACACCCCATTACGACGGTGTCACCTATCCCTCCAGTCCGGGTGGAGTAACGACAGGGGTGTCCAATTACAAATACGAGCCCGATTTCGGCAGAGGGACATCGTGCGACCGCGCCTATCCGGTACGCTGCTTACAGAATTAGTACTTCGCATCTCCCGAACATCAGCGCAAGATGAAAAAATATCTGTTTCTGGCAGCCGCGTGTCTGTCGTTCGCCTTTACGGCATGCAGCGACGACAATACGCAGGACGAGGGTGAGAACACGGCCCCGACCTGCAAGATAACCGAACCGCTCGAAGGCGAGACCTACGATGCGAACCTCCCGCTTACGATCAAGGGGCGTATCAACGATA
>ENA-UEQH01001000-UEQH01001000.1-human-gut-metagenome-genome-assembly--contig:-NODE-1000-length-12670-cov-41.988486_pt1 | contig 12670 bp, 6 predicted proteins | sample MGYA00242945_ERZ507943 | MGnify/ENA primary metagenome ERZ507943 (study PRJEB26167, sample SAMN06115418) | human gut metagenome | host: Homo sapiens | place: China:Hubei | collected 2015-03-06... | reverse complement strand
GTGCAGGTGCTGTTACCACCACCTTCACCGCTTCTCAGGGCCTGCTGCTGATGATCCCCAACATGTACAAAATCGCAGCCGAGCAGCTGCCCTGCGTTTTTGACGTTTCCGCCCGTACCGTTGCTACCCAGGCCCTGAACATCTTCGGTGACCACAGCGACGTTATGGCCGTTCGTCAGACCGGTTTTGCCATGCTGTGCGAATCCAACCCTCAGGAAGTTATGGATCTGAGCCCCGTTGCTCACCTGTCCGCTATCGAAGGCCATGTTCCGTTCGTGAACTTCTTCGACGGCTTCCGTACTTCTCACGAGATCCAGAAGATTGAAAAGTGGGATTACGAAGACCTGAAGGAAATGTGCAACATGGAGGCTGTTGAGGAGTTCCGTGCCAAGGCTCTGAACCCCGAACATCCCAAGATGCGCGGTTCTCACGAAAATGGCGACGTTTTCTTCCAGCATCGTGAAGCCTGCAACCCGGCATACGAGGCACTGCCCGCAGTTGTCGAGAAGTACATGGCCAAGATCAACGAAAAGCTGGGCACCAACTATGACCTGTTCAACTACTACGGCGCTCCCGATGCAGACCGCGTCATCATCGCTATGGGCTCCATCTGCGACGTTGCCGAAGAAGTTGTTGACTACCTGACCGCTAAGGGCGAGAAGGTTGGCTTGGTTCTGGTTCGTCTGTATCGTCCTTGGGTTTCTTCTGCTCTGCTGAAGGTTCTGCCCAAGACCGCAAAGAAGATCGCAGTTCTGGACCGCACCAAGGAGCCCGGCTCCCTGGGCGAACCCCTGTACCTGGATGTTGCCACCACCCTGCGTGAAGCTGGCATGAACGATGTTGTCCTGACCGGCGGCCGTTACGGCCTGGGCTCCAAGGACACCCCGCCGTCCAGCGTGTTCGCCATCTACACCGAACTGGAGAAGGCTGATCCGAAGCCTCGCTTCACCATCGGCATCACCGATGACGTCACCAACCTGAGCCTGCCCGAAGTCAAGCCCGCTCCGATCACCTCTGCTCCCGGCACCAAAGAGTGCAAGTTCTGGGGTCTCGGCGGCGACGGCACCGTCGGCGCAAACAAGAACTCCGTCAAGATCATTGGCGACCATACCGACAAGTACATTCAGGCTTACTTCCAGTATGACTCCAAGAAGACCGGCGGCGTTACCATCAGCCATCTGCGCTTTGGCGATAAGCCCATCCGCAGCCCCTACTACATCAACCAGGCTGACTTCGTTGCCTGCCATAACCCCGCTTACATCCACATGGGCATGAAGATGGTCCAGGATGTCAAGCCGGGCGGCGTGTTCATGATCAACTGCCAGTGGACCGATGAGGAGCTGGACGAGCATCTGAACGCTGCTGATAAGAAGTACATTGCTGACAACAACATCCAGCTGTACACCATCAACGCCATCGACAAGGCTATCGAGATCGGTATGGGCAAGCGCACCAATACCATCCTGCAGTCCGCTTTCTTCAAGCTGGCTGACGTTATGCCCATCGAGGACGCCGTCAACTTCATGAAGCAGGCAGCTCAGAAGAGCTACGGCAAGAAGGGTCAGGACGTCGTTGAGATGAACTGGAAGGCCATCGATGCCGGTGTTGACGCCATCCACAAGGTGGACGTCCCCGCTTCCTGGTCCAACCCCGAGGCCGATCCCGCTCCGAAGGAGCTGGCTGGCCGTCCCGCGCTGGTCAAGCAGATCCGCGACGTCATGGAGCCTATCGCTCGTATGGACGGCGACAGCCTGCCTGTCTCTGCTTTCGTTGCTAACGCAAACGGCGAGTGGGAGCAGGGTGCTTCCGCTTACGAGAAGCGCGGCACCGCTGTGAACGTCCCCGAGTGGGATGCTGCAAAGTGCGTTGGCTGCAACCAGTGCGCATTCGTGTGCTCTCACGCAACCATCCGTCCCTTCCAGCTGACCGCTGACGAGCTGGCAGCAGCTCCCGCACAGACCAAGAGCCGCGACAACAAGCCCGCTAACGAGTACAAGTTCGTTATGGCTGTGTCTCCTCTGGACTGCATGGGCTGCGGCGAGTGTGTCACCGTCTGCCCCACCAAGGCTATCCAGATGGTTCCTCAGGAGTCTCAGGCCGATCAGCAGGCAGTCTTCGACTACTGCGTCGCCAACATCTCCAAGAAGCCCTCTAAGTTCGCAGACGACACCGTCATCGGCTCTCAGTTCAACCAGCCGCTGCTGGAGTTCTCTGGCTCCTGCGCAGGCTGTGCTGAGACCTCTTACGCACGTCTGATCACCCAGCTGTTCGGCGAGAAGATGTACATCTCCAACGCCACCGGCTGCTCCTCTATCTGGGGCGGTACTGCTTCCATCTCTCCGTACACTGTCAACAAGGACAGCGGCCACGGTCCTGCATGGTGCAACTCCCTGTTCGAGGATAACGCAGAGCACGGCCTGGGCCTGTATCTGGGCCAGAAGACCGTCCGTGAGAACCTGATCAAGCGCATCGCTGAGGTCGCTGGTTCTGACAAGGCTTCTGCTGAGCTGAAGGCTGCCTTTGACGAGTTCATGGCAACCAAGAACAACACCAAGGCGAACGATGCCCCCGCTAAGGCTCTGATCGCTGAGCTGGAGAAGGCTGCTGCCGCTGGCTGCACCGAGTCCGCTGAGATCCTGAAGAGCAAGGAGTTCATCGCTAAGAAGTCCGTCTGGATCTTCGGTGGTGACGGCTGGGCATACGACATCGGCTTCGGCGGTCTGGACCACGTCCTGGCTTCCGGCGAGGATGTCAACGTCATGGTCTTCGATACTGAGATGTACTCCAACACCGGCGGACAGGCATCCAAGGCCTCCAACATCGGCGAGGTCTGCCAGTTCGCTGCTGCTGGTAAGGAGATCAGCAAGAAGAGCCTGTCTGAGATCGCTATGACCTACGGTTACATCTATGTTGCTCAGATCGCTCTGGGCGCTAACATGAACCAGGCTGTCAAGGCTATCGCAGAGGCTGAGGCATATCCCGGCCCCTCCCTCATCATCGGCTACGCTCCCTGCGAGCTGCACGGTGTTAAGGGCGGCATGACCAACTGCCAGAACGAGATGAAGAAGGCAGTTGAGGCTGGTTACTGGAACCTGTTCACCTTCAATCCGGCCAACAAGGCTCAGGGCAAGAACCCCTTCACCCTGACCTCCAAGGCTGTGGATGCCGAGAAGTATCAGGCACTGCTGGCAAACGAGACCCGTTACAGCCGCCTGACTCGTGCATTCCCGGATCGTGCAAAGCAGCTGTTCGCTCGCAACGAGCAGGTCGCAAACGACCGTTACGAGCATCTGACCCGCCTGGTCGAGCTGTACAAGTAAACCAAAGTTCTTTTGACTCTGGCTGGAATTTTGCCGCAGCGGCACCTTAGTCCCGAAAGGGCGGCTGCTCCGTGCTGGCGATTACTGCGCAACGCAGCAGTACGAAACTGTGGCCCCGGCCAGAGAAGAAATAACAGGCTTATTTCTACGCAGAGACTGGAGCTTTGTACTCCAAACTGATTTCAACTCTCTGCCCGCCTCCGAACGCGTCGGGGCGGGCAGAGCCTGAAATACCAAAGCGCCCGCGAGGGTCCTTGAAAGCATACTTCGCGTGTGTCAGGAGCATAAGGTCTGTTCGCAGATACCTTGCCCCGCCTGCTGCATAAGACCTGCTTGCAGGGATCTTGCCGCAGTCAAAAACGGATCCCGTTTTTAGCGCCCCGCTCACTGGAAACAGTGTCCGGGGCGTATTTTTGTGTCTTTTACACTTTCTTCATAGGTTTTTCATGAAATCCGGTGCGGAATCTGCTATACTACAGCCATGAGGATTCGGGGCCGCAACCGATTCCTTGTACATGATTCCTCCTCACACCAAAGCAATATCCAAACACAGCGCCCTTTCCGGTGAAGCCGCAAGCACCGGAGAGGGCACTGTGCGTTTTTTCTGCGTCAATATTCCGGAAATGGACGCCTTACAGGGTTGACCGGGCATTTGAGTGGAGATATAATAAACCTGTAGGCTAAGAAACTTAGTAAAACGAATTTGTGGAGGTGAACGCAGGACAATGGACCCGGATCATAGTCGAAGACGATGGAATGATGCGGCCGGAACGACCGCGAAAGGTGCTGCGTTCGCCTTTTTTGTACGCTGAACAGCGGAGGATCCGCTGTCCGGCTGCCGTACAAAAGAGGCGCAGCTTTGTGCGTGCAGATGGGCAGTGCGGCCCGGGGTCTGCGGCGCAGGAGCGGCGCTTTTTGCGTTGATGCGGCTGTGTCCTCCTGAGACAGAAAAGAGGAGGAACACAAATGGAAGAAGAAAAGAAGACCCCGGAGCGCGAAGAGGAACAGGCTCTTCCGGTGCAGGAGCTGCCCACGGATATTCCCGATGAGGTGCGCCAGAAACTGGCCGAAGACCTGAATGAGCAGGCCACCGAAGACCTCAAGCAGGATGTCCGCGAGGCCGAAAAAGAGGAGGCCAACGACGAAGAAGTCAAGGCCAACCCCGAGATGCTGACCAAGAGCCGTCTGCTCAAGCTGCTCGTCAAGAAGCAGTACGTCAAGCTGCGCGAAGTGACCGAGGAAGAGCAGCCCGCCGACCTGGCCGAGCTGCTGGAAGAGCTGGACGAGAACAACCGCCTCGTGGTGTTCCGTCTGTTGAAAAAGGACGTTGCAACGGAAGCATTCGCCTATATGTCCGATGAGGCCCGCGACGACCTCGTGAATGCATTCTCCGACGTCGAGCTGGTGAGCGCCATCGAGGATATGAGCCTTGACGATGCCGCCGACCTGCTGGAAGATATGCCCGCAGGCGTGGTCAAGCGGGTGCTGGAAAAGTCGTCCCGCCAGACCCGTGAGAGCCTGAACAAGCTGCTGAACTACCCCGAGAGCTCTGCCGGCAGCCTGATGACCCCCGAATACGTCCGTCTGCGGCAGGAGATGACCGTCAGTGACGCCTTCGCCGCTATCCGCAAGCAGGGTGAGAACGCTGAAACGGTCTACACCTGCTATGTGGTGGAGCGCAACCGCCTGCTGGGCGTCGTGTCGGCCCGCAGTCTGCTGCTGTCTGACCCCTCTACCCCCATCGTGGACATCATGGACGACAATGTCGTCACCGTGAAGGTCACGGATGACCAGGAGTTCGTGGCCCGCGAGATGCAGCGCTACGACTTCACCGCGATGCCTGTTCTGGACAACGAGGGCATGTTCGTCGGTATCATCACCATCGACGATGCCATCGACGTCCTGACCGATGAGAGCACCGAGGATATGCAGAAGATGGCAGCTATTCTGCCCGACGACGATGCCACCACCTACTTCGGCACCAGCGTCTGGACCCACGCCAAGCAGCGTATCCCCTGGCTGCTCATCCTGATGCTCTCTGCTACCTTCACCGGCATGGTCACGACCCACTACGAAGAGGCTTTCGTCAGCCTGCCCCTGCTGGTCTCCTTCATGCCCATGCTGATGGATACCGCCGGCAACTGCGGCAACCAGATCAGCACCCTGATGGTCCGCGGCCTCGCTCTGGGTGAGGTGGAGCCCAGCGACTTCCTCAAAGTTCTGGGCAAGGAGCTGCGGGTCTCCGCCATCGTCGGCGCGGTGCTGGGCCTCGTCAACGGTCTGCGCATCTACCTGATGTACACCTACCTCTACGCCGGCCAGTATGACAATGTCATCGGCTACGCAGTGGTCGTCAGCGTGTCGCTGTTCTTCAGCGTCATCCTCGCAAAGCTGGTGGGCGGTATGCTGCCCCTGGCCGCCAAGAAGCTGGGCGCCGACCCGGCCATCATGGCGACCCCCTTCATCACCACCATCGTGGACGCCTGCAGCTTGATCCTCTACTTCCAGATCGCACAGGCTGTCTTCCGCGGCATGATGTAAATATGCAAAAACGCCCTCGCTCAGGAAGTGCTGAGCGGGGGCGTTCTGTTTCCCGGATACAACAAGGCCCCCGTCTGGCGCTTGCGGCGACGCCAGAGGGGGCCTTGCTGTTTGGGGTATTGCTTTGGTGTGAGGAGGAATCATGTGCAAGGGGCGGTTGCGGCCCCGCACCCTTGTGAGCTATAGTATACCCGAATTACCGGCTGAAATCATGTCTTTCCTGTGAAAGATTTGTTAATCGGGCTGTGAAATTTTTGGGAAACGGGTGCTTAATTTTCAGCGAGGAAGGCGCTGCGATTCAGCTACACAGCCGGAAGACTACAATTACGGAAATCAGAAAATATCAGTGTAGATGCCGGTAGACAGATAGGGCTTATCGGCTTTGTCGCTGTCTGCATTTGCTTTGAACTTGATGCACTGACCTTTGTATGTGATCTTGAATGTGGGTGTTCCTTCCACATAGTTGAACTTGGCGAGAATATGTTTGGATTTGGTGGCTTTAGTGCCGTCAATCGTAGTACTGGTTGTAATAACGGAAGTGGGAGTGCAATCAGATGCCGTTCTGCTGGTACTTACACCTATGCCGATACAAGTCATCGGTGCAGTCACATAAGCAGCAAAATTGGAAAGAGAAAGAGTAGAGGTTGCATTGTCTGGCGCAGTAAATGTGAAAGTGATCGCATGATAGGGATCTTTTCCCGTTGCACTGCTTTTAACATCATAGAAAACAACCTTCGTGCCGTCATTGAAAGTAAAAGTATCATCTTTCCCGTGCTTTACGAACTGGGGGTTTTTGGTGTCATTGTCCTTGCTGCTGTCACAGCCGGTCAATACCCCCCCCCCGCTAAAATAAGCGAAGCAGCGGCGGTTTTTAGAAAATTGCGTCGAGAAATCTCAATACTCATAATAGCTACCTCCAATAAATATTTGCGGAATGGAACTAGGGATTCCTAAACTAATAATAGCGCAGAACGATGCAAAGAACAAGTAGCTGATGAAGTATATTTCAGGGGCTGACGAGCGCCGCGTGCTGACGGCCCATCTCCACATAGGCTTCGGCGTTCTCGATGTTGTGGGCCAGCTGGTCGTCCCGGATGGTCTTGATGACCCGGGCAGGCACGCCTACCGCCACCGAGTTGTCGGGGATGACCATTCCTTCAGGCACCAGCGCCCCGGCCCCGATGATGCAGTTTTTGCCCACGACGGCGTGGTTGAGGATGGTAGCATGCATCCCGACGAGGCTGTTGTCCCCCACCGTGCAGCCGTGGACGAGGGCGCTGTGGCCTACCGTGACGTTTTTGCCCAGAACGACCTGCCCGCCGGGGTCGCAGTGGAGCACGGCGTTGTCCTGCACATTGCTGTTTTCTCCCAGTATCAGCGCGCCCTCGTCGGCCCGCAGTACAGCCCCGTACCAGATGTTCACGCCCCTGCCCAGTGTCACGTCGCCCAGCACCGTCGCATTCGCCGCCACAAAGACCGCACCCTCATCCCGGGGCATTTTTCCACCAAAGGAGAGCATCATTGTTGAAAAACCACCTTTCTCTTTTGCTTCATTTATGGTATTCTTTATTATAGCTCTTATTGTCGGAGCAAGGAAGCCCCCAGGCTTCCGAAGGAGTATCAATTTATGCAATTTCATCCCTTTGCGCGGCGGCTTCTGGCTCTGGTCCTGACCGCTGCATTCATGACCGCAGCGGCGCTGTCCGGTTTCGCCGTCTACGCGATGCCCATTCAGGCCGCCTACCCGCAGGAATCCATCTACCTCTTCGATGCCGACACCGGAGAAGCTCTCGTGGAGCAGAATCCCGACCTTCCCCGCTGCGTCGCCAGCCTGACCAAGATGATGACGGCCCTTCTCGTGCTGGAAAGCGGCACCGACCTCAGTGCCGGTATCACCATCCCGGCCAGCCTCACGCCGGAACTTCAGTCCATCCGGGCCAACCGGGGCCACACCATCGGCCTGCAGGCCGGCGAGACGGTGCGCCGCATCGATATGATGTACGCCATGCTCCTGCCCAGCGCCAACGACGCAGCCAGCGTGCTGGCCGTCGATACCTCCGGCAGTCTGGCCGCCTTCGCGGCTCAGATGAACGTCCGGGCCAGCCAGCTGGGCTGTAAGGCCACCCATTTCACCTGCCCCCACGGCCTCTACGACGGCGGCAACTACTCCACGGCCCGCGATATGGCGAAGATCGCGCTGGCCTGCTATGCGAACCCGACCTACCGCCAGATCGCGGACACGGTGTCCTATGAACTGCCCGCCACCAACCTGCATCCGGCCCGGACAGTCACGACCACCAACAGGCTTTTGCAGCCCGGCAGCGGCTATTACCGCAGCGATGCCCACGGCATGAAGACCGGCTTCACCACCCAGGCCGGGCGGTGCTTCGTCACCTTTGCCCGGCAGGACGGCCATACGTACGGGCTGGTCATCCTGGGCTCGAACTCCCAGAATATCTTCCGGGAGGCGGCAGAACTGTTCGACTGGGCCTTTACCAGCCCCGAACTGCACCCCGCCCCGGCAAAGCCCGAGGCTGAACCCGAGAAGCACGGGCTGAGTGCATTCTGGCACAAAGTGTTTGGCTGATGTTTGAATGTTAAGGAGGACAAGCCTATGAATCGACCCACCTTCCTGCGCCGGAGCACGGCGCTGCTGCTCACGCTGGTGCTGATGGTCTGCGCCGCCCTGCCCGGGTTTGCCGCTTATCAAATGCCCATCCAGACGGCCAGCGACACCGAGTCGGTCTATCTCTTCAATCTGGATACCGGCAAGCCCATCCTCAGGCAGAACTCTGACCAGCAGCGCTACATCGCCAGCCTCACCAAGATGATGACAGCTCTGCTCTTCCTCGAGAGCGGCAAGGACATGAACGCTGAGATCACCATCCCCACCAGCCTGACCCAGGAGTTCAAGGACATCCAGAACGCCAACGGCTCCACCATGAACCTCCGCATCGGCGAGACGGTGCGCCGCATCGACCTGCTCTACGGTCTGCTGGTGGCCAGTGCCAACGACGCGGCCAGCGTCATCGCCAGCGACGTCTCGGGCGGCGACCTGACGGCCTTTGTGGCCCAGATGAACGCCCGCGCCAAGGAGCTGGGCTGCACGGATACTACCTTTTCCTGCGTCCACGGTCTGTACGACTACGGCAACGTCTCCACGGCAGAGGACCTTGCAAAAATTGCCGCCGCCTGCTACGCCAACGAGACCTATATGCAGGCCGCGAACACCCTCACCTATACGCTGCCCGCCACGAACCTGCACCAGAACGAGCGGAGCATCAAGTCCACCAACCTCATGCTGGACCCGGAGTATGCCTATCACCGCGACTATGTCCGGGGCATGAAGACCGGCTTCACCACCCTCGCAGGCCGGTGCTTCGTCACCTTTGCCCAGCAGGACGGCCACACCTACGGCCTCGTGGTGCTGGGCAGCGATATGAACAACATCTACCGCGAGTGTGCGGAGATCTTGGACTGGGCTTTCTCCAGCTTTTCTGACCGTCAGCTGGTGGACACGGAGACGGTGCTGACCACGATCCCGCTGACCAAGTGCCGCACGGAGGAAGCCGTGGAGCTCTACGCCGCCGGCGGCCTCAGCGGCTACGGCCACGCCGACGATGAAGTGACCTTCGAGTTCTCGGTGCCGGAGAGCACTTCGGCCACCGTCAAGGAGGGTGCTGTGCTTGGTACGGCCACCGTCTACCTCGATGGCTACGAGATGGGAACGGTGGACCTCGTGACCCACAAAGAATATGTGTCTGACTTTCGCACCGACGCCAAAACGACCCTTCTTCTCATGGCTGCGCTCATCGGCATCCTCATCGTGCTGGGCTTCCTGACGATGGTGGCCGGCGGCGGTTCGCTGAACCTGCGGCGGCGGAGTCGGTCCCGCAGAAGATAATAGGATCAAATAGCAATGGCAAAAGCTCCCCTTCCGGGGAGCTTTTGCTTTATCCAAGCTTTGCTGCAAGAACGGAAAGCGTGATCTTGGGGTTCACCTGTGCGGCGAGCCGCTGAATGGCCGCATCGGCCAGCGAGAGGGCGCGGCGGGCGGCGTCACCCGTCAGAGGGGTGCTGGCGCACCCCCGGAGCCCGGCGGCGGCCACGGCCCGGAAATCGCCCAGCAGGGCCGCTGCTGCGGCCTTGTCCTTTTCGTATCCGGCCAGCAGGACGGCGGCGGCATAGCTGTCGTGAGCCGCAGCGGCCTTGGCCAGCGTCAGGGCCTTTTCCACCTGTTCCCGGCGGGCGTCGTCCCGGGCAGCGGCGAGCACTGTGCCGATGTGGCCGTCGAACAGCTCACTGTAGAGCCGGGCCTGCTTTTTGTCCACCCCCTGCCCGATGCACCACCGGGCGCATTCCTCGGGGCTGACCGGGGCCACGGCGAAGCTGATGCAGCGGCTGCGGATGGTGGGCAGCACACCGGCCAGCGAATCTGCCGTCAGCAGGAAGAGCACGCCTTCCGGCGGCTCCTCCATCACCTTCAGCAGGGCGTTGGCGGATTCCTCGTTCATCCGCTCCACATGGTAGAGCAGGACGGCGCGGCCCTCGGCAGAGAGGCTGGTATTGAAAATTTCGGTGCGCATGGCCTTGACCTGACTGACGAGATACCGCCCGCCCGAGCCCATGCCGGTGACGGAGATGGCCTCCCGCACCACGCCGGTCTCGATGCGGCCGCTGTCGCGGTCGCCGGCTTTGCCCACGGCACGGCAGCATTCGCCCCGCAGAAGGGCCTCAGCAGGTGCGCCGCCTGCCGGGTAAAGATAGTCTGCCGCCACGCACCGGGCCGCGTAGCCCGCGCCCAGGCCCGTCTCGCCCACCAATAACACGCTGTGGGTCAGACGGCGGCTGCCCAGCATCAGGCGGACGCTGTCTTTCAGGGCCGCGTTGCCCGCAAGGCGGTCTATCATCATCTGCGGCTCACCTCCGGTTCTTCCGCTTCCACTGCTCCCGGCGTATCCACGCCCGGATGCTGCGCAGTGCCTGCGGCCCGAAGAAGAGCACAAACCCCAGCATACTCAGCAGATAGCTCACCTTATACAGCCACCCGGCAGTCAGGAAGCTGAACAGCCACATGGCAGCGGCGAAGAGGCCGAAATACTTCACCCTTACCGGGATGACGAAGAACAGCAGCACCTGCACCTCGGGGTAGAGCATGGCGAAAGCCAGCACCAAAGCGCAGCTGAGAGGCAATGGGCACCAGATCGCTGATGGTGCTTATGCCGTAGGTGTCCGCTACGTCCTGGGTTACGCCGATGGCGTAGGTGTTGTTAAGCCCCACCTTGCCCAGCATATGCAGCCCCTCCTGACGGCTGACTTCCTGGTTCACAAAGTCGTAGAGGCTCATGCCTGCGGGGATGTCCGTGGTGTCCATTCCCAGGAAGGTGGTCAGTACGGTGCCGTCATAGCTGAACATGAGGTCACAGTCTGGGTCGGGCCCCCGAAGGGCATTGAAGTTGTTGACCTGGGACATCTGGTCCTTGATTTCTACCGTCAGATCTGTTTTATCCTCCACCAGCTGCTTAATCATGCTGTGCATGACCTTTACCTCGGAGTAGTCCCCATCGTAGAGGACCAGCGTTCCATCCATATTGGCGGGGATGAGCATGTAAACCACCAGGGCCACACTGGCAATGCACAGGGCGATACCGCCGCCCCAGCGGGCCCAGCCGGGCAGCTTTTTATGGCTGTTGAAGCGGTGCTCCACATAGCTCATTAACGTGTCCAGCACCAGGGCCATGAGCATCAGCACCGCGGTGGCCCCCAGGATAAGGCCCATATTCTGCTGCCGGATTCCGGTGTAGAACACCCCGCCCAGGCCGCCGCCGCCTACAAAGGAGGCAAAGACCGCGGTGCCAATGGCGTTAACAGCCGCGATGCGGATGCCGGTAAACAGCATGGGAATGGCCAGGGGGACCTCCACCCGGAACAGTCGGTAGGCCCGGCTCATGCCCATCCCGGTGCCGGCCTCTTTCAGATAGTCGGGCACCTGGGAGAGACCCAGGCAGGTGTTGCGCACGATGGGCAGCAGGGAGTAGAGGGCCAGACCCACCATGACGGTGGGCTTGCCCGGGTCCAGAACCACCATGATAATACCCAGCAGGGCCAGGGCGGGGGTGGTCTGGATGAGGTCCACCACTCGAAGGATCACCTTGCCCAGGCGAGGGCACAGGTAGGACAACAGGCCCAGAGGGACGCCTGCTGCCACGGCGATCACAAGGGCGGACAGGACGATGAGCAGATGGCTCCATACCATGGATAAGGTCATCAGTCATCCCCGCCTTTCCGTAACCCCTTGGGTACCACCCGACGCTGCAGGGCATCCACCAGGGAGCCCAGGAGGAAGGCTAGTAAGGCAGCGGGGATGGCTCCCTCCAGAATAAGCGCGTTGTTGTAAGAACTGACCCCCTGATAGATAAAGTCTCCCAGGCCGCCCAGGCCGATCATGGAGGCCAGTACCGCCCAGCTGACGGTGTAGACGGTGGACAGCCGCAATCCGCCGATGATGGTAGGCATGGCCAGGGGCAACTCCACCAGCATCAGCCGCTGCATGTGGCTCATGCCGCAGCCCCGGGCAGCCTCTTTGTACTGGGGTTCCACCGAGGCAAGGCCGGTGACGGTGTTTTTCAGGACGGGGAACATGGCGTAGATGGACAGAGCTACCAGTACTGTCAGGGGCTGTCTGCCCAGGTAGATGAACAAGATGCCGATAAACACGATGCCGGGCACAGTATTGAGAATGAAGGACTTCCTGCAGATCATCATCGAGCAGGCTACTGTTCCAGTTGTAGTAGATGCAGGTATCGGTG
>ENA-UEQH01000998-UEQH01000998.1-human-gut-metagenome-genome-assembly--contig:-NODE-998-length-12696-cov-39.318646_pt1 | contig 12696 bp, 10 predicted proteins | sample MGYA00242945_ERZ507943 | MGnify/ENA primary metagenome ERZ507943 (study PRJEB26167, sample SAMN06115418) | human gut metagenome | host: Homo sapiens | place: China:Hubei | collected 2015-03-06... | reverse complement strand
GCAGTTTTTCTCGATTGAGATCGGAGCATCCTGCATTATTCTGTGCACCAATGCAGAACCAAACGAGACCATCATCGAGCGGGCAAAAAACAAGGGCTGCATCATTTTGTCCAGCCCATACGATTCTTATACCGTAGCAAGACTGATTAATCAGAGCATGCCGGTTGATTTCTTTATGACCCAGCACGGTATCTTGTCCTTCTCGATGGATGATTATACCGACGATGTCAAAGAAGTCATGGCAAAGGAACGTCACCGTTATTTCCCGGTTCTGGGTGAAAACAACCACTATATCGGTCAGCTGTCCAAGCGTTCCTTCCTTGCTACCGAGAAAAAACAGGTCATCTTAGTCGACCATAACGAGAAGAATCAGGCTGTGGACGGGGTAGAGTGTGCAGATATTCTGGAAATCATCGACCATCACCGCCTGGGAGGACTGGAGAGCATCAATCCGGTTTATTTCCGCAACCAGCCGCTTGGCTGCACCGCAACCATCATCTATCAGATGTACTGCGAAAATGGAATCGAGATTGAACAGAGCATCGCAGGACTGCTCTGCTCGGCAATTTTGTCCGATACCCTGATGTTCCGTTCTCCAACCTGTACCGAAGTGGACCGTGCAGCGGCTCAGGAACTTGCAAAGATCGCAAAGATCGACATTCCGACCTATGCACAGCAGATGTTTGAGGCGGGAAGCGACCTGTCCTCTCGTTCCACCGAGGAGATCTTCTATCAGGACTACAAAACCTTCTGCACCGCAGGGGCAAACTTTGGCGTGGGACAGATCACTTCGGTAAGCGAAGCAGGTCTGCGTGCGCAGATTCCGGCATTGCAGCAGCTGATGAAGGAAAAGACCGAAAAGGATCCTTCTACTATGTTGTTCTTCCTGCTGACCAATATCATCGAGGAAAACAGCATCGTTTTGTGCAGTGGAGCAAAGGCAGAGGAGATCCTCAAGCAGTCCAATCACATTGAGGAAATCCCAAGCGATGGGCTGTTGGTTCCAGGTATGGTATCGCGCAAAAAGCAGTTTTTGCCATCCATCATCGCAACCTTGCAGCAGTAATGTATAAAAAAGTAGGTTAAACGGCTTTTAGAGCTTTTCTACGTCTTTCAGGTTCTGTTCTATGACTTCTTCGCTGAGCTCGTAGTTTTGCAGGTTGCCCGACAGATATTGGTCGTATGCACTCATATCAATCAGTCCGTGGCCTGACAGGTTGAAAAGAATCACTTTTTCTTCACCGGTTTCAATGCATTTCTTAGCCTCATTGATTGTAGCTGCTATGGCATGGCAGGACTCCGGAGCAGGAATGATACCTTCGGCTTTTGCGAAGAGGCATCCGGCTTCGAACGATTCCAGCTGCTTGATGTCTACAGCTTCCATCAGTTTGTCTTTCAGCAACTGCGAAACAATAACACCGGCACCGTGATAACGAAGACCGCCTGCATGGATGTTTGCCGGAGCAAAATTGTGTCCCAGTGTATACATAGGCAGCAGCGGTGTATATCCGGCTTCATCACCATAATCGTAGTGGAATTTGCCTCGTGTCAGTTTGGGGCATGACGCAGGTTCGGCAGCTACATAGCGTGTCTGCTTGCCTTCGAGGATGGTATGCCGCATGAACGGGAAACAGATACCGCCAAAGTTTGAACCGCCACCGAAGCAACCGATGATGACATCGGGATACTCACCAGCCATTTCCATTTGTTTTTCTGCTTCCAGACCGATGATGGTTTGATGCAGGGTTACATGGCTCAATACAGATCCCAGTGTGTATTTACAGTTGGGAGTACAGCGTGCCAGCTCGATGGCTTCGGAGATGGCTGTACCCAGCGAACCCTGATGATTGGGGTACTTAGTCAGAATATCTTTACCGGCGCGTGTAGACATAGACGGTGATGGGGTGACCTGAGCACCGAAGGTCTGCATGATGCTGCGGCGGTATGGTTTCTGCTCGTAGCTGATTTTAACCTGATATACGGCAGCTTCGAGTCCAAAAACTTTGGCAGCATACGACAGGGCAGCTCCCCACTGTCCGGCACCTGTTTCTGTCGTAATATTGGTGACTCCTTCTTTCTTGCAATAATACGCTTGGGCCAGTGCGGAGTTCAGCTTGTGCGAGCCAATCGGGCTTACACTCTCATTCTTGAAATAAATGTGTGCCGGTGTACCCAGTGCCTTTTCCAGTCCGTAGGCGCGTACCAGCGGGGTACTGCGGTAATATTTATACATTTCTCTTACTTCTTCCGGAATTTCAATCCAGGCATCGGTCTGGTTCAGTTCCTGCCGGCTTAATTCTTCGGCAAAAATGGGATACAGATCCTCCGGCTTGAGCGGTTCTTTGGTGACCGGATTCAGCGGAGGCATCGGTTTATTCTTCATATCGGCCTGAATATTGTACCAGTACCGTGGGATATCTTCTTCTTCCAGGAAAAATCTCTTTTGCATTGTCTTCATGGTTTTATTGGATTAGTTTTGCCAAAAGTAAAGAAAAAAGACTATAAAACAAATTATCTGATAGTAAAAAGTGCTATTTTATTTCAAAATCTTTTTGAGAGCCTATTCTAAACTGTCGTTAAAAAAGCAGGTAAACATGAACTTGTGGGCGAGTTATTTGTTTCTTTCTGCAAGAAAGGATAAGTTTGCAGCGTGTTTAAATAAATAGCCAAATGGATAATTGGGAACGGTTTTTATGGACCCCCTTGAAGGTGGTTTCTTCTTATTGGGAGTATTTACTGAAAGTCATCGAGGGACTGGCCTATTTTTTTTCATTCTTATTTCCTGTATCGTTAGTCTACGAGCACGGGTTTATGCTGACATCGGATGAGGTCTCTTATCTGAGGGTAATCAGTAATGTTACCTGGCTGGTGTTTTTACTGCATTATTTTTTCTCTATTGTAGGCAATAGGGAGGAGGTGCGTACCCGCTTTACATTGTGGACCTGGATTTTGTCGGCCTGCCTGTTTCTTACGCTTTTGCCCGTTGTCTTCCATAAGCCGGAAGATGCCAGTGGGGTAGTGGAAGTGTGGAATTTTTTTCACAGCCAGTTGTACCGCACCATTATTCTTTTTCTGCTGTCACTTTCTCAGTTGTCTATTTATTTTGTCCGTTTGCTGGGTAAGCGCACCAATCCGTCGCTTATACTCTCTTCCAGCTTCCTGTTGCTGATGCTGGTCGGTGCCGGATTGCTTATGTTGCCTAGGGCTACCTATCATGGCATATCGTGGGTAGATGCTTTGTTTACCTCCACCAGTGCCGTATGTGTCACGGGACTGGTTACACTGGACGTGGCGACTACGTTTACACGCGAAGGCCAGATTGTGCTGATGCTGCTGATACAGATAGGCGGCTTGGGCGTAATGACGCTGACCAGCTTTTTTGCGATGTTCTTTATGGGTAATACTTCGCTGTACAGCCAGTTGGTGGTGCGCGATATGGTCAGCTCAAAATCCTTGAACTCGCTGCTTTCTACCTTGGTTTATATCTTGGGATTTACCCTGTTTATAGAAGCGCTGGGCATGCTTTTTATCTGGCTCAGTATTCACGATACATTGGGGATGACCTTGGAAGAGGAACTGTTCTTTTCCGCTTTCCATTCGGTTTCTGCCTTCTGTAATGCCGGTTTCTCAACGCTTCCCGGTAATCTGGGAAACGACTGGGTGATGGGAGGGCACACACCGCTTTATATTGTGGTGTCCTTTCTTATTATATTGGGTGGCATAGGTTTCCCTATTTTGGTGAATCTGTCCACTACGCTGAATTATTATATCCGGCATGCCTGCTGGAAGCTGTTCCGTCGTTCGGAATACTTTCCGGCAAAAGTACATTTGTACGACTTGAATACGCGGATTGTGTTTTATATGACCGTACTGCTGGTTGTAGGGGGAACGGTCGTAATTGCCTTGCTGGAGTGGAACCATGCATTGCAGGGCTTGCCCGTATGGGATAAATGGGTGCATGCATTTTTTAATTCGGTGTGTCCGCGTACAGCCGGTTTCTGCAGTATCAGTCTGCCTACGCTTTCGGCCCAAAGTCTGCTGTTTATGATTCTGCTGATGGTGATAGGAGGTGGAACACAATCGACGGCCGGTGGTGTGAAGGTCAATGTATTCACTGTAATCCTGGTAAACCTGTGGGCAGTGATACGCGGACGCGAACGTCCTGTCATTATGAAGCGGGAGCTGTCGGACGATTCGGTACGCCGTTCGAATGCAGCCTTACTGCTGTATGCTATATTCCTTTTCGTGGGTGTGTTTACTCTTTCGCTGATAGAACCTCATGCGTCGTTGCTGACCATCACTTTCGAGTGTGTGTCGGCATTGAGTACCGTTGGCTCAAGTCTGGACTTCACGCCAACCATGAGCACGGCAGGCAAGCTGCTGGTAATATTGATGATGTTTATAGGCCGTGTAGGCGCACTGACGTTTGTGAATGGGTTAATCAAGCAGGAAGAAAAGAAAAAGTACAGGTATCCGAGTGATAATATTATAATTAACTGATATGAAATACATAATCATTGGTTTGGGAAACTATGGAAGTGTACTGGCCGAAGAACTGACCGAGCTGGGACACGAGGTGATCGGTGTAGACAGTGACGCATTGCGCGTGGAACAGCTTAAAGACAAGGTGGCCACTTCGTTTGTGATGGATGCTACCGACGAGCAGGCCATCGCAGTGTTGCCTTTGCATACGGTAGATGTGGTTATTGTTACGGTAGGTGAGAATTTCGGGGCTTCGGTGCGTGTGGTGGCTCTGCTCAAGAAGAATAAGGTGAAACATATTTATGCCCGTGCCGTAGATGATATTCACAAGTCTATACTCGAGGCTTTCGAGCTTGATAAAATTCTTACACCGGAGCAGGAAGCGGCTCGCAGTCTGGTGCGCCGACTTGAGCTGAATGCATTTGTAGAGTCTTTCCGTATTGATACGGAGCATTATATATTCAAGTTTGGTATACCTTCCAAGCTGGTAGGAGTTAAGCTGAATGAGCTGAAACTGGAACAGAGTTTTGGCATTACCGTGATTTCGCTTATTAAGGGGAAGACGGTGGTCAATAATCTGGGGCTTTCTATTCTGAAATGTCAGGTTCCCGATACCTTTGATTTGGAAATGGAGCTTGCAGCCGATGATAAGCTGGTTTGTTACGGACTCTATAAAGACTTCGTACGTTTCTGGAAGTCTTTATAGCAGTCCTCTGGGTTGCAGGATTTATTTTATTTTTCTGCGGTTCAGTTCGCGCTGATATTTTTGGGCATTCTTTTGATGTTCGCTCAAATTGCTGGCAAAATTGTGCGTACCGTCCAAGGTCTCTTTGGCACACATATACAGGTAGTTGTGTTTTTGGGCATTGAGTACGCTTTCTATGCCGGCTACAGACGGGATACGGATTGGACCGGGAGGGAGTCCGGCATGCTTGTAGGTATTATACGGACTTTCTACTTCCAGGTGCTTGTGCAGGATACGCTTCAGTCCCGGATTGTTTAGGGCGAATTTGACTGTTGGGTCGGCCTGTAGTGGCATATCGATGCGCAAACGGTTCAGGTACAGTCCGGCTATGGTCGGCTTTTCCGCGTTATTGGCTGTTTCTTCGTCCACGATGGATGCCAGTGTGACCACTTCGGTAAGAGTCAGTCCCAGTGCCTTGGCTTTTTCCTGGCGTTTTTCGTTCCAGAAACGCTTGTGCTCTTTCTGCATGCGTGCGAAGAAATCTTCCGGTTCGATGGTCCAGTAAACTTGATATGTATTGGGAATAAAAAGTGCCGGCAGGGTTTGTGGGGTATAACCCAATTTTTTGCAGAACGAAGTGTCGGCCAACATACCGGCCAGTGTTGCAGAGTCTGCCATAATCTGACGGGCTACTTTTTGCATCAGTATGTTTACGGTGCGTGCGCTGGGGAGAATAAGGTTTACCGGGGTTTGCTGGCCGCTTTTCAGATGGTGAATCAATGTCCAGCAGCTATAGTCCGGTGATAGGCTGTATGCTCCCGGATGAATCTTTCCAGGATAACCGGTCAGTGTAGCCAGAAGCTTAAATGTCGTAAAGCGGGTGATTTTTCCGGTAACTTTTACTTTGTGATATACTGAGTCGATGTTGTCGTCAGCATCGATATATAGCATCGCCTTTTTTTCGATGGGAAAGGGACGGGTAAGGACTGCTGTATAATAAGCTGTAAAAAGTCCGCCGAGAAGTATTATACACAGCAGCAGAATTACAAGTTTGCTTTTCTTCATGTTTATCAGAATGCAGTTAAGTATTCGGGAACAGCAATAAAAAAAGGATATAATCAGTGTCCTGACTATATCCTTTTTGAATTTCTTTGTTTAGTCGGATATTATGCTTCAGCGAAAGGAACTACAGAAACGAAGCTCTTGTCTTCGCGACCTTTCTTGAAACATACAGTTCCGTCTACCAATGCGTAAAGAGTGTGGTCACTACCCATACCTACGTTTTCACCTGGGTTGTGAACTGTTCCTCTTTGACGAACAATGATATTACCAGCTTTACAAGCTGAACCACCGAATATCTTTACGCCTAATCTCTTACTAGCTGATTCACGGCCGTTCTTTGAACTACCTACACCTTTCTTATGTGCCATTTCTTTCTACGTTTTTAATGATTAAGCAATAACTTGTTTGATAGTCAATTCAGTAAACTGCTGACGGTGACCGTTCAGTTTCTTGTAACCTTTTCTTCTCTTTTTGTGGAATACCAATACTTTGTCACCTTTTACCAAAGGAGAAACAACTTCGCATACCACTTTGGCACCTTCTACTGTAGGAGCACCTACTGTTACAGTACCGTTGTTGTCTACCAACAAAACTTTGTCAAATTCAACAGTTGCACCGTTTTCAGTGTTCTGAATGTGGTGTACAAACAGCTTTTTGCCTTCTTCTGCTTTGAACTGCTGACCGTTAATTTCTACGATTACGTACATTTTAAATTAATATTAAACGGGTTTCTTCCGCAAGGTGGGTTTCTCTCATTGAACCGCTTTTCTACCTCCACGGACTAAAATCGGGTGCAAAGATAGGTCTTTTTGTTCATATAACCAACAACTTACCCGAAAAAACTTGCTAATTTTCTGCTTTATTTTCCTTGATAAGGATGCAGAGGTCCGGATAGATGCCGATATGGGGATAGGCACTCAGCTCTTCGTATGTAGTTTCGCCATGCAGTACACCCATAAAATCGGTATTTCCGGCTTGTGCAGTGGCTGCATCGGTTGTGCTGTCGCCGATGTAAAGCACTTCTTCGGGACTTACATTCAGTTTTTCCATGGCCAGCAACAAGCCTTCGGGCGAGGGCTTGTGTTTTTGTACGTCTTCGCCGCCCACGATGATGTCAATAGTCTGTTCGGGCAATACTTTGTCCAGAAGTTCCAGAATCCGGTATCTGTATTTGGTAGAGATAATACCTATTTTAGCTCCCTGCTGTTTCAAGGTCGTCAGTACCTCAAGTGTTTCAGGGAAAAGGCGTGTCAGGGCAGTCATATAAACATCTGCCTGCTTAACGTATTCTTTCCGAAGTCCCTCCAGTACGGCAGCATCTGTAATTCCGGTCAGAATGGAAAAAGATTCTTCCAGCGTTTTCCCGATGGTACGTTTGATGGCATAATCGCTGATTTCTGTAAACCCGTGCTGTTTGAGTACATTTTGGAAACACTGGATGATACCTCGTGAAGAGTCGGCCAATGTATAGTCAAAGTCGAATAAATAAGTGTTATAATGCTTCATGCTTGTTATAAAATATATTTATACAAAGGTAGTTTTTCTTTCAGTATTTTGCAGAGTTCGTCGGAAAAAGTTATATTCGCTAGTGAGGCTTCTTCGAAATTCTGTATTGAATTCCAGATTGATTGTGAATACAATTTATAACCCCATAAATTCGTTTGTTATGAAAAAGTATGTTGCAGAATTAATCGGAACAATGGTACTTGTTCTATTGGGCTGTGGAAGTGCAGTCTTTGCAGGAGGAATGGCCGATACCGTAGGTGCTGGTACGGGAACTTTAGGGGTGGCTTTGGCTTTCGGACTATCTGTTGTGGCTATGGCTTATGCCATAGGCGGCATATCCGGTTGCCATATCAATCCGGCTATTACGCTGGGAGTCTGGCTTTCCGGACGAATAAGAAGCAGGGATGCGTTTATGTATATGGTGTTTCAGGTGGCAGGGGCTATCTTGGGGTCGCTGATTTTGTCGTTACTGGTTTCTACGGGAGGATACGGAGGACCGACCTCTACAGGTGCTAATCTGTATGATCCGGGAGAAGCCGGACAGGCCTTTCTGGCTGAGGCTATTTTCACGTTTATTTTTGTGCTGGTTGTTTTGGGTAGTACCGATGAGAAAAAAGGTGCCGGATCATTGGCTGGACTGGCTATAGGTTTGACACTTACCCTGATACACATTGTGTGTATTCCGATTACCGGCACATCTGTAAATCCGGCCCGCAGTATAGGTCCGGCATTGCTGGAGGGAGGTCAGGCGTTGTCACAGCTATGGCTTTTCATTGTTGCTCCTTTTGTGGGAGGTGCTTTCAGTGCATTGGTCTGGAAGTTTATAGGGACTTCGGATAAATAGACTTTTATAGATTGAAATAATAAAAGCCGTTTCTGCTTCGATTCAGGGTTGCAGAAACGGCTTTAAAAGTTTTATAGGTGGTGTAATTTACAAACGTACTTATATCATCTGTTCGTAGTTTTTGGCCAGACCACCTTCACTGGTTTCCTTGTATAAAGACGGCAGGTCGTGACCGGTCTGTTTCATCACTTCGATTACCTTGTCGAAAGATACGCGGTGATGTCCGTCGGTGAATGCCGAGTAGATGTTTGCATCAAGCGCACGTGCAGCTGCGTATGCATTTCTTTCGATACACGGAATCTGTACCAGTCCGCAAACCGGGTCGCATGTCATACCCAGATGGTGTTCCAGTCCCATTTCGGCTGCATATTCAATCTGTGCAGGACTTCCGCCGAACAGCTGACTGGCAGCAGCCGATGCCATGGAGCAGGCTACTCCCACTTCGGCCTGACATCCGGCTTCTGCTCCTGAGATGGAAGCATTATGCTTGACGATATTGCCTACCAGCCCCGCTGTAGCCAAAGCTCGCAGGATGCGGGCATCGCTGAAGTCGCGGCTTTTTTGCAGGTGATAAAGCACGGCAGGCACTACACCACATGCACCGCAGGTAGGTGCCGTTACAATCTTGCCTCCCGAAGCATTTTCTTCACTTACCGCCAGTGCGTAAGCAAACACCAGTCCTCTGGAGCGCAATGAATCTTTATAACCTTTCGAGCGGATGTAATAGGTAGAAGCTTTTCGGCGCAAGTTCAACGGGCCGGGCAGTACTCCTTCGGCATCCAGTCCTCTTTCGATGGCAGCTTTCATGGTTTCCCATACTTCGGCCAGGAAAGTCCAGATTTCCGGACCTTCACACTGCTCGACATATTCCCAGTAACTTCTTCCGGTCTGTTCGCACCAGTAAAGAATCTGGCTCATGCTGTTCATGGAATAGATTTCCTGTGAGGCATCAGGCATATGGCCTTCTTCTGCCAAAGCGCCTCCACCTACGCTGAAGACCGTCCATTCGTCTGTCACCTTTCCGTTTTCGTTTTTCGATTTGAATGTCATTCCATTGGGGTGGAACGGAAAGAAAATATGCGGTTTCCATACTATTTCTACCGGAGCATGGGGTTCCAGTGTATCCAGTATGGCTACATCGGTCATGTGTCCTTTACCGGTAGCAGCCAGACTTCCGTAAAGAATTACTTCAAAAGCCTTGGCCTCCGGATGCTTGGCTAAAAACTGTTCTGCGGCCTTTCTCGGTCCCATGGTGTGACTGCTGGAAGGGCCTGTTCCTATTCTGTACAGTTCTCGTAAGGATTTCATTTTTTCAATATTAAAGGGTCATTTTATTGTATTCTTATCCATAGGCAAAGATAAGATAATTTTTGAGATTATTTCAAATCTACCACCGTAATACCTGCACCGCCAAACTGTACATGCTCATCTTTATATTGGGCAACTCCCGGGACGGTAGCCAGATACTGACGGATCAGCGTGCGCAGGATGCCGTTTCCTGTACCATGCAGGATTCGGACACGACTCATTTCCAGCAAGATTGCGTCATCAATAAAATAGGTTACAGCCTGTATCGCTTCATCGCCGCGCATACCGCGTACATCGATGTCTTGCTTGAAGTTCAATTTTTTCTCGTATACCTGTTCTTGAGTTTCACTGCTGATGAAGGTACTCTTTACGGTTGCCAGATTTTGTTTCGGAGCTTCCGCATGTTCCAGACGGTCGACTTTTACATTCGTTTTCATCAGTCCGAACATCACGATGGCATTCTTGCCGTTGATTTCCAAAACTTCACCTACGCTGGTCTGTCCCTTGATACGTACATAACCACCTACGGTGATAGGCTTCACCTTCGGAACAACTACCTGCTGGGCAGCTGCATTTTTCTTGTCTTTCTTATCTTTCTTGCGTTCCTGTTTTTCACGCAGCTGCTCCATTTTGCGGGCAATTTTTTCTTCCAGTGCCTGCTTGTTCCGCTCTTCTATCTGGCTCTTGAACTCATTCAGTTCCTGACGGGCTGTACGAGTACGCTCCTTGTCGGCCTGAGCCTCCTTGATGGTACGAATGGTATTTTCGATTTTTGCATTCGATTCCTGCAACAAATGTTCTGCGTCCTCCTTTGCCTTTTTCAGGATTTCTTTTCGGCTTCTTTCCAGTTCCGCAATTTCCTGCTCGTAGCGTGCAATGGTTTCTTCCATTTGCTTTTCACGCTTGCGAATGTTCTGGCGTTTGGTTTCCCAGTAACGTTTGTCGCGGACGATATCCTGCAGATACTTGTCGCTCTGGATGTATTCGCTTCCTACAATCTCCGAAGCGTCGGCAATGACTTCTTCCGGTAAGCCAATTTTACGGGCAATCTCTACGGCAAACGAGCTTCCCGGATTACCGATTTGCAGTTGGAAGAGTGCACGCATTTCATGGCGGTCGTACAACATGGCTCCGTTTACCACACCTTCATGATTCTCGGCAAAATGCTTCAGATTCTGATAGTGTGTGGTGATTACGCCAAATGTTTTTTTACTGTTGAAGCGTTTCAGGACAGCCTCGGCTATGGCACCTCCAATCTGTGGTTCTGTACCTCCTCCGAATTCATCAATCAGAATAAGGCTCTTTTCGTTGCATCCTTTCAGCATCATCTTCATGTTGGTAAGGTGTGAAGAATACGTACTCAGGTCGTCTTCGATACTCTGTTCGTCACCTATATCTATAAAGATATCGTTGAAGATACCCGTATGACTTCTTTCATTCATTGGAATCAATAACCCACATTGCAGCATATATTGCAAGAGTCCCACTGTTTTCAGGCAGACTGATTTACCGCCGGCATTAGGTCCTGAAATCAACAGAATGCGCTTTTCCCGGCTCAATTCAATATCCAGCGGAACAACTTTCTTGTCATGCTTAGCCAGCGACATCTGTAGCAGCGGATGGATAGCTTCTACCCAGTCGATAATCTGTTTGTTTTCCAGTGAAGGCTTCACGCTCTTGGTTTCTTTAGCAAACAAGGCTTTGGCACGGATGAAGTCTATAATAGCCAGAAATTCATACGAGTCCAGGATAGCCGGAATCTGCGGGCGTATTACTCCCGAAAACTCTGTCAGGATGCGGATAATCTCACGGCGCTCTTCTCCTTCCAGCTCACGGATACGGTTGTTGGCTTCTACCACTTCGGCAGGTTCTATAAATACGGTTTTACCTGTAGCCGATTCATCATGCACAATACCTTTTATCTTACGTTTCATGCCCGGTGCTACCGGAATTACCAATCGGCCGTCACGCATGGTAGGAGTTACATCTTTGTCGACATACCCTTCTGCCTGGGCACTGCGCAGGATTGCTCCCAGACTTCTGGAGATACTTCCCGTTGTTGCGGCCAGTTCACGGCGTATACGCAACAGTTCGGCTGAGGCATTATCCTTTATTTTTCCGAATTTATCAAGGATATTGTTGATACGGGTTATCAGGAGTGGGAATACGATAATATCTCTAGCCAGTTCGCGAAGGGCAGGGTAAGGTTGCTTGTTGTCGTCGACTTCCTCTTCGTCTGCTTCAGTCTGCAGAAAGTTTACGATGTCGCGTATGGTTTCCAGTGAGCGGCGCAAGTCGAACAGTTCGGCTTCGTCCATATAGAGACCTTCTACACGGATACGTTTCAGTGAAGGTCGCACATCGAAGAAGTATTGGTTGGGGAAAGCATCTTCTGTTTCCAGAATCTGGATAAATTCCACCACCTGCTCCAATTGTTGGTCGATTTCCTCAAATGCCGTGGAAAAAGCCATATTATTCACTTGCTCTTCTCCCAGTGTGCTCAGACATTTGCCTTTCAGTAGTTGTCGGATACTGTCGAATCCTATTTTCTGCTCAAAATTTTGTGGGTATATCATATCTAAAAACGCGTTTTTGCTTGTTTTCGGGTGCAAAGATACGTTTTTTGCAGATTTTTTTCAAAAAAAGTTGTCCAACTATTTGCAGATTCAAAAATAATCCCTACCTTTGCATCGCTTTCGAAAAGGAAGTGCTTCTAATAAAGCGAATCAAGAAGTTTTGGAGAGGTGGCAGAGTGGTCGATTGCGGCGGTCTTGAAAACCGTTGTACTGCGAGGTACCCGGGGTTCGAA
>ENA-UEQH01000985-UEQH01000985.1-human-gut-metagenome-genome-assembly--contig:-NODE-985-length-12818-cov-2.588886_pt1 | contig 12818 bp, 13 predicted proteins | sample MGYA00242945_ERZ507943 | MGnify/ENA primary metagenome ERZ507943 (study PRJEB26167, sample SAMN06115418) | human gut metagenome | host: Homo sapiens | place: China:Hubei | collected 2015-03-06 | study... | reverse complement strand
GAGCAGTCTGACGGTTCCCGGTATGAGCCCCTCTCCGACGACGACATGGCGGACATGAGCGAATCGGCCATCGAGGCCTACGAGGAGAAGGCCAAGACCGGCATTCTGTTTATGGACAGCGACCTGTCTTCCCTCTATAACCAGCTGCGCAACGCCATCTCCGTGGGCGGCTCAGACGGCACCACCCTGCGCTCCATCGGAATCTCCACCTCCTACTCCGACGGACTGACCACCCTCACCTTTGATGAGCAGACCTTCCGTCAGGCCCTGGAGAGCGACCCCGACAAGGTACAGGAGGCCTTCACCAAATCCAAGGACAGCGGCGCCGCCACCGACGGCCTGATGACCTCCATTCAGAGCATCATCGACCGCTACGCCTCCACCACCGGCGACCCCAAGGGCATCCTCATTGAAAAGGCCGGCTCCAAATATGCCCCCACCGCCGCCCTGGACAACACCCTGCTCAACCAGATGCAGGATGTGGAGGACCAGATCTCCGAGTGGCAGGACAAGATGTCCAACAAAGTGGACTACTACACCAACAAATTCACCCAGCTGGAGCTGCTCATCAACCAGATGAATTCCCAGAGCTCGGCCCTGTCCGGGCTGCTGGGCGGCTGATGAGCCGGCAGGAAAGGAACGCACAGGCTATGGACATGCGAGGTTATCAGCACTATCGGGAGCAGGCCGTGAACACCATGACGCCCGGCGAGCTGCTTTTGCTGCTCTATGATGAGCTGGTCAAGCGTCTCACCCAGGCGGAGATCTCCCTGAACCAGGAGGACTACCCCACCTTTGAAGGGGCGGTGGACCGCAGCGTGGACATCATCCACTATTTGGATGACACGCTGGACCGGCAGTACCCCATCAGCGCACAACTCACCCGTCTCTATGAGTACTTCTGCTATGAGCTCAGCCGTGTCAAGAGCGGCCGCAACAAGACGGAGCTTCAGCGGGTAAAGCGCATGGCCGGCGAGCTGCGGGAGAGCTTCCGCACCGCCGAAAAGAGTACCTCTGAGCGGTAAAGGAGCAGGCTATGTTGTGTGATCAGACATTGGATGAGGCCCTGGCCATCCAGCGCCGGATGTACGCCGCCCTCACAGAGGTGGCCGAGCTCACCGACGAGCTGTCCCAGGCGGTGGACCGCCGGGACTCCGTATCGGTGCGGATGTTTCTCTCCATGCGCCAGGAGGAAATCGACCGTCTGGTGGGGCACAAAGCCGCGCTGCGCCGGCAGTGTGCCCAGCTTCCTCCGGGTGACCGGGCGCTGCTTCTTCAGCTGCTCAAGGGCGAACGGGACGGCACCCTAAACTCCCCCAGCGCCCAGGCTTTGGAGCGCCAGTCCCAAAACACCCGCTCCCTGCTGGAACGGGTGTGCCGGGCGGATCAGGCGGTCAGCCGCCGCTTTGGCGGCCCCAACTCCTTTTACGCCAAATAGCCGCCGCGCTCGCCCGCAGCAAAACGCCCCCTGCCGGCCAAGGCCGACAGGGGACGCCCCTGTTTTCTTCTTCAGCCGCCCAGCGCGGAAAAGCACCACAGCGGCGCTCCGCTGGACCGGCTGTCTGACAGCTCATCCAGAATCAGCTGCGGGTCCCACAGCGCCAGGCTGCGCTCCCGGCTGTTGGGGTCGGCCACCAGCACCTGACCGGTCAGGGTGACCCCCCGCAGCACAATAAAGTGCCCGCCGTCGGTGAAGTGCCCAGGTCCCATAAGGGCCACCAGCAGCTGTCCCGACGCCAGCATCTGGCGCAGCTCTTCGGCGGAAACCGTTCCGCAGGACTCCGCGTCCAGGCCAAAGGCCCGGGCCATTCCCTGGACGATGGACAAATAGGACCCGCTGCCCGGAGCACAGTACCCCGCCTCGTCCGCCAGCTGGGCCATCCGGGCCGGGTCCACCACTTCGCTCCCCAGGCTGGAGACCACCATGGCCATGGCCGTGGGGCCGCAGCCAAAGCCCCGGATGGGGTCAGGCCCGAAGAGGGCGTCCGCCCACGGCTCCTCCCCCTGGTTGAAGTAGACCAGCTCCACCACCCCGCCGGTCAGGACCTCCCGGTCCTGGCGCTGGACAAACTGGGTGGCTGCCGGGTCCTGGGTCAGCTCCCTGGCATCCTCCTGGGGCTCCCGGATCTCCTGGCTTACCGGAGCGGGCTCCTCTTCCCGGGCATCGCCGGGGCTTCGCTCCCACCGCTCCCGGACACTCTGGACCAGCCCGGCCGCGGGTGCGGTGATGCGCCGGTACAAGCCGGGATCCATGACCCGGCACACCGCCAGCTCCACCCCGGCCACACAGACCAGGGCCAACAGCAAAAGCCCAAGCAGACGCAGGCGCTTTTTCCGCCCGTTTTTTCCCTTCAACTCCAGTTCACCGCCCTCTCTGCACGTGAGAGTGATTATAGCAAATTTCCCGGTCGTTGTATAGAAGGAGCAAGCTATGCCGCAGATACGTTTGGAAGGGGTAGGAAAAGACTACCCACAAGAGCATGAAAAGCAGGTGGTACACGCCATCCAAGCCGTGAATCTGACCATCGAGCCGGGCGAGTTTGTTTTTATCACCGGCAGCAGCGGCGCGGGCAAGAGCACCCTGCTCCAGCTCATCGCCTGTGAAATTCAGCCCAGCCGCGGGTCGGTCTTTCTGGACAACATCAACGTCACCCGCCTGTCCCAGCGTCAGCGGGACCGCAGGCGGCTTCGTTTTGGCTACGTGCCCCAGTTCTCCACCCTGGCCCGGAAGCGCACCATCGAGGAAAATCTCACCTCCGTGGCCCTGCTGGGCCGGGGGCGGGCCGCCCAGCCTCCGGGCGAGCGGGTACAGAAGGCCTTGAACCTGGTGGGACTGGGCGATGTGGGCAGGCGCTACCCCGTGGAGCTCTCTCTGGGGGAGAGCCGGCGGGTAGAGCTGGCCCGGGCCATCATCAACAACCCCGACATTCTGATCCTGGACGAGCTGACCGCCAATCTGGACGAGGACACCGCCTGGGACATGTTTCTCTTCTTATCCGAGCTCAACTACCACGGCATCACCGTCATCATGGCCTCTCACGCCAAAAAATTCGTCAACCTCATGCGCCGCCGGGTCATTACCCTGGTGGACGGCGCGGTGTTCGGCGATGTGCAGAAGGGCCGCTACGGCGACGTGGTCTAATCCCTCAGCATCCGCTCTGACCTTCTGTTCAGACCCGGATTTTACATAAATAGAAGGACAAAGTTTAAGAATTTGGAGGAACCAAACATGAAAAACAAACGAGTTGGGACCAAAATGCTGCTCTCTGTGGGCATCACACTGCTGCTGTCACTGGTGATGATCGTCATTTCCATCCAGACCATCATCTCCACCCGCAGCAACTACAACACCATCCTGAACGGACAGGTCTCCATCACCGAGGCCGTGCTGGAGAGCGAGATGGAAGTCAACTCCATCGCCCGTCAGCTGCGTGACATGGCGCTGTTCGGATACAGCCAGTCCACCATGGAGGAGATTCAGGATTCCATCACCACCCTCACCACCACTACGGACACCATCCGCAACCTCTATACCGGCGAGGATGACCTGGCCACCCAGTACATCCAGCAGGTGGAGGACTGGGAGGCCGTCTTCGGAGACATCTCCCAGGCTCTGCAGGCCGGGGACAGCGCCCAGGTCAATCAGCTCATCCAGAACCAGTGCACCCCCAAGCTGAACCAGGCCGTATCCACCGGCGAGTCCCTCATCCAGCAGTTGGACGCCCAGAGCACGCAGCTCATTGACAAGCTGGAGAACCAGATCACCCGGGACATCATCATTCTGGTGGTGCTGGTGGTAATCAGCATCCTGGCCGGCATTGGTCTGAACCTCTACACCGTTCGCTCCATCGTCCGTCCCCTGCGCAAGGCCGAGGACGCCGTGGTAGCTTTCAGCCAGGGCAATCTGTCCTACGCTCTGGACTATGAGTCCAAGGACGAAATCGGCGGCATCTGCGACGCCGTCCGCACCTCCCAGGAGATTCTGCACAACACCATTGAGGACATCGTGGGCGTGACCAAGCGTCTGGCCGACGGCGACCTGTCCTGCGTGGTCACCCAGCAGTATCCCGGCGAGCTGGCCCCCATCAAGGAAAACATTGAGTACCTCCTGGAACAGCTCAACGACACCATGAGCAGCATCCTCCAGGCCGCCGACCAGGTGGCTGCCGGCGCCGACCAGGTGTCCACCGGCTCCCAGGCTCTGGCTCAGGGTTCCACCGAGCAGGCCAGCGCCGTGGAGGAGCTGTCCGCCACCATCAACGACCTGGACAACTCCGCTCAGGAAAACCGGAAAACTGCCCAGACCGCCAAGGACCGGGCCGACCAGGCCGCCGAGCAGGTGCGCATCAGCAACGAGCGGATGCAGGAGATGCGCAAGGCCATGGGCGAGATCCTCACCGGCCAGAAGGACATCGGCAAGATCATCGAGACCATCGAGAACATCGCCTTCCAGACCAACATTCTGGCTCTGAATGCCGCCGTGGAGGCCGCCCGTGCGGGCAGCGCCGGCAAGGGCTTTGCCGTGGTGGCTGACGAGGTGCGCAACCTGGCCTCCAAGTCCGACAGCGCCGCCAAGCAGACCAAGAAGCTCATCGAGTCCTCCATGGCCGCGGTGGAGCGGGGCGGCGAGCTGGCCGAGGACGTGGACGTCAACATGCAGAAGACCGTGGAGTGCGCCGGTGCCGCCATCGAATACATGGACAAGCTGGCGGAGAGCACCATCAGCGAGGCCGAAGCCATTGCTCAGCTGACCACCGGCGTGGACCAGATTTCCTCCGTGGTTCAGACCAACTCCGCCACCAGCGAGGAGTCCGCCGCCGCCAGCGAGGAGCTCTCCTCCCAGGCCGTGATGATGAAGCAGATGGTCCAGCGGTTCCACCTCAAGGACTCCGCCTCCTTCGCCTACGAGCCGGATCACGGGGATTCCTCCCTGTCCGCCATGCCCTCCCTGGCCTCCGCCGGGGATGAAAACCGCTTCAGCAAGTATTAAGTCCGGGCTCTCCCGGATCACAGGAAAGGAGTTGGCTGACAAATGCCCGAATCGACCGGATCCATGTCCCTACCCCCGCAGGACCCGGATCTGATTTACGCGCTGGACATCGGAACCCGAAGCGTCATCGGCATGCTGGGCAGACGGGAGAAAGACCAGGTCCGTATTCTGGCCATGGAAAAGCTGCTCCACACCCACCGGGTGATGATGGATGGACAAATTGAGGACATTGCTCAGGTGGCCGGGGCCGTCCGAACGGTAACCGGCCGCCTGGAGCGGACCGCGGGCTGCCGGCTGGAGCGGGCCTGTGTGGCCGCCGCCGGCCGGGCGCTGCGCACCGAGCAGGGCTGCGGGCAGCGGGATCTGTCCGCCCCCGAGCCCATTACCGCGCCCATCATTGCCCAGCTGGAGGCCGCCGCCGTAGCCGAAGCCGAGCAGGCCATCCACCCCGAGGGCGAGGCGGCCCAGCCCCTTCTGCTGGTGGGCTACACCGCCACCCAATATCAGCTGGACGGATATCCTCTGACCACCCTGCTGGGCCACACCGGCCGGCATCTGGAGGCCCGGGTGGTGGCCACCTTCCTGCCCAGCGGCGTCATCGACAGCCTGTACGCCGTGATGCGCCAGGCCGGTCTGGAGGTGGCAAGCCTCACTCTGGAGCCCATCGCCGCTCTGAACGCGGCCATTCCGGCCGATCTGCGTCTTTTGAACCTGTGCCTGGTGGACATCGGGGCGGGAACCTCCGACATCGCCCTGTGCCGGGACGGCAGCGTGGTGGGCTATACCATGGCCACCGTGGCCGGCGACGAGATCACCGAGGCGCTGATGAAGGAATTTCTGGTGGACTACGGCACCGCCGAGGACATGAAAGCCCGGCTGGACCAGCCTGATCCCCTGACCTTCACCGACATTCTGGGCCAGGAGCAGAGCTGCACCAGCCAGCAGCTCCAGGCCGCCCTGGAACCCGCCGCCCGCCTTCTGGCCCAGGAGATTGCCCAGCGGGTGCTCTCCCTCAACGGTTCCGCCCCCTCCGCCCTCTTTTTGGCCGGCGGCGGCAGCAAGCTCACCGGCTTGCGGGAAAAGGTGGCCGACGCCCTGGACATGGACGCCAGGCGGGTGGCTGTGGCCGGCGGCCACTTCAAGACCTCCGCCTGCTCCGACGTTCTCTCCCTGGAGGACCCTGAGCTTACCACGCCCCTGGGCATCGCCGTCTCAGCGGGTCTGGGCCTCATCAGCGACAGCTGTCAGGTCACCCTCAACGGCAACCGGGCCAAGCTCTTCCGCAGCGGCGATTTGTCCGCCATGGATCTGCTGATGATGAACGGCTACACCTACTTTGATTTGCTGGGGAAAACCGGAAAGCCCCTGGTTTTGCAGGTGGACGGTCGGCGCACCGTCTTCCACGGGCAACCCGCCCAGCCCGCCCGGCTGTCCATCAACGGCAGGGAGGCCCAGCCCTCCGCCCCCGTCCACGCGGGCGACGTGGTGGAATTTACCCCCGCTGTGGCAGGTGCGGACTGCCGGCTGACTGCCGGGCAGCTGGCCCAGCGCTTGGGCGCTGACTCCCTCACAGTCAACGGCACCCGGCCCGCGCCGGAAGACCTTGTGCCCTCCGGCGCCTTTGTGGTGGTATCCAAGGCGGGCCAGCAGGCCGAGCCGCCCCGCCCTGCCGGCACCCCCTGCTCCGTCTTTCTCAACGGCCAGCCGGTCACCCTGCTCCCCAAGGCCGACGGCACTCCCCACTATGTGATGGATCTGCTGGAGCGCTCCGGCCTGGACTTCAAACATGTCCAGCGCCCGGTGGTCCTGCAGGTAAACGGGGCGGACTGTCTCTTTCAGCAGGTGCTCCAGCCCGGGGACCGGGTGAGCATCGGCTATGAGGACGAGGTGAACGCACTGTGAAGCACATGGCAAAAGCGGCCGCTCCGCTGCTGGCGGTCATCCTGCTGCTGGCGGGCTGCGGCGGTTCCGGCAAGGGCACCCCGCCCCAGAGCTACGCGCTGGGCGACAGCAGCCTCCCCTCCCTCAACGCGCTGGTCACACTGGAGGACGGCGTTCAATTTCAGCAGACGCAGGACGAGGAGGCAGCCGCTCCCACCTATGTCTATTCCCAGCTCGCCAGCGGCGGCCAGACCGCCCAGGCCTACACCAAGGCTCTGGAGGAGGACTACGGCTGTCTCATTCTGGCGGACCAGGACACCGGGGGCACCCCGGACTTCTCCGCCTCCTCCGGCCAGGCTCTGGCCGCCCTGGAGCAGGAGGACTCGGAGGATGTCTTGCTGCTCACCATCCAGTGGGAGGACACCTCCTGTTCCGTCACCCCCTCCCAGACCACAAAGGAGGCGCTCCCCCAGCCCCAGTCCGACGCCATCACGCTGGAGGAAGCGGTGGACTGTCTGAAACGTCTGCCTCCGTCCTACCTGGGTCTGTCCGGCAGCAGCATGGACCAGTACACCGTCCTGCCCCAGGAGGGCACCGTACTGCTGGACGGCAAGTCCTGTCTCTGTCTCAACGTCTATCTTACCCAGACCCACCAGTTCCAGCAAAGCTATCTTCTTACGGTTCCGGACCTGCAGGTGTATCGGCTGGATCGGGCGACCGGTCAGGCCTCACCTTTGGGCTGACTTCCCCCCCGCCGGACAAGGTATCCATGGATTTTCCCTCCATCGCTGACACACCCGTGTTCAGGCCGGAGCCGAAGAAATATTAAGCCGGGCGTCCCCGCAGCTGCGGGGACGCCCGGCTTTCTGTCCTGTATGGGGCCCGGAGCATCCGCCCCGGTCAGTTGCCCTGCTCCTTGATGTAGCGGGCCAGACGCTTGTCCTCCGTCCGGATATGGGAGACCAGCACACCGATGACCCGGTTGAGATCCCCCAGGGCCTTGACGGTGGGGCCCTCCCGGAGCAGTCCCTGAGCGGTGTCGCTCAGCTGGCGGCGGTACCCGTCATGGAAGGTCTTGTGGCCCTGGTAGCTGGGGTACTTGTTCTGCACCTGCAGGCGCTCCTCATCCTGGAAGTGCTTGATGACATAGTCGTTGAGAAACTGTACGGTCTTCTGAATCTGCGCCCGGCCCTGGCCCTGGCTGCAGGCGTCCATCAGGCTGTTGACGGCGGCAAACAGCTGCCGGTGCTCGGAGTCAATCAGAGCGTTTCCGGTCATCAGCTCCGGTGTCAGTTCATATCGCATGGAAGATAGCTCCTTTCCTGTAAAGCCGGGAACGGATGTCCGCCGGCCGTATGCTCACAAGGGAATTGTCCCTCTCTACTTATATCGACCGGAACTCTGAAAAACATAATCCGGACCTCCCATTTCTTTTTTGTGGTTTTTTCCGCCAGACCACTTATTTTCCGGACAGAATCGGCCGATATATACAATGAAGGCCGATTCAGCGCCCGGTGTCACCGGGCCCAACGGCAAATAAACCTGAGAGGGAGGGCCTGCACATGTTCCGGATTTACACCGGCGGAGGCTGCCCGGTGGGCGGCACAGCCCCCTACAACCGAAAAACAGATACTGCCAATCCGGTCTCCCCGGGGCAGCGGTATGACCAGGTCCAGTTTTCCTCCCATCTGGATGAGACGGAGCGGCGTCTGAAGGAGACGGTGGCCGGTCTGTCCCAGGAGGTGCGCACCCGGTTCACTGCCCAGGACCTGGAGCGTCTTCAGCAGCAGATCGCCTCCGGCGAATACCGGCCTGACGCCGGTGAGATTGCCTCCCGGATGCTGCTTTTCAGAGAGGACGGTTGACACCCCTATGGAGATACAGAATTATCTTACCTTTTTGTCCGAGCTGCACCAGGCTCTGGACACGCTCTCCGCGCTGGAGCAGCGAAAGATTTCCGCCGTTCAGGCAGGCAATCTGGAGGAGCTGGAGCAGTGCATGAAGCAGGAACAGGCCGCCGCACTGGATTTGCGGGGCCGGGAGCAGCGGCGCACCGCCCTGCTGAAAGAACTGGGGCTGGAGCAGGTGTCCCTCCGGGATCTGCCCGGCCACTGCCCGCCTCAGCTCCGGGGGCAGGCCACTGAGCTTACCCAGCAGGTACTGCGCAGCTACCAGGTGCTCTCCAGCGCCCAAACCGCCGCCCGCACCCTGATGGAATCCAACCTGCGCCGCATCCAAACGGAGCTGGAGCAGCGGGAGACGGCCCATCCGTCTCAGCCCGCCGGCGACCAGAAGCCGCAGACGGATTTCCGCGTCTGAGAGGAGTATCCCATGAGTACATTTGGTTCCTTTACCACCGTCCGTCTGGGCATCTATGCCGCCCAAAAGGGGCTGGACGTGACGGGCAACAACATCACCAACATCAACACCGACGGCTACACCCGCCAGCGGCTCAATCAGGTCAGTCTCATTCCTTCCGTCAATGACCGCTACTCCTCCAGCTATCAAAACCGCGTGGGGCAGGGCGTTGTGGTCTCCGGCGTCACCCAGCTGCGGGACCCGGGGCTGGACATCTCCTACCGCAAGGCCGCCTCGGACGTGGGCGCCGCCAACGCCAAGCTGGAGGGTCTCAACTCCCTGGCCACCATTCTGGATGAGGTGGGCAAGGGCGATCTGGAGCAGGATGACGGCGTCATTCTCAGCCAGCTCAACGACCTGCGAGACCTCATTAACCAGGCCATTACCAACGGAACGGATACCTACGACAGCCTGATCCGCTCCTCTGCCGACGCCCTGACCACCCTCTTCAACTCCTACGCGGAGGCTCTGTCCGGGAAGAAGGAGGACTACGAGGAGGAGCTGGACCAGCAGGTCACCCAGGTCAACAACATACTCAGCAGCATCCGGGACCTGAACCTGTCCATCCGAAACGCGGACATCCGGGGCGATCCCGCTCTGGAGCTGCGGGACCAGCGCAATCTGCTGCTGGATGAGCTGAGCCAGTATGTCAAAATCGACGTGACCTACTCCATGGAGGATGTGGGCGCGGACACTCAGGTGGAGAAGCTCACCATCACCCTGGCCAACGATCCCCCCCACAACCACGCGCTGGTGGACGGGGAGTACTCCGCCAAGCTGCTGGTGGACAAGAACAACAATTACAGCATGAACCTCTACGCTCTTCGGGACGCAGACGGCAAGAAGCAGAATGCCGGGGACACAGACCCGGTAGGGCTGCTGGACAACGACCTGTACGGCTCCCTCCAGTCCATCCGGGAGCTGCTCACCGAGGAGGGCGAATTCTCCTCCGACGCCGACGTGGCCAACGACCCGGATGCCGCCACCAAGCGGGGCATTCCCTACTATCAGAAGGCTCTGGATTCCCTGGCCCGGGAGTTTGCCGACGCCATGAACAAGCTCAACGACACCGGCCTGCCCGGCGGCGGCCCCCTCTTCAGCACGGGCAGCGACACGGACAACACCGACGGAATTACGGCCGCCAACATTTCCGTCTCCCAGAGCTGGGCCAATGAGAAGGTGTCCATCCAGGCCACCGACCGCCCTGACGCCCCCAGCGGCGACACCTCCAATCTGTCCAAATTCCTGGCTCTCTTTGACCAGGAGCTGGACTTTGACCCCTCGCACATCGATGCGGATGCCGTGGGTGACGCCTACCACGGCACCTTTGAGGATATGCTTCTGCGCATCCAGTCCACTCTGGCCGAGGACCAGATGACCACGGACGCGGTGCTCAACAACTACCTGGTCACCGCCGACGACATCGCCGTGGATCGGGAAGGCGTCATGGGCGTGGACCTGAATGATGAGGCCGCCAGCCTGATGACCTACCAGAAGGCCTACACCGCCGCCTGCCGTCTGATGACTGTGCTGGAGGAGGCGCTGGACTCCCTCATTAACAGCACGTTATAATCCTGTGTTTCGACTTTCGAGGTGAATCAATTATGCTGCGCGTGACAACCAATTCCACGCTCTATACCTATAAAAAGAATCTGCTCAAATCCTCCAACCAGCTCTACTCGGCCATGAGCGCCATGATGAGCGGCCGGAACTTTGATTCCTATTCCGCCGACCCAGCCGCCGCCACCCGGGCCTTCAAAATTCACAGCTCCCTCAACGCCACCAACGCCCAGGCCGCCAACAACACCACGGTTATGAACAAATTTTCCACCGCCTGGGATGTGGCCGACGACCTGGTCAACGACCTGGTGACCAATCTGGGCCAGGTGCCCGCCCTGAAGGGTCTGAACGACCCCACCAGCCTCAGTACCATGAACACCCAGGGCGACATTCTCTACTCCGGCGCGGAGGCCATTGTCCAGAGCCTGAACAGCAAGTACGACAACAGCTTCATCTTCGGAGGCGCCGACGCCCAGAATCCGCCCTTCGCCATTGAGGAGGTGGAGGGAAAGCACTACCTCACCTACCGCAACGTGCGCATTGACTATCCCGACCCCGCCTATTATACTCAGCCCTATCATGACGCCGACGGAAACGAGGTTCTGGACAAGGACGGCAACGCCCTCACCAATCAGGACATGCTGGACAGCTGGGATGACGAGCACCTGTATGTGGACATCGGCATTGGATTCCAGCTGGACAAGAACGGCAAGGTCATCGATTCCACCGCCTTTGATTCCGCCATCTCCGGCGTGGAGTTTACCGGCGGAACCGGCGTGGACGGAGACGGCGACCCCACCAACATTGTCTCCATCATGCTGCGCCTGTCTGAGATTTTCAAGGACTACAACGAGGAGGGCAACACCTGGGGCGCCGCCGGCGATGCGGAGGATGCCCAGCGTCTGGTGGACAAGCTCACCAAGGCCCAGGACAACCTCAGCGCCCAGCACACCGCCCTGGACACCCAGGTCAAATTCCTGCAGACCAACCAGACCCAGCTGAGCAGCTCCTTCACCGCCCTGAACACCGAGCTTAACAGCATTGAACAGATTGATCAGGTGGAGGCTATCCTCACCCTGGTCTCCGCCCAGACCAGCTACAACGCCGCCATTCAGGTGGGTGCCAACATTGTACCCCAGTCTCTGATGGATTACCTGAACTAACCGCTGGTCCAGGATATATGAATACGCGTCTTACGCACGGAAGGAGTATTCAGCGTCATGTATCCGCTTATTGAGATTAAAACGGTCCCCATCGAGATCCAGATGAAGGTCACCCGGGCCCACCTGGAATACGCCCGCGGCACCGCCCAGGTGGAGATCTCCCGGGACAAGGGTGGACTGAGCATCCGAAGCCAGCCCATCCAGGTGAATCTGGACACCTTTGAGGCCCGCAACTCCGTCATGCCCACCACCGCCACCCTCATCAAGCAGCAGGCCCAGGCGGGGGTGCAGGGGGCCTATCAGGCCACCGGCGTTCTGGCCCGGGAGGGCCGGATGATGATGGAGGCCCGCATCAATCAGGATGTCATCCCCCAGCTGGCCAAGCAGCAGAATCTGGGCCAGCCCACCAACGCAAACATTGAATTTCTCCCCACCACCGGCCCCGACATCAGCTGGGACGGCGGGGAGCTGAGCATCCGCTATGAGATGGACAAGCTTAATTTTGACTGGCGCATGGAGCAGATGAGCTTCACCTTTGTCCCCGGTGACATTGAGTTCACCATGACCCAGCGCCCTGACGTGGTCATCAAATATGTGGGCGGGCCTCTGTACGTGCCCCCCTCTTCCGACCCGGACTATGAGCCGGTGGATGTCAACGCCTGATAGGAGGGACTGTTTTGCAGCTGGATACCAAGTATTTCGGACGCATCACCTACGCCCCGGAGGATGTTCTGGAGTTTCCCAACGGTCTTTTCGGCTTTGAGTCGGAAAAGCAGTTTCTTCTGCTGCCCTTCTCGGGCAGCCAGGGGAATATGCTCTGTCTGCAGAACGTGGCCGCCCCCTCCCCCGCCTTCATCCTCATGAAT